>OLNS01000710.1_pt1 | contig 28886 bp, 25 predicted proteins | sample 1673031 | NCBI WGS metagenome assembly OLNS01 (sample SAMEA3136748, study PRJEB25190) | human gut metagenome | biome: human gut; feature: human-associated habitat; material: faeces | place: Austria | collected 2013
TGTTCGTGATGTACTTTCCAATTCCACATTGGCTTCTTTCCTTGCTTTTTCATCAAAAATAAGTTGCACTTCTACATCATCATAATTGCTTAGATTTTTGTTAGGAGATATTTCATATTTCAAAGATGCAATAAAGTCTAAGACTTCTTTATCATCTCCATCATATTGAATATCATTTCCTTTTATGGATGCCTTACCGCTTTCTTCCATACCTTCAAATGTAAGCTCTAAGTTTGATAAAACATCTAAGTGTGTTGGTTCAGGAAATACATATATCTTGACACCTATAGCAAGTCCTAAAACCACAATTACTCCAACAATTCCTAGTATTACTTTTTTCATGATACCACCTCATTTACTTAGGATTTGCAAAAGAAATATTTCCATAAATACTTCGTAATTGACTTAATGAGTATGTAACTGTATGCCAGTCACTCTTTGCTACTTCAAAGGAATCTGTCTTACCATTTAAGTTTCCCTCTTGAATGGTAATCTTTTCTCCCTCTACACCGACTACGATCCATACATGGTTATGGGCAACATCGGAAGAACCGACAGCTCCTACTTTCGGTATCAAACTGAACTCAAATTTGTCAGGATGCGTTGCTAATAACTGTGCTACACATGAATATCCATTTCCAGTAAAACCAGGGCTAAATCCATAGATTTCATAGAATCTTCCCCATGCGAACCAAGTACACTGACCATATAAGCCTGCTTGTGCATATGGATTTTTTGTTACCCAAGCATCTGTATTCCCAAAGTTTGGATCACCTTCAATAGAACCTGTTGCACATCCTGTAGAGTCTGTCAGTTTATATGTACCTTTTAATTTATCATACCACTTCTCTGCCGACTTACAGCGAGTATTTAAAATCGACTGATAGGAATCACTCGACCTTTCTACAATCTTATGAAATAAATAAGCACATCTTGATGGACTTTTATTTTCGTAAAATCCTTCCCTCTGTAATTGTTTTCCATAATAGGATTCAGGAGATAAGGATTCTTCCCATAAGAAGTTCAGTTGAAAGTTTAAATCCGTCCATGAAACGCCTTTTAAGGTTGCCTGTTTCAATAAATTGTCTTTTCTTCCATAACTCCATTGGATTAAGCCATGTCCTTGATATGGATACCCTTTTTCAATTAGGGCAGGGTCAAAATTGGATTCACGCTCCATGTTTCCCATAACGCCTGAAACAGCTTCATCCGATAATCCCTTTCCTTTTAAGTATGTCCATACCGCCTGTGCATTTCCCTCTGTTGTTCCATCTGAAAATACATAATCAGTAGAACATCTTTCAGCACTAGCTGATGAACCTGCAAAGATAACAATAAAAAGTGCCATTGTAACTGCACCAACTATAATTGCCATCATGAAAGGAGCAAGGAATTGAGCGATAGTAGTGACGGCTTTTGTAACAGTTTGAAAGATAACTGTCATTGCTCGTTTCACTATCGTGGTACTTGCCTTCGCAACTTGCACTCCTTTTTTAATAGAAGATTTTACAGTTACATAAGAAAATTGTATTGCCTTTTTACCACTTTTATAGGTATATTTTGCTGTCGTTTTTCCAACTTTCTTCCCAACTTTTCCTGCTACCTTTCCTGCCTTTCGTCCAACTTCTCCTTCAATGAATTTCATTCCTGTAGCATCTTCGCCATTGGTTGCTTTTTCTACTTTGTGAGAAAGTCTTGCCCCTTTTTTAACAACCTTGCTTGCTCCTACAGAAGTTTTTCCTACAACAGTGACTGCTTTGGAAAATTTCCCCTGTGTCGGCTGAAAGTCAAAAGTATGTCGATTTATAAAAGAAACGAAACGATTTGAGTGTTGTGAATCCTCTTCTCCTTCCCCCATTTTTCCTTTTAAGTTTTGACCTGTGCCTTTCTTTCCATCCCCAGTATTTGCTAATGTCTTGATATTGGAAATAGCACTGTTTTTATCATTATTTCCTATAACTGCATTTTCAACAGAAACACCATTGGAAGATTCCATTGTTTTAATACCTAAAACAGCAGAACCTTCCTGTTCATTCATACTACTGATTGGAATATCGTTATCTGATTGGGAAAGTGAACCTGTCGTTTTTACAGCACTATTATCATTCTCTTGTGACAATGCATTACCATTCTCTGCATTTGGCTTATCCACTTGTGTTTGAATTCCTAAAGTAGCCTTTCCACCACTTCCACCTGAACCATTATCTTGGCTTCCTTGTCTGTTATATTTCCATTCGGAAACAAATTTGGCACTCTTATCCAATCCCTTACCGGTCCAACGAAGTCCTTTACTGGTAGCAAACTCCCCTGAACGAAATGTCTTATTGACATCTTTTCTAGTTTCTTTTGACATACCCTTTATGTTCTAGCAATCGCCTTTTTATCAGTATTGTTCAACTGGTAGATACGGAATTCTTTTGGTACATGGTTATAGAAAGGAATCTTATCAGAACCAAAGACAATAACTCCTTGCCCTTGTTTTGCATCATTACCGATATATCTTGCTTCTCCTTCAGAAATATCAAAAATATCACAAATAATTTGTCGATCTCGCTTCTTTTGTTTTAAGATGATAGCAAATTCGGCATTTCCTAATATTTTTCTACCCCATTCATTCGCAGAAACATCTTCAATATTTTGTGTAATAACAGTAATCATAGCATTGTATTTACGACCGATTTTAACAATCTTAGCTACATATTCTGCTCCTGAAGGATTGGCAAGTAGGATATGGAATTCATCAATATAAATCCATGTATTGATTCCTTTTGCTCGGTTTTTAATCAAACGATTCATGATATGGTCTAGGACTACTAAGTATCCTGCTGTTTGAATAGAGGCAGGAAGTTCAGAAATATCAAACGATACGACTCGGTTATGAATATCAACATTGGTAGGATGCGAGAATATATCCTGTGTACCTTTAACAAAACGCTCAAGTGCCTTCGCCATCTTTTTTGCTTCTTCTTCAGGCTGTTTAGCAAGTTCTTCTTGGAAATCTTTTAATAAGGGCTGTTTGCTTTCATCAGTAAATCCACTTTTCTCATAATCTTCAAAGATATGTCGTACACATCTATCTACAATCGTCTTTTCAATCGGACTAAGGCTACCTTCATCAATAATAGATTCCACCCAACCTTGCATATATTCAACTTTTGCTTTAACTGGCGAATCTCCACCATCTTCAGACAGACTATAGTTTTGATCTAAGTCTAATGGATTGATGTATGTCTTTGTAGAATCGGAAATTGTAATGGTCTGTCCATTTAATTCATTTACGGCATCTCCATATTCTTTTTGGAAATCGATAAAAATAATTTCATCATCAGGATATCGTAGTAATACTTGTTCAGCATTTGTTTTCGCTTGGAAGGATTTCCCTGCTCCTGATGTCGCTAAAATACATCCATTTCCATTTATCAGTCGTTTTCTATCTACAAAGATAGGGTTTCTACTTACTAAGTTGATTCCCATAAAAATAGATTTAGGATGTGCAAAATCTTTAGAGTTGAATGGAACATGAACAGCTGTTGCTTCAGAAGTTTCCTTATGTTGGAATTGTAGTGTGTTATGTCCTAATGGAAGTGTATTTTGAATTCCTTCTAATTGTTGCCATTTTAAAGGTAAAATACGAATTAACATCTCTCCTACTTTATTTTGAATTTTAACAGTTTGTTCTTCTAATTCAGAATAGGTATCAGCAACAATACATAAACAGATATTCTCACAGAAAACTTTTTGATCGTTATACTGAATATCTTCAATCATCTGCGTAACATCATCTAATTTTGTTTCCAGTTTCTTATCTTTCATGTATTCATAATTCATCTGTTGCTTCGCATATTGTTTCACTTTGTTATATCGCTCTGTTTCTAACCCTGATTGCAATTTGGATAATTTCTTTACAATCTTTGTTGTTTCATTTGGTTGAATATTGATTGTCGTAACAAGGTGTAAATCTTCAATCGTAGTTAAAATATTATAAAACTTTGGAGTAATTGCATTAGGAAAATCAGGTTCAATATACAGACAACGAATAAAGCGTTTTTTATGGATTTCATCCGTTTCTGTATCCGAATTTAATACATCTTGAGGAGTGATTTCAATATAATCGCTTTCTCTTAGATTGATATATTCATGAGGTGCAAGAACATCATAAATTGTTAAATCTTTTTCCTTACGATATTCTTCAAAATCTTTGATTCCCTTTTCATCTGCTGTTTGGATATTCCAAAAGTCATGAATCAAAGTCAAACGCTCATTCACTGGTACGATACGAATACTAGATTTTAAATCCTTAAACTTTTCTTCTGTTTTTCTGTAGATATTAAAAAATATCGCTTTGGCATCTTCATAATTCAATGCTTTCTGCGATATTGTCACATATCTTTTTGTAATCAGTGTATTTTTCTTTTTCCCAATGGCATCATCAATCAAGGTATTAAATTCATGGGCTAAATGTCTTTCCTGTTCACTAGCCATACTTTCTTCATCATAAATGAATTGTTGTTTATACTTTTCTGTGTTCACTGGTGTACTGGCATTTGTGACTTGAATATGTGCTTTATCTGTAAATGAGTTTAGATAATCCACCCATTTCAAGAAGATTGCACCTGCATCTTCCAAATCTGCTTTTGCAAAAGAAATATCCGTATATTCAAAACAGATAGAATAAATATCATCACTGATTCGCATGATATTTTCTTTGTAATCCTTAAACAACATCGTAAATACCTGTTGATTGGTCTTTGGCACAAAAACTGTTGGTCGTTTATTCCACAAAGACATAAAAGGATTCGTGTTGGATGATTTTTCGTTTGGCTTATTCACTGATTTCTGTTGCTTTTGTTTCTTCTGCTTTTTCGGTTTCTCTGTCTTTGGATTCTTCTGTTTCTCTTTCTTTTCCTTCTTTTTGAACATCTTCTTCGACTCCTTTCTCTATTGTTTCTAAATAGCCTTTTGCTTTTTCACCTAGACGGACAATATTTTCAATATCTTCTTTCGTAAGTGCATTTTCACTATTTTCCATAGTACGCTCTTCAATCAAGGCTTTCTTGTTGGCATCTAAATCCCCATACCATTTCATTGCCTTTGCTTTTTCTTTGGCTTTCTTTCGCTCTATCTTCAATTCCAATTCCTTTTGTTTTTCCAATCGAGCCTTTTCTTTCTTTTGTTCCTTTTCCATCTTCATTAGAGCCTTTTTCTCTTTCTTCGCCTGTTTTCGTTCAGCTCTTGTCGATTTTTTTGGCTTTTCGATTGTTTGAACAGATTCCTCTTTTTGTTTCTTACCTTTATTTTTCTTCGCTTCTTTTTCAGCCAATAACTCTTTTTCAGTCTTATACTCCAATGGCTTTCCAAAATCCAAATAGTGTCTTTTTAAGAAAGGTAGTAATCTATCAGCTGTCATTCCCTGCAATGTCAAAAAGCCACAAAGCATAAGAGGTAAACCCATGATAATGACAATCCAACTTGAAATCTCATCTCCCAAGATTGGTGTCAAATATAGATAGGTAGGTACTGTAATAATTCCAGTTAAAACAAGAAACAACCATTGTCGAAAAGTAAATCCATAGTATTTTTCTGCCACTCCTGAAAGTTCTTTATGTGTTCTGATTCTAATATCATCCATACTATGCACCACTCCATTTCTCTGCTAACTGTGAAGATGTCGTTAATGCTGTAGATAGAATACCGTTCATAAGAAGTATTCCAATCATTGCTCCAATTCCACCACCAAAAGTCGTTGTACTATTTTGTAAGTCTGCAATACCTAAAGCATAGATATGTACACAAAGTATCATTATCATTCCTTCAAACGCTAAGGCAACAGCATTCATAATAAATCGTTTCCCAGTTCCACTACCATCTTCCCAAGTTCCAATCGCAAGAGGAATCGGTGCAAAGGCAAATGCCAAAACAATTTTTATTACTCGTGTAACGATTTGAGATATACACATAACAAATGTTCCAATTAGAGGAAGATAAATAATAATAAATACCACAAATAATACAAATGGCATGATGCTCCAATCTATAATAGGAATTGTAATTCCACCTTCAGCAGTATCTATCAGTTCTTTAATCATTTCTCCAATAGAAAATTCTACCCCTGTTTGAAAGTTAATTGTGTTTATTACCGTATTCGTAAACTCATTTCCAATTTTCATAATCATATTTAAAAACTCATAGGAATAAGTAATTAACATCTTGAATATCAGGAATCGTGCCACACTCATAATAATTCGCTCCCACGAGATACGATCAATTTCCATTGCTTTTTTTATTAAATCAATCATCACGAACACAGTTAATAAATTCAATCCTAACGATACAAAAGCACTATTTAATATCTCTGCCAATGTTCCAAATTCAGATGCAGTAATTGTATTCCAATCACAAAATTCCTTGGCAGTTAATCCCATGTTTCCTAAATCAATATTAAAACCAAATAGTGAAAAAGCTATATCTAGTAACGATTGTGCAATTTCTCCTAATGAATCCCACATTGTTTTTCACTCCTTTCCTAAAAAGACAGGGCGAATATTTCTACTCGCCCATACATCTTATAAACCAAAAATATCAGGTGCTTGTGCAATGGCAATTAGCATAAATCCTGCCATCAAAGTCATTAACCCACGACTCTTTCCTTCGGCATCATCTCTTTGCCATCCTAACGCAAATAATACACCACCAACAAGTCCTACAACTCCACCAATTTTCATCAGCCAATCACATACGAAATCAATGAACTGGTCGATAGAATCTGTATTGGAATTGACTGCGAGTACATTTGTCATATTCAATACCATCATCATGGCTGTCGTATTTACGATTAGTCCTGCTTTTGCGACTTTTTCTCTTGTCTTTTTAGACATATTGTTTTTCATTGCTGTTAGTTTTTCCATTTCCATAATCCTCCTTCTTAACAACAAAAAAAGCAGGCATCCTGCCTGCATATAAAAAATGCTCCCCTTATTTCTATCCCTTCATTTCTAAGGGCATCACCCCTTTCAATAAAATATATAGAGTAACTAAAAGATGCTATTTTATATCGCTCCAAACCGCTTTCAGTTTTCCTTTTCCATATTTTGCTTCAAGCTGTGCTTCGGTTACTACTTTCATTTCAAATGGCTCTTGTACAGTACATGGTACTCCAATCGCTTTCATCAATTCTTGCTGTTGTCTTGTCTTTGACTTTCTTGGTTTCTTCATTTCCTGTAGATGATCGTATAGTTTTGCATGATTTTGTTTCCATTCTTTTGTTTTCTTGAATTCAGGGTCTTTTGTGCCATCTTGTTCTACCCATGCTTCCCACATTTCTGTGTAATCATCATGACTCTTTAAGTCATACAATTCAGAATAGAAAGGTTTTGTTCCTGCCATTAACAGAATTCCATGTCCTGCTTCTAATTCAGCCAATTCATCCATTGTAGCAAGTTCCCTACCATATACATCCCAATTTTGAGAAGATGAACCTTGCCTTGAATATGTTCGTCCTGAAGACTTTTTATATAAAGTCTGCTTTCCTAACATGGTACTCATATATTCCAAAGTTTCTTTTGAACGAGAACCTAAGAAAAAGATGTAGTCACAACAGTCTAACGCTGTTTCCCACTCATCCTTATAAATTTTCTTTAACTGCGATAAAGATTGAAGAATAATGGTAATTCCAACATCCAATCCACGACAATACGCCCAAAACTCCAAGAAACGATTGATTGCCCCTTGTTGTCTAAATTCATCCATATAGATATTACATGGAGTTGCCAATCGTCCACCATTCGCTTGTGCATTTTGGTCGATTATTGTAAATATCTGTGAGTACATGATATTCATCAAGAAATTGAATGCATTGCTGTTAGGGTCTGAAATAATGAAGTAAGCAACTCGCCCATGTTCTCCTTCCCCAGCGTTTAATGGCATACCAATTCTATCTAATTCCATGGTATCGTTATTTGTCATTTCATCCACTTCACGCAAGTTGAAAGGGGCAAGTCGGGCAGATGCCGTCATAATGATGGTGGACATCATCTTTGGAGATTTTGCCGATACGACAAAGTGTTTCCACTGTTTGATACCAATGTTTTCAGGGTCACGACTTTCCCATTCATCAAATAAATTTCTAAGTTCTGAATTTCCTTCTTTATCAGGTTCTCCTTTACGAATAAGTTCCATGATTTTTCGGAAGTTTCGTTCTTCGATTGGATAATTAAAAATCACATAGTAAAACAATGCCTGTAAAAATACCATTTCTGCCTTTTCCCAAAAAGGATCTCCCGTATTGGATTCAATCGTTTCAGATTTTGTATTTTCCATAATCGTATTGATCAGATTCATGACATCATCTTCAGCAATATTTCGTCCTTCATCCATCAATTCTTGTACAATATCCTGACGGCTTTCATCACTATCTAGGTCTAACAAAAACGCTTCTTTTGGTAACTTACGAATATATTTCAATGGATTAAAATGGTCGCTTCGCCATTTATCCTTGATATTTAAAACTCGAATATCATATCCTTTTTTCTTTAAGCTCATTCCTGTAGCCTTCAAAATTTCTTCTTTAGGGTCAGTAACAATAATTGTTTCAGCCATTGAATTTAAAATATTAGGAATTAACCAATATCTTGATTTCCCAGTTCCAGGTCTTCCTATCAAAGTGCAGTTTCGATTTCGTTTTGTCACTTTCATATTTTTAGAAAAGATTTCTGTCTTTGTGAATATCCAATTTTGATACATATCCTTTTCACGCATATCTTTCGTAAAATTAGGGTCATTCCATTTCGCACTACCAAACGCTTCTTCCTGCATATTCTTTTTATAAGAAGAATGTAGTGTTTCATAAATCATCCATGAAAATAACGCTAAAAATGAACCTATCATCAGTGTAAATTGATTAAAGATAAGAGGCTCAAACGAGAAGAATTGATCGCTTGCTTGATTTAATACTTCAAACGACCACTCTCCATCATTTAATTCCACCAGTGTTCCTAATCGCAAACCAAAATAAAACACAATCAGCAGTACAAGGACTACAACGACTGTGTTACTTTTATATTCTCGTTTTACTTTCATGGCTATTCATCCTCTTTGCTCAATTCTAAATCGAATTCATTTAAAGAATTTAAGTCTTCTTGATTTGCCATATCTTTTTCTGCCCACGAAATACTGTTTTCTTTATTTTCCATTTGTACGGAATCCTTGTTTAAATCTATGGACTGTTCTTGTTGCTTTGAGTCTTCGTGGGCTTGTTGGTTTTTTAATTTCATTTCCATATCAATCATCTTTGTTTGATGTTCGGATACATGAATTTCGTAATTTCCACCTTCCTGCTTACGAGCAATATAATCATATCCCTCATATTTTTCTCGAAAATTTTTCATTTCTTCTTTTGGTACGATAGCGTGAATTGGTGCATCTCCATTTTTGAGATTTTGTAGCGTTTCGCCACCATTTGCCCCATATTCAATAATCTTATGCCCGTCTGTTCCCATGATTTCTTCCATACGCTCACGAGAACTTTTATGATAGACAACCATGACATGATCTTCATCTTGAAGTGTTGCACCAAAGACTTCTTGAGAACACATATCTTCATAATGCTCTACAAACTCTTCTTTTGTAATGATATGACGGCAGGTATCTGCATGAGGAAATTCAGCAATCATTCGATTTCCATATTCAATTCCTTCTTCCATTGATTCTACCGTTAATTCCATATCTTCCATCTTTAATTCAGGCACTAGGCTTTCGTCCATTTCTTTTTCAAATACACTGTTATCAAAATCCTTTGTCAATCGCATTTCTCGTATATCTGCCAACATTTCATTTAATGCATTCGAGTGTCTTTGATTGACGATAAAGATATATTTATTTTCAGCTGGCATCCTATTTTCCTGATTTACTAAGTTCTGATATTTATCAGCCTGCGATTCACAAAACTTACCTAATAAAGAAAAACGCTCATATTTAACGGCTCTGTCTTTCCATTGTGCTAATTTAATATCATTCTTTGCCATTTTCTCTTGGTTATGAATAGAAATACCCCTTCGTATTTCTCGTCCTGATGGTTCTACTTCACGATAAGTTGCAAGTATTTCGGCTTCCCTTAATTTAGCAATCATGACCTTTGCTTCTTCTTTGGTAAGTTCAGGAGTATGAATCAGTGTTTTATTCGGTCCGTCCTTCTTGATAGCATTTAACGGATTTGCAAACATCTTGATGCCGTAAAGAGTAAGCATCTTCGTTAGTTTTGCCAACCCTTTAGTTGCTTTTGCTGAATACTTTACGGCTGTTTTTTCTATCGTTTCCCCTGAACGCTGAATATCCATTTTAGTATCATTCATACGATTTCACTTCCTTTTCTAATTCCTCTGTTACTTCCATATTATCTATATCAATCGAACCTTTGGTAGATTCGTTATAAAGGTAGTCTATGTCTTTGGCACATACAAGTCCATTGAATTCTCCTGATTTTTTGTAGGCAGAATATTCATGATATGGTGTAGATACCAAAGCAACCTGATTATCATTGATGCGTTCCAATTCCTTTTTATTGACTCGCACATATCCATAGGTACGGTCTTTAAAGATGGGTATCTGTACAAATCCATTCGATTGTTCCACCAACTTATTCTCATCTACGACCGCCCATACTTTCTTTCCTTCTGAAGATAAAAACATATCCAGTTCATTAAAAGAAATATTCCCTTTTAACTCCATTCCGTCTTTTACATCTTTTCCTACGGATATAGTAGAAATGGTTTTAAATTTATCGATTCCCATCACTTCGGGTGTCACTTCAATATAACTTCGCCCTTCTACATAACGCACACTTGTTTTAGGAATAAACAAGGTATATCCTTGCATAGCACTTCGCACCATCAATGTACCCTTCTCATTGTTTAGAATCAAATGAACTGGGATACGATATTTTTGAAATTTCTGTACCATTTCCGTAGAACGAGAAGGTATATCCAATTTCTTTTTCATGATTGGATTTTCTTGCTGTTTCCTTTTTACAGGTGTCGATTGTAAGTTTTTATTCATTGCTAAATTTATGTCAATGGATTCTTTCTTCTTTGTCTTATCTTCCCAACGCTTCATCAAATCATTACAATTCCATGTTTCCTGCTGTTGTCCATCCGAGCGATAAATCGCAAAGGTATCTTTCGTAGATACTGTTGCCACTAAAATCTCACGATTCGCGGACCACTGTGTATCTTTCTTTGGAATATACATATATTTCTTCGCCATGGTATTTGGAATTCGTACAAAATAAGAATCATCCGTTTCCCTTGTTATCAAGTTATGGTGGACAGTGAATGTTCTCTCTTTAGGTACTGTTTTCTCTTTTTGAATGTTTTTTTCAACCTCTTGTTTTCCAACACTTTTTTGTGGTGTTGTGATATTGTCCTTTGTGAGTTTCAAACTTCCACCACCATTATTGTAAAGAAGGATAGATTTAAAATCTTTTCCATCATCTGTCTTATACTTAGGGTCAATCGCAAACAACATAGATTTATCGAAAATCGAACTATATGAAAATACAGAAATTCCTTCTTTTTTTCCTATCCATTTCATTTCCAAAGCGTCCAATAGAAATTTTGCTTGTTCAGAACCTTCTATATCAATGATACCTGATAGTTCTTGATACTTATTAACAATATACAATTCATCAATATGCTCAAACCCTAATTTTTCATCATCTGTAAAAATCTTTTCAAATTCTTTTACAACCAATCTTTTCTGTTCCATATCAAGATTTAACTGTGCCTTTTGTCCTATGGTATTTCTTACAAAAGTCTTATTAAAAACATTTTCATGTTTGAATTTATGTATCGTTTCATAGCGTAGCCATTGCTCATCATTTGTCATGGTATCCTGTACTAAAGCAGAAATCAATACCCTGTCCAGTTCAGGAGATAGGTATCTAGTTGGTTCTTTTTGAAATCGGTCTAAAATATTTAGACGGATTCGATCATAATTCTTCTGATAGAATTCCACCATTGTTTTATCCCCAGTTCGATTTACATAGGTATTGACATTATTGATAATGTATCGTTCCATCAGATTGACCTGAAACTGAAAGATTGGATTTGTCTTTTCTTCCAAAGATACAGCATGAATAATATCATCCACTCCTTCTTTGGAATAGGAAGAATGCTTTTCTACAAAGTCCTTAAAATTCATTTCATCATAAGAAGTTTTTATAAGTTCATCTTTCTTTGCTTCGTCATAGGCTTCTTTAATTGTTTCGGAATTGAATTCCTTATCTAAAAAATACTGATTTTTCATCAGATATTGAAAGCCTGATACTCGTGCTTTTTCTAAATTCTGCTCTACTGCTCCTGCATTGGCAAAATCCCATAAATCCTTACTGTCCTTATCTTCTGTGAGTTGTAGGTTTTCCTTTACTTTATTTAAATCTACAACGCTGACACGAAGTCCTTTGTTCATGAGTTCAGGAATTTCTTTTATCATTGCCTGCCTTCCTGCATTATCATTATCACGCATCAAGATGATTTCACAATCCAATCTGCGTAACATAGCAATCTGTTCCTCGGTAAAGGAGGTTCCCATCGTGGCAACGATATTACGAATATTCATCTTATTACCACCTGCGACATCCATAAATCCTTCTACTACATAGATCTTATCATTGTAGGCATAATTTTTTGCGACATTAAAATTATATAAGTGATTGGATTTCATGAATATATCTGTATTTCTTCCATGTAGATATTTTGGTTCTTCTCCATGAATCGCTCGCCCACTAAAGGTAACGGTATTTCCTCGCTCATCCATCACTGGGATCAAGATACGATTTCCAAAGACGGGATGATAGTTTCCTTGTTCATCTTCTCGAATAAACCCTGTTTCCAACAAATGTTCTAATGGAAATGACTTTTTATCAATCCATTGTTGTATCTGCTCATAAGAAATATAGCCAAATTGTAATTCCTGAATTAAGTCTTTTGTAAACCCACGATTTAGAAGATATTGTTTTGCATCACTCTCTCCTAAACTAATCAAATTGTAGTTCGCAATCTCTTTAATTTTATTCAATGTCTTTAACAATACTCGTTCATGTTCTGTATAGACATGGGAATTGTGGGTGTATTGTGCATTTAATAAATTTTGATTGTTTTGTTCTTTTTGAATATTCAAGTGGCAAATATCAATTACCTTATTCATGGCATCTCGTACTGTAAAATTACGATTTCCCAATACTTTGTTTTCATACTTTTGAACAAAAGATATTGCATTACCACTTTCATTACATACGAAACATTTCCATATCTTATCATCACGAATACTTAATGATGGATCATGATCATCATGAAAAGGACATATTGTTTTAAAATCTTTCCCTTTCTTAACAATCTTCAAACCGTACTCTTCCATGACTTCACGAACACTTGCTTGATTGATAATCATTTGATATTTCTGTTGAAACATAGAGTTTTGTTGTTCTGCCATTCTTCCACCTACTTTCTTCAATAAAAAAAGGAAGTGACTTCCTATTTTTCAATGTCTTCCATTTCTTCTTCAAACTCTATATCAGTTTCTTGTTTTTTTTCCATCAATTCACAATTATCCAACACATAGTCCAATTCATCTAACATTCCTTGAATGGCTTTTGCATCTTCCACAAGTTCACTTGGCGAAGGTACATTCATACGATTATTATCAACAGTTCTTGCTTCTAACCACATGGCAATATGCTCTTCTTGATCGAAATTCATTGCGTACTCACAAATCTCTTCGACTGCTTTTTCTAAAGATTTATTGTGGTTAATAGAAAAAATGAAGTCTTCTCCTACTGGTGAATATTGTTCAATTTCCCATGAAGTTCCACCATCATAAATTTTCCAATCATGAGCTTCGAGTAAAGTTCTTAAATCATCCAATGATTTTAAAGTTATCATTTTTGCTTCATAGCGAAGAATATCTTTATAAGATAACCAATCAGGTTTAATTGGTACTTGATTATAGTATTGCTTCATTGCGTGAATGTGGTCTTGAACTGTGGCAGCCCATAAATTCCTCTCGCTTCGTTGTCCATATCCTAAGTAATACTCACAATCTTGTTGCAATCGACCCAACATCATATATTCATGTTGATACGAACCATCAATCATCATCTGCATTTCATTCGATAAACACATTCCATATTCAGCTATTTCATTGAACGACATTTCAGGAACCATATCATACAATTCTAATAATAAATCATCATCATAAACGATTTCGTCATTTTCTACTTTCTTGTAATGTTTGTCAATCACAAGTTTTATCAATTCCTGTACCTTGTCATTTCCATATACTTCAGGAATTTTCTCCTGCAAATCTTCAAAAAATCTTTCCTTATCAAATCTCATTTTATTTACCTCTGTGTTCTTCCTTCTTTATTTTCAAATCTTCTTTAACTGCATAATTATGATTTTGTTATTTACCATCTATCTTCTGTAATATCTAATTCATATTCTTCAATATCTTCTTTTACTTCATCTAGTTGTGTTTCTGAACCATAAGATTTGTTTTTTGATAAATCTTGTTCAACTTGACTTTTATTGAAACTTGCCCTAGTATAATGATTAGACAGAGCATATGTGACATCTTGGGGAAATTGGAACCCTATAGAATTCATATAACGCTCTGTTTTTTCATTTTTATAGAATGTATTATTTTCTTGATAGCTTTTAATAATCATATTTTCTAAATTCTTTTTATCATAAATTGAAGTAATTTCATTTAAAAGAACTCCCCTACTATAAGGCTTATTTTCTCGACATATTGCTATCATTGGAAATCCATCATCATCTACTTCATCTAATAAAATAATCTTACTTGTATCGTGTTGGTAACTGTCAAATGCCAACACGCTTTCTTTTAAATACATTTCACAGTTACTAACAAATTCATATCCTATATCATGCTTTTCTCTAAGTTTAATAACTGTTGATACATTCATGACTAATGGATTATCTGTAGCAAAATCTTCTATGTAATCCAGTGAGTGTGTACTGTCTGCAACTATCAATGGGTATCGTGTATCATAGATACCACTCATCAACTGTATCAACTGTTTATCAAAAGAAGTAATCGTACCATCTTCATGAACAATATTCTTATTGATTTTTCTCAATGTATCTATCTTTGTCATTCATTAACACCTTCTTCTAAATAAAAAAATAGGAAGTCACTTCCTATTTTTCAACTTCATCCAATTCTTCAAAATCATCTTCTATATTTTTAATTTCTTCATTTTGTATGCCAATCTCTTTATCACTCAATTCAATTAGCTTATTTTGTACCATTTCAATTTCTGATGAATTTTTGATTACATCTTCTAGTTCCACCCATTCTCCAAGATACAGTTTGCTACCTTCTTCTTTTTCAAACTTTTCTAACGAAAACCTTGGTTCTTCCTTTTCGGTTTCTTGTACGATTTGAATGATGTAAAAATGATCCTTATTGTGAATATCTGTGAGAAAATAATTATGCCATTTTAAACAACCTTCTCCATTGTCTTTTGAATCTAAATTGATTTCAAATGTACAACCATTAAATGAAATTAGATTTTTATCTATGCTTTGAGATTTCTCTTTTGCAAATAAATCAAGAAATGCTCCATTTTCATACTCTTCAGCAAGATGGACATTCAATCCATTTTGTTTCATATACACATAAAGCTCATACTCATATTTTTCAGTACCAAGTGGTGCTTTATGTTCTTTATTGAATTTTACAATTTTATCGTAAACTTCCTGCATATCCTTTAAGGATTGCTGAAACACTTGTTTTCTATTTTCTGATTCTTGTTTTTCTTTCGATTTATCAACCTGTTGCAATGTATCCTTGGATGTTTCCATTTGTTTGCCGATTTGATGAGATAAAACTTGTCTTCTATACAAGGCATCTCTAAATACTTGAAATTGCCTTTCATTTTTTAAATTTTCAATAACTTGTTCATAAGTTGTAGGATACCACACTGTACTTCCATCTGCACTTTCTCGTATAACCATGATATATCCATTTTCAACTTGTAGAATTTCTTCCTCGATACATTGTCGAATCAAAAATCGAATTTCTTGTTCTTTTTCTAAATTCTTTAAATTCCAATCCAAATGATTTTCTTGGACATATTTTTCCCAACCAATCCATTTTTCGTTTGGTGCTTCTTTTACACCCCTTGCTGTAATTTCAAGATAAGATTTTCCAATTCTTTTTCCATCCATATCTTCTTGATAAATAGCAACTGCATATCCCATTAAATTATTGATAGCAATTCTACCAATTAAAGTTTCTATATCATCTAACACATCTTTATCTTGAATATAATATAAATGATTATTTCCAATATTATTAGGAGTAGTATAATCCTTAGTTATTTCAAATTGATAAGGTTCTAAATATTCATTAAGTAACTGTCTTGTTTTTTCTTGGTCAATTCCTTTACCACCCCAACTAGAAGTTTCTAAAACAGATTGATTTCTACCAATAAACTTTAACAAGTCTTCACTTTCCATTAAACCACAAAATTCAACAATTCGTTTATTACTGGATGTCAATCTTTTCTCCATTTTAACCACCTACATTTCAATTTCATCTAAGTCTTCTTCAATTTCATTCATTTCTGTAGATATTTCCTCTTTTCTAATATTAGTCAGTTCGATATCTACTCGATCTTCTAAATTCTTGAATACATCAAAATGCTTATCAATAATTTGGCAAGCCTCTAGTTCACTATCTGTTAAATTATCTCGTGTCCAAATCGTGCTACATTGTCCATTACAATCAAATTCAATCAAATTATAATTACCCTTATACGAATCTAAGAATTCTTTTACGATTTCTTTTTCTTCTTCACTAAGTTCATCCATATCCGTATATGATAAATCTTCTTTTAACTGTTCTAAATCTTTATTGAGTAATGCATTACACTCCAAACAGCAGTCACCAAAAATTCGATTTCCTGTCAATTCCATTTTGAATTGCTTTAAATCTTTTATCACATCATATACAATGTCTGAATCGAAGATTTTTAACTGTGTCGGACAATAATCATCCAACAATAATCCTATAAAATGTCTTAAATCTTGTGCATAAGTAAAATTATATGTATCCTTCATGTTTTTCTATCTCCTATTTTTCAAGTTCATCTAAGTCCTCTTCTATTTCACTTTCTTTATCAAAATTGATTGTTTCATGTTTTAATGCTTCTCTTGTGAAATATTCTTCTTCAGGACTCTTGTGATAGATAAGCGTTTCTTCTGAATCGTTTATAACGATTTCTACAGCTTCTTTTTCATCAATATATTCCATTGTCTTAAACGCATCTTTTACATCCTGTACAGGATAATAATCACTCAATCCTTGCTCTCTACATACTTCTGTTGCCCATACTTTTAAAACAATTTCTTTATTTTCATATTTTTTATTTACAAATTCTAAATTGGAATGAAATTGCATTATCTTTTCTCGTGCCTGCGATTCCCTTTTTTCATTTTCATAAACGACCTTCAAACATTTTTCAGAATATCTATCTACATCAAAATTTATCAAATCTTCTAAACTAACATATTCCTTGCCATCTACTTCAAGGATATTTACATTACCTTGTTGAAAGTCTTTTAGATATTCCATTTCTGTTTCACTATTGGATGCTCTTTTAAATAGGCTTCACGCTCTTTTTCGTGTTTTTCATACATTTGTTCTAGCACTTCCAAATCAGGCAATGTAGCCATATATTGAGGATTGTTGTATCCTAACTCATTTACAAGATAATCACATCTTTCCATAAGTTCTTGGATATATGTATAAAAGATGGGTGCTTTTCTTTTATCTTTTAGATCACGGTTGATATACCATGACACATTATCAATCTTATCTTTTTGATATAGGATTCTTCCTTGTAAATCCATCTTATCTTCATAAGGTAGAGTAAGAGTATAGAAATATCCATTCAAACCACTATACCAATGTTCTGAAAATATCATTTGACTACCATCATGTTGTTTCACTGGTTCTGTTAGCAAATATAGATTTTTTCTAACTCTTGGTTTGTTGTCATATTCAACAACAGGATAACTTTCTTTATCAGCTTTCATTCTTTCAAAAGAATCTTTCCATTTTTGATATGTATCCACAATCTGTTGTTTTGCTTCTTTCTCTGTTTTAAATTGATAAATGAATCCATTTTTATAAACACGATTGTTTGGTAAAAGCCCTATAAAGTTTTCTCCCTTATAATTCGGCTTTTGTACAGTCCATTCATAATGGTACCCTAATGTATAACCATCAATGAATTGACTTTCTAAATCTTCCTTAGATATATAATAGACATCTTTTGGCTTTTCTAGTTCTTGTTCATCCAAGAAATCAAACAATCCCATTTGCTCCATTTACTCCACCTTCTTTCACAAAAGGAAGTGACTTCCTTTTTTTATTTTTAGTATGTTTAGTACCTGTACTAAATTACAGGGTGCGAATCATCAGTCATATCGGCTTTATACCCACTTTTTCTTATCTTAAATTTTGCAAACAACTCGAGAAATTAGGACTTCGGTCTATCCTTTAATATATTTTTTTAAATTTCTATATCATCATGATCGAAATCATCTTGTTCTATTTCATCAAAGTTTTTGCCTGCTTTAATCATGCTATGATAAGTATTCTCTGTAGCAAGTTTCAGCTCTGTTTCTATTGTATTGTAATAGGTATCAATGATTTCTTTAGATGAATACCCATTATCAAAAATTACAATCTTTTGTGATTCCCCATTTTTAGGGTCATAGATACGATACAATCCTTCAACTTTGCCATCTCCAATTTCAACAGAGAAATCAGCATACCCTTTTAACTCCCCAGTTTTATAGATTTCCAGTTGCACAATTTGAACATTATCTGTTTTTGCATTCTCAAGTCTTTCTCTTGTTCTCCAATCATATCCTCTTTTTTCCGCCATTCTTCTAGCTGCCTGAACGGATGGATTATCCGAATGCCCTTGTGCCTTATCTAAAGTTCTTTCTATCTGCGTTTTGGGAATAATTTTTCCCTCTTTAACTAATGTATTATATTCTTTAATTGCTTCACTTCTTTTTTCAGCATACTCCATTCGTTGGTTGTTAGCATCACTATAAAATTTTTTTGCTCCTCGTTGTGTTTTTAGTTGTCGATTAGAACGAAGTTTATCATCCAAAAAATCACTAATTGGAGAAGACAATCCCTTTTCTCCTAAAAACTCTTCTAAACTCTTTTTAATTGGTTCGTATCTTACTTCAGGTATTTCTATTTCTCCAAACTGCATCTGTAACAATATCGGTCTTAATTCATTTTCTAAATAGACAGTATCAGGTACTAAATCCAAGAAATTACCCATGGTAAATACTTTAACAGTATCCATATCATCCACTAATGCGTAATTGGAATTAAAATCAGCCGATACGACAAAAGCTGAAATGTTTTCAGGTGTATCTTCAATACGACCAATAAACTCATTACTTACCACTCTAAATTCATTGCATTTATATACAGAGAGATAACTCTGATTTTTCATAGAGAAACCACCTTTCTTTGCATAAAAGAAAAGAGCCACCATTTCTGATGACTCCAATAAAAAAAGCACCTACTATTTTTTGTAAGTACATTTTGATTTACTTTATAGTTTTCACACAAATTCCATTATACTCATTTTAGCACATTCTTTGTGAAATGAAAATGCAAAAATAAGGAAATTCAACTTACTTTCTTATCTTTAGCTCCATCCGGGAGTTTAACACTTACTCATGGTCTAAATAGTCAAAAGTCGTTTAGGTACGGCTTTTTTTATGTCAAATTTTTATTTTTATACGTTGTATGTGTTGTAATTCTATGATATAATTAGTTAAAAGGACGGATTCTCCATGAAACTTTATTATGACAAGCGACTTAAGGACCCTACCTACTATATTCAGCAGGGTTTCAGAAATGGTAAAAAGACAACAACTAAAAATATCAAACGATTAGGCAAACACTCGGAACTTCTAAAAATCACGGATGATCCTTTACAGTATGCCAAAGAAGAAATTAAAAAAATGAACGAAGAATATCGTTCAGGTAGATCTGAATTTACAATTTCTTTGGATTTCAATGAACGCATCCCTTCTTCGGATACTCTTTCTACCAGCTCAAACACTTTGAATGTTGGATATCTATATCTGAAAGATATCTACGCAAAACTTAATATTTCTGATTTTTTCAAATCTGTTACTTCTGATCTAAAAGTAACCTATGACTGTAATAAAATTTGTGAGTTTCTTACTTACGCAAGAATTCTTGATCCAGCCAGTAAATATGGTACTTATGACCATCTTGATTCTTATTACGAAAACCCTCAGATTGAATATCAACACATGATACGTTTTCTGGATATTCTTGACAGAAACAGTAATAAATATTTAAAGCATCTTTTTGATAATTCTGAAAATGTAATCCAGCGTAATACTTCCGTTATGTACTATGACTGCACAAACTACTTTTTTGAATCTGAAAGAGCCGATGAAGAAGTCGTTGACGAAGTGACCGGTGAAATCATTGTTGGCTTGAGACAGTTCGGGATCAGTAAAGAAAATAGACCCAATCCAATTGTAGAAATGGGCCTTATTATGGATAGTCGTGGAATTCCTATTTCCATGTGTATTCATCCAGGCAATACAAACGAACAGCTTACTGCCATTCCGTTGGAAAAAGAAGTCATAAAAATGACAGGAAACAAAAAATTCATCTACTGTGCAGATGCTGGGCTTGGATCCTACAATATACGTAAATTCAATGATATGGGAGGCAGAGCATATATTGTTACTCAGTCCGTAAAGAAGTTGAGTCAGGATATGAAGAAAATTGTATTCAACGATTCTGATTACCGCATTCTGTCAAATGATGAAGAAATAACTTTGAAAAAAATGAAAACATTCGATAAGAAAGACAAGGTAAATCTGAATCTTTATAACGATTATGCCTATAAGATTATTCCGGCAGATACAGCTGTGGATACAGGCTTATACGAAAACAAGGTTTATAAAAATGGTAAAACCAGAAAAGTAAAAGCTAAAGGAACACTTAAACAATATGTCATCATAACTTTTTCAAGAAAAATGATGGAATATCAAAGAACAATACGCGAAAGACAGATTGAACGTGCAAAAAAACTTTTAAAATTAAAAGATCCTGAAAAAATAAAGAAAGGACCAAATGATATTCGACGTTTCTTAAAGAATACATCATCTGATAGTGCAGCATATGTATTAGATATGGATAAAATTCATGAAGAAGAAAAATATGACGGATTCTATGCGGTTGCCACTAATTTAGATGATTCTGCCAAAGATATTCTAGCAGTAGCACAAAATCGTTATAAAATAGAAGACTGCTTCAGAATCATGAAAACCAACTTTGATGCAAGACCTGTTTATCTAAGAAAGCCAGAAAGAATACGAGCCCATTTCTTAATCTGTTACACAGCTTTATTGATATACCGCTTAATAGAATGTAAATTAGATGACAATCAGACACATGTGACTACATCCAATCTAATAAAAACACTTCAGAATATGAATGTAGTAAACGTCGATAACATCTTCTATAAATCTGCATACAGTGGAAGTCAGACCCTGGATGCATTAGAACAATGTTTTAAACTGCAACTGAATCGAAAGAACTACAGACCAACCGATTTAAATAAAATTGTAAAAAAATTTTCCTGAGAAGAAACACATACAACATTTATAAAAAAAGAAAGTGCTTGAATACGCTTTATATAAAGCTTATCGAGCACTTTTTACTTTTTTAACTGTCAAACTTGGGACATTCTTTGTGAAATGAAAATGCAAAAATAAGGAAATTCAACTTACTTTCTTATCTTTAGCTCCATCCATATTGATCGAGTTATTTTTGTAAAACAATCCACTTCACTTACTAACTCAATCAAAAAATCCAATAGCATTTCTGCATATGTTTCCAACCCCAATAATCGCAAACTTTTAATAATCCTTGTCAATCGTAAGTGGTTGTGATTTTTTACAACTAACCATACCTTGCTTCTTTCCTCAAAAGAATTATTTTTTTCAATTTTGTTTTCTACTTCATTTAATCTTAATCCATAGAATTCTAACATTCTTTGAAAAGACATTATCATATTATGCTGAATAATCTCATCATGTTTCGCCATTTCTAATTCATACTCTTTTAGAGCAGGAGCGACAAATGGATGATGAAAACTCCTTTTATCTAATGGAAACATCCATTGTATGTAATTATGCGTTTCTTCTAGCCATTGGTTATCAGCATCCCAATAGTCAAATAAGCATCTTCCTTTGTTGTCTTTTCCTTGTCCTCGTAAAAATTCTAACATATTTTTTAACCCCTCTTTAAAAAAAGGAAGTCACTTCCTATTTTTCAATTTCATCTAGTTCTAAATCATGTTCCTCATGGTCGTATTCAATAAATTTCCCTTGTTTGATTTCTCCAACAATCATAGATGGTTCAATGTATGGGAAAATTACTTGTCGTTCAGAATTTCTCTTTTCATAAATTGAGTTCCACACGCTTTCCATTTCATTCGGATATTGATAGGCATAAATTTCATCAGCAAAATTATAAAAATCGGTTTCTAAACAAAGTTCACTAGGAATATCCAGTACATAAATTTTAGAATTTCCTATTTCTTCCCCTATCATTTCACTGGCTCTTTCGATTGCCTCATTCATATCTTTTGTTTTTAATTTAGAAAAGCCCCAAAAGAAAGATGGATAATTTGTTTCTTTCATTCGGTTATAATCATCAAATAATCGCCTATAAACTGGCAATGCTTCTTGATAATTGCATCTATCCTTATTGGCAAATTCCTTTTTTGATACATCTAAATCCGAAGACTGAATGGTTAATACTCTTATTGTTTTTTCAGACTTTCCTTTTCTCTTTGAAGTATCATAAGGTCTTGTATATTCACCTTTAATCGAATAATAGTTTTCTCTTCCAATAATGATATGATCTAAAAATTTAATATCCATTACCTCACAGGCTCTTTGAATTTTTTCAGTAATTAGAAAATCCTCTCGACTTGGCGTGCTGTTTCCTGATGGATGATTGTGATACATAATAATTCCATGAGCATTTGACAACAATGCCGATTTCATCACGCTTTTTACATCTACTATCGAACTATCTAAACCACCAACAGATACAATATGAGCATTTAACACACAATTATTTGTATCTAAATTTAATGTCATGCACATTTCTCTATCCAAGTCCTGCATCTCTTCTAAAACAAAATTCACAGTATCTATTGGTTTCTTAATTGGTTTATCATAGTCGATTTCTCGCTCCTTTACTAATCGAATTCCAACAACATCTATCTTCATATCTAATCTTCTTTCTTAACGATTTTAATGCCTTCATCATCTATCACTAATTCTTCATCCGACTTTAATGATTGTAGAATTCCTTTTAAATCCTTTCCTGTCATTTCACTTTCGTTATTCATTTTCATAACTCCTTGTCGATTTCTTCTAACTCAATCTCTATCGTTTCATTTTCTTTTTGCGAAAGTTCCTGATGATAGTTTTCCAATAAAGTATGTACTTCTAAAACTTCATCTTTAAACCACTTTAAATCATCAATCACATCATCTAAAACAAGTCCTTGTCCATAATGCTCTACATTTGCATAATAACTCAATTCTTCAGCTACACTATATTCATTCCCATACTCATAAATTGCATCAAGAAATTCTTCAACACTTTCCTGTTCATGGACAGCATCAAACTGTACACCAAGTTCTAAACCATTTTGTGCTGTTTTATGGAAGTAAATGCCTTCATCATCCTGCTTTATAGTCCAACCTAAATGAACAGCATGATCCAATAACAAGAGAATCTGATGCTCTCTATCCTCTTCCACATCTTTTTCATCACTGTATTCTTTAACTAAATCTTCTGTAGTTATTCCACCTTCATACCATGCAATAACATTACTACTGAATATCTTTCCGTCTTTATGGAATAATTGGTTCGTATTCTTATCATAATCAATAATACCTTTATCCCATTCTTCCAAAGTCTTATCAAAATACTGTAGTATTTCTTCTCCTAGTAAAGATATATTTTCTTTATTTAATAGCTCTGTTCCATGAAGATTTGGATATACATTCTCCTCGATTTCTTTTTGTTCGTTGTTTACTTTATCTTCCAAAGATTCAAGGTCGATTCCCCTGTTTGTCATATCTTCCACTATAGTGTCATGATACCCACAGAAATCAAGTACTTCCTTCAATTCATAAAGTGTTTTTAAATTCATCTCGCCAACCTCTTTCTATTTTATATACCAAAGAAACCAATCAATACGACACCCACGATTGTTACCACAATCCATTGTCTTGTCTTTTCACGATATGTTTCATAGGATATATGATGCTCTCGTTTCTTCACATCTAATTTATAGATATTCCATATCGCACATCCACAACAAACCAATCCTAATCCTGTAAATACTATCTTCATCGTTTATTCTCCTTCCACTTTCTTGCTTCTATCATAAAAACAAATGACATGAAAATGACAGAATAAATTTGGTTGATCGTCGTGTATTTGTACAAATAATGGATAATATTTTTCTTTCTTCATTTCTCGAATGATGCCAAACATTTCCGCAACCATTTCCTTATTCCAATTATGGACATCTCTTCTAGGGCATTCAACCCTTGCATAAAACAATCGCTTATAGAAATCCCTAATATAACGAAAAACATACTTTTTTAATTCTATCCTTTTTTCTAAATCATCTGTCCATCTCAATGCTCTTGGATTTCCTTCATTATCGAATATAAAGGATACATTTCTCACAGAATCCTCATTCGTAAATTTTTGATCTTTATCGGTATGTATTAAATAATTAAGATGATTATGCAAATGAGGGATTCCATTAAATGTAAGCATTTCTATATCTTCAATCGTAAAATAATGATATTCCATATATTTTCTCCATTTCTAAAAATAGGAAGTCACTTCCTATTTTTCAATTTCATCAAATTCATCTGTCTTATTAAATTGATTTTCATTTTCTATAATTACTGTTTTTTGACTGGAAGTAACGATCCCTTTTCGCACATAATCAAACCGTTCAGGATAATTCTGATATTCAATCAAAAGACTATGATAATTGCTATTAGCTAGGTCACTGTCTGTTAGAACATATACATTGGTATTCTTTTCATTTGCCTTTAGATATGGTTCTAACATTCTCTGCATCACTTGAGGTAAATGAGCATCTTTTCGTTCCAATGCATAGATTGAATTATTCAACTCATTCTTGTAATAGCAAATACTATCTTTTATCAATTCCAATCGAACTGTTGTCTGATAATCAGTAAAATAAATTTTATGGGGTACTGTTTCTTTCTGCTTCAAAAGTTCATGAACTGGAGATACTTTTTTAGTAGCTTCATCTATCTTTTTAAATTTATCTGTTGCTTTATTTTTAATAACTTCATTATGATCTACAGTTAATGACTCAATCATATGTCTGTCTTTTGTAAGTTCTAACAATGTCATTTTCTCTTGAAAGGAAAACTTATACATAGGAATCCCTTTTTCATGTTTCTCTATGGTTTTATCATAAATCCATTCTTTACACTTTTTTTCCAATAATTGAAAATCACAACAGAACTGATGATATGTCGTATTCTTATCCAATGCCTTGTGATAGATTGCTTTTGCTTTACTTTGAATAACTTCTCTATTCTTGTTACAATATTTTAATTCTTGTCTTAGCAGGAATCTGTATTGATAATCACTTTCATTATTTATCACTTTTTGTTTGATTTCTGCATCAGGCACAGGAAACATAAAAGAATAACGAACACTTCCCACTGGAACATTTCCTACTTCAATGATATAATTTGAACTTTGTTTTATGTTAAACGAAGATACAGGAGCAAAATAATTCAATCCATTGATTTTAAATAAAGTACCACATAAAAACTTATTTCTATTCTGATACTCCACATTAGGTATTCGAGAATCGAATTGTTTTAAAAATTTTACATAATCAACATTCACTTCATAGAAATCTAGTTTTTCACTCATACAAGCACCCCCAAACATGAAAAAAAGCCATGTATCTCTACATGACTTTGTATTCGCCTTTTAGCTGTTTGCTATCCTATTCATTTAATTATGAATAGGCATGGTAGTGAAGCACCCGAATAAATCATTCGCCTTTTAGTCTTTTGACTATCCTGCATTATACAGGCATGGTAGCGAAGCACCTTTGAGATTCGAGTTTTGCCTCTTGTTTTGTACTTCAACTACAAAGGACAAACCTCATATGAATGATAATGAAGATGTTCTCTTCGATTAGAGTATAGCACAGTAATTTATATTTGCAAACTAATTTTAAAATTGCATTTTATTCAAAATAGGAAGTCACTTCCTATTTTTGAAAAAAGTGAAGATTTCTCTCCACTTAAATATCTCTGTCTTCAAAATCATCTTCAATACTTATATTAACTGCATCATTGTCTTCGTTTCCATCTGTTAAGCCAACTTTCGTTTTAAGATAATTACAATCATATACTTTCAATTCATCAAGAAGTTCATTCGCATTTATATATTCGATTCCATGACTATTTTTTTCTTTACTTTCTCCCATATAAATAACTGCTCTTTTTGTAATATCTCCATACTGTGAAGCCATCCATTGTAATTTATCTTCATCTAGTAAATGAGTAATTTGAGAGTCTTTTATTTCTGAATCATGTTTAATTTCATACAGCTCACAAGAATGATTTTGTTTATCATATACGACCATATCAAACTCGCCTGCTCTTTTTACAATTCCATAAATTGGATCAAACATAACTTTGAAAACTTCAAATCTATCAGGCAAGGAGCGTTGATAATTTACTGTTACTAAATCTTCTAATAAACCACCTTTTACACAATTTAAAATTTCTTTGACGATAATATCTTTATACTGTTTAGGTTCAGTTTCTAATTTGTAGTACGATTGAATTGATTCTACCAAACTTTTCGCTTGGCTATAACGAATCCCTGATTGCGACAGAACTGTTCGTATTTCTTCACTACTTTGATTCGTTGTTACAAATTGGCTTTCTTTCGCCATAAAACATTTATAAGTAGTTACTACATCCATCTTTTCAAGATATTGTTTCAATATCTGCACTGTTTCTTCATAAACATCCAATCGATCTTTTTTTTCATTTACATCAAAAACATCCAATGTTTTCTTAAAATATTCTAAAATAATTTCCTGATTGTTATCCATCATTTCTTGTGCTACATCTAAATTTCGTTTTGCCAAATTCTTAGCAGTAAGTTTATAATCTCCCATTTTAAATTTTCTTAGCACAACATTTTCTGTAAACTTATGTGTGTCTAATTGAATGATTCTATGAATAATGTTTTTTAACTCATTTTTAGAATAATATGGATACAATTCTGAAAAAATACCTTCGTTGTCATAATAAGCAAGTGAATGTAATATATTATCACAAATAGCATTATCTATATATTCAAGAGTCTTATCAGGTGTTTGAAAATAACCAAGTTTATTATCTTCGTGAGATAATGTTCCACCATACTCAATAAAATCATCAATCGTGCCTTCTGAAAATATATTCTTAAAATCATAAAAAGGAATATAGGTTGTATGAATCATATAGTTTCTATCAAACAGTTCATCTCCTTTAGCCAACCATAAACTTAAAGAATCCGTTCCTGTTAGCACGATTCTAACATCTGCCTTTGCAAGTCGATCTGAAAATAAGGAAGCTAAAGATATAAAATCAGGTACTTTTGTTACCTCATCAATAAAGAAATATTTATATCCTAACCTTATTAGTGTTTTCATTTCATTGACTAAACTAACGACATTATCCTTTTTCGTACAGTTAATATAAACAGACTGCTTTTGCATAGTCAAATTCATATCAGAAATTGTCTGAAACATCATTGTTGTCTTCCCAGTTCTGCGTAGCCCATACAACAAGCAAACTTTTCCATAGACATCTTCATCTGATTTATATATATAATTCTTCAAATCATTTATCAAATATCGTTCCTTAAGATTTTTGACATGACTAATATCATTTGCAAAATCATCTAAAAATTGTATATCTAATGAATAACTTGTATCTCTTGACATTTCAGCACCTTCTTTCTTGTTCTCCTATATTATAACAGATTTCTAATGACTCTAATAGACAGCATTTTTATGCTTTCTGCAAAAAATAGGAAGTCACTTCCTATTTTTCAATTTCATCTAAGTCTTCTTCAACTTCTACAAATGTGTTTGAACTATCTAAAATTTCTTTCCCTAAGTCTTTATGTGTTGGATATAATTCTTGAATATACACTTGTTTCATATATGCTATTCCATCTTTAAGTGAATCAAAATATCCTACATTTCTATCTTTAAAATTTGTATCAAAAGTTCCTAGTTTATGCGTTCTATATCTTCCATTATCTTGTTTAACCACATAACCACAGATAATTCGTGTAAATTCATCTTTTTGATAATTTATATATGTCCAATCTCCTTTTGTTTCAACAATAAACTTTTTATTTTCATTTGCGTGAAAACCAATATAAGTAACTAAACCATCTTGTATTTTTGTAACCATGATAACCCCCTTGTTTCTAATTTTCGGAAGTGACTTCCTATTTTTCAAATAAAAAGCATCAAATTGCTTTGATACCTTTTATTTGAAGCCCTTGTTTTTACACAAGGGCTTCAGGAAGATAAATCATTGTTTTATATTCTCTACCTCACTGTGAACTATCAGAGATTTTATTATTTTTGTGAAATAGATTTTAAACAAT
>OLNS01000714.1_pt1 | contig 28819 bp, 34 predicted proteins | sample 1673031 | NCBI WGS metagenome assembly OLNS01 (sample SAMEA3136748, study PRJEB25190) | human gut metagenome | biome: human gut; feature: human-associated habitat; material: faeces | place: Austria | collected 2013
AGCATCCACTTGGATTTCGAGTCGTTCTCGTTACGACCACTTCGATACATCTCCATATTCTGTTCCGCTCAAATCTCACGGGAAACTCATCTCCCGCACCATTCAAGCCTAATTATTATAACAAAAACTCCGCTTTCCGTCAACCGTTTTTCATCTGTCCCGCTCCACGCTGAAAAGTAAAGCATTAAATGCAACAAATTTTCGGCTCTGTTTTTGTGGATTTTAGCATAAAGCAAACAGGCCGCCAAGTCTGCCCCGCTTGCAGCCTTTCCGTATTGTTCAATTTTACCAAAGTATTTCTGGTTTCTCTGGTTCTTATGCTGTCAGTCCAAGTTCCCGCAGGCACTCTCTAAAGACGGTGCCCGCGCTCTTATACCCCAGAATCTTTCTGGGGTAGCTGTTGATCCAGTTCTCCGTGGCCGCGATTTCTGCTGCTGTTACCTTAGAGAAGTCTGTGCCTTTCGGGTGCCGGCGGCGGATCATGCCATTTACATTCTCATTGCTGCCCCGCTCCCAGGAAGAATACGGGTGGCAGTAATACACCTTTGTACGCTTTCCGCCGGTGATGCAGGACCGTTCCAACTGATCGGCCAATGCAAACTCTGTGCCGTTGTCCACGGTGATGCTTTTATAGATGGCGCTGAATCGCTCTGCCCCCAGTTTCTTTTCCAGCGCATTGATGGCCTGCACGGTCGTTTCGGCGCGGCGGTTCGGCACCAATATAATATTTTCGTTCCGGGTCTTTCGCTCTGTCAGCACCAGCAGCGCAACCGTGCTTTTTCTCTTTCCCGAATATACCGTGTCCATTTCCCAGTGTCCGAACTCTTCACGGGTCTTTACTTTCTCTGGGCGCTTCTCGATGCTCTCACCGGCCGGCGCACGGGTCGGGCCTTTCGTTTTGACTTTTTTGTAATCGCCTTTGTGCACTCCATGCCGGGGTAGCGCCTTTTGTGTCAGGTTCAGGAACACGCCCTTTTTAATGTAGCTGTATATCGTAGGCACCGATATATGTGTTTTGAACATCCGCCCCTCTTCCCGTGCGTAACCATACACCGCGGCCGGTGAGCAGTCCTTATCTATAATGGTCCGCTCAATGTACTCTGCAAGTTCATGGTCCTTGCCGATTTTCAGGTTTGGTCCTTTCTCCCGCAGATGTGCTTGATACCGCTGTTCTGCAATGTCCGGGCTGTATGTCGGGATCAGTTCCCACGTTGTTCCGTTCAGCCGGTCATAACTGCCCCGCTTCAATTCACGGTACACCGTAGATGGGTCCACCCGCAGCTTTTCTGAAATCTCCCTGACTTTCAATCCATCTTTCAGCCACTTTTCAATTCGGATTCTGTCTGTGATCGTAAGATGTTTGAACACTCGCACGCCGTTTTCCTCCTTTCGTTTTTGGCGTTTCTTTTCGTTTTAAGCGTAAATTATACGGTGCACCGTTGTCAATGTGCAAACTTTCCACACTTTGCACTTTTCATTTGTGCAAAACTCCCAGACAAACAAAAAACTCCCCGCCAGTGGCCCGGTCAGAGCCACCAGCGGGGAGTTGTCATCACAGCTTATTCAGTTGTGCCACAGACTTAGTGTACCTGCTTTTTCAGATTTTCCAGAACCGCATCTGCCTGAATTGCTTCCTTGCTGAAACTGTTGTTGTTCCACCATGCAACCAGAGCGGTAACGGTCGTAATACCGGCAGTCACCAGCTGTTCAACCGTGCTGCTTTCAATAGGCAGGATAGGCTTGCCCAGAGCGCTCAAAAGCTGATTGGTCAGTGCCAGCAGCAGGCAGGCGGTACGGGCGATGGTAGCGGTAGTGATCTTGTAGTTACTCATAACTTAGTCCTCCTTGCTTTCCTGTTCGGATTTCTGCTTCAAAATTTCAATAGCTCCGGTCAGAGCCTTCGGAATCGGTACACCCATCAATCCGGCATTTTCGATGATGGACAGTGTTTCGTTGGCAATGAACGCGATTACGGTCGCATCCCGGATAAAATTAGACCCCATCACCGTGTCGAGGTGGCAGGCCACCAGCACGATCAGCAGGGTTACACCTTTGCGGCACAACCCTTTCCACCCGGCGCGGGATTCCAATGCGCCGTCTTTGCTCTTCGGGCTGGCGTGGAAAACCCCAGCAACCACAAGCCCCGTGATGTAATCGACTGCCATGAACAGGATCAGCGTCGAAAGTGCCGCATCCCATCCGCCGAATTGACTTGCGATCAGACTGCCGATTACTCCAACCATGGTGCAAACCCCGCTCCTTACTGCATCACCCATCTGCTTTTTACCTCCCGCACGTCAACGTGTACAAAGTTGTCGGTATAGTACCGCCCAATGCCGCCCTTTCCGGGCAGCAGAGTTTCGGCGTAGGCCGCCAGTGTATCCACCGACACCCCGGCGATCCAGATGTCCGCAGCCTTTCCATAGAGGTGCTGGCTGTACTTGGACGATTTCTTCTGCTTGGCGTTGTGGCTTGCGGTGCGGAAAGCACTGTTGATGTTCACCGCCTTGCCGAAGTGATCCCGGATTTTCTGCAGCAGGGTCACAAGCTCATTGTCAATAAAGATCGGGTCGCTCCCGTCCTTGCACTTGAACTCCCAGACGTGGAAGTTCTTGCTCAACGCTTTGCTCCCGTCCTTCGCATAGGAATATGCTTTGATTGCCATTGTTCTGCTCACTTCTTTCTTTTTTGATGATATAGAATTTCCCGTATGTCTGATTCAGCTTGTGTTTCAGTGCCATGCACTCGCAATGACCCAGAACGCCGCGGTAGCTGCCGATGGTGCGTTCTACGCTCTCGGCTGTGATCTCGCCCGCCTCATACTGTGCCAGCACCTGCGACAGCCGCAGCTTGATGCCGCGTATCGTGGTGTGACGCAGGCGGCGGTGTGTCGGCCACACCCTCACGCCCACAAACTCTACACCCTGTTTCAATGGCTGGATGCTGGTTTTATGGTTCAGAGCAAGATTCAGCTCCCTGCGCAGGAATGCGGCAATCTCGTCCCGGATGTGTGCAAGTTCCTGCTTGTCGTGCCCGATGATGATAATGTCGTCCATGTACCGGATGTACCAGTGGATGTGCAGCGTATGCTTCACATACTGGTCCAGAACATCGAGGTAGATATTGGCGAACATCTGGCTGGTCAGGTTTCCGATTGGAACGCCGGTGTCCTCTAACCGGCACTCTGGCGGCACTTCGTCCGCGCTCATGCCCTCCGGCAGCCCAAACTTCGTCTGGTCACTGTGCAGGATCACGCGGAACAGCCACATCATGCGCGGGTCTGCGATCTTCCTGTTCAGGATCTTCAGCAGTATCTCATGGTCTATCCGGTAGAAATACTTTGAAACGTCCAGTTTCAGCGTATAGGCCGGACCGCCTCGGTCTGCCTGCCGCATCCAGTATTGCAGTTGATCCAGCGCCGCGTGCGCCCCTTTGCCCTTGCGGCACGCATAGCTATCCGAAATAAAGCCTTTATCGAATATGGGAAATACAACTTGGTAGATATCCCACTGCACAACGCGGTCAGGGTAGTGCAGCGCCATAGCCATGCGCAGCACAGGCCGCCGGATCCAGAAGATCCGGTACGACCCTACCTTATAGGTCTGCTTAACCAGACGGTTTCCCAGGATGATGCAGTATTCTGCTTTGCGCTGCTCAAAGATCAGCACTTCATCCCGGTGCTTCTTGCCCTTGCTGGCGTGGTAGTGCGCCAGCATCAGGTTGTCGAAAGCCACCACCTGGGTAAAGATGTTTTTGTATGTTTTCATTCACAGCCTTCCGCACCCGTGGCATATACGGCCACTCCCCACCATTCACCGGGCGGTGGGATATTCCGGCCATTCTCCCCGGTATACTGTCTGCCTTGATGCGAATACAAATTTTTCGTGCAGCGCTCCCCGGCGCTGCCGACGGATCCTGACCCCTTTTGCCCGCGTAATCCAGCCCATCTTTTCAGGCAAGCTGTGATTCATCTGGCGGGGAAAAGCGGAACGCCGCCCAATGTTGCCGTTTGCGTTGGAACGCACATTGTTCAGGTTCAGCTTGAACACGCCCGCGTTGGAAGTGTTGTTCCAGCTGCCGCCCCGGATCGGGATGCGTAAATGATGGTCAGGCCCCGGTTATGCAAAAAGGCAAGCAGCCCTATTTGGACTGCTTGCCCTCCACATACTTCATGTAATTGCCGATCATTCCGCCGATTGCCCCGGTATATTTGCTCCATGTTGCGTATTGGTGCATCGTGATGCAGGTGACAGGCTGCGGCGGGGCTTCCGGCGCTTGACCGTCCGCCCGCTTCTTGCGCTTTTTCTTCGGTTCTGTGCCCTGCGGGTACAGTCTGGGGTTCGCCGCCTCGTCAAGATAATCCCGCAGATCCAGCAGCAGGGTATCGAACTCACGCAAGGTGTCGCGCTTGTAGTATTTCTTCTGGATCACGTTGCAAAGGTGCAGCATATCATACATGGTTTCCCGGATGCGTTTTGCAAGGCCATACTTTTCAATTCGCGGAAACTGTACCAGGATGGGGCTTCCGTAATTTATCATGTCCTTTACCGCCTGCTTCAAGCGGTAGCCTCCGTTCTGCGTGTTCATCTGCTGCAGCTTTTCACTTTCAATACTGTTCATGTCACATCATACCCAGGTTCTAAAAATATAGGGGTGGCTATCGCCACCCCATCGGTTTACTGTCGTTCGGTTTGCGGTTTGCCCCTCTTATCAGAGGGAACCCACGAAAGCGGAACGCCGCCCAACGCTGCCGTAAGCGCTGGAACGCACATCGCCCAGGTGCAGCTTGAACACGCCCGCGCCGGAAGTGCCGACCCAGCTGCCGACCCGGATCGGGATGCGCTCGCCTTGGTTGATGGCATACAGATCATCGCCGCCGTAATCGCCGCCCGGCTCCTGCGGATAAACGCCGATGCCGTAAAGGATCTGCGGCACCGTGGACAGCGTAGTGCCCAGAGAGGTAAAGCCGGTGCCGCGACCGTCCGCGCTCTGGCCGGTCAGTGCATCGGTGACAAAGGTCCACTTACCGCTGCGCCAATCCAGCTTGATGGTGCCTGCCGTGCCGGGAGCCACAAGGCTACCGTCTGCGGTAATGGCTTTCCACAGGCTGCTGGCAGAGGAAACGTCAGCGGTGGACAGTGCGGCATCGTTGTGCTGGATGATCTGGACTTCGCCATCCATCAGGCGCATACCGGTGGCCCACTCCCACGCATTGCCGTTCAGGTCGGCAATGCCGGTCAGGTCGTTGTTGTGGTTCCAGCTCACAGGGCCAGAGCCGGTCAGGGTCAGGCTTACCTTGCCGTTGCTGTCGTAGTTGGCCGGGGTGCCCTTCTCCCAGGCATGGGCATGGTCAGCGCCATAGTTGTTGTTGCCGCGGGGCATAAAGCCGTTGGCACGGCACCACAGCTGGATAGCTGCATACATGGCGTTGGTCGCCAGCGTCCAGCCCTCGCCCTTGCTGCGGCTCTGGCTCACAGCGGTGTCGAAGTTCACGTTGACCGCCGGGGTCTGCATGGGCAGGCTGCAGGGCACGCCGTTCACCAGCGTATCATGGTACTTGCCGATGCAGAAATAGGGCTTCTCCACACCATCCAGCTTAAAGGCCGGCAGCACCGTATCATCGCCCACACCCACATCCTTGTAGGTCAGCTTATTGATGGGCACCACCACGCTGGGCAGGCCAAACTTATCCAGCAGGGCGGTGTTCTTGCCGCCAGAAATACCCTCAATGGCGGCCTTGAAGTCAGCAAAATTAGTCATAGTGTTTCGCTCCTTTCACTTAGTCGATGGCCCACAGGGTCAGGGTGCAGCGGGAAATATCGAACTTCACGGGGATCTTCGTGGTCTGCTCCACTTCGCCCTCGCCATCCATGGCCGGCACCTTTTCCACTTTCTCGGTGTAGGCGCGGGCGGGAATGTCGATCTGCGCTGCATAGGACAGATCATCATCGTTCTTGCCAATGGAGGTAGCCAGAGCACCATCCCAGTTGCGCACAACGTCAATGTGCACCGGCTCGTCTTTCTCGTACTTTGCCAGGTTCACCATGATCTCGTCATCACCCAGGAACAGCTTGGTGCCGACCACCTCATAGTCCAGCTTGGTGCCTTCGTTCTTCTCGATAACCTGAATCATAACTTAATACCCTCCGTTCATGTGGTTGTCACGGCAGACTTCGCAGGTCTTGGCGGCGATCATTTCCGCCTGCTCCCGCTGCTCTGCGCTGATGTGGCCCCGGCAGCCGAAACTTTCAGCCACCTGAGCTTCGTATGCGATGCGTTCATCGCTCTTCACGATCACATTTGCCATGGTCTTACTCCTTACTCCCCGGTGGGGGCCGTGCCATCTTCGTACTCCGGGGCGGGGATCATGCCGCCCTGGATCTCAACTTCCAGCGTCACTTCCTTGGCAACGCCGGTGTACTGCGCCTTGAAGCCGTTGAGCAGCTTGTCCGTGATGACGATGTTGCCGGCCGTGCCCGCCGGGTCGCCATCAATGGCAACACCGTTCGGCATTACGGCAGAAACGACACGGGCGGCAATGATGTAGTCCGTGTTGTTGCGGGGCTGCTTCAGGGCGATGGTGGTTTTGGAGTTGTTGGCCGGGTACTTTGCGGTGTTGTGCAGGTAGATGACGTGCATCTCACCCGTCATAGCATCAATGTCCCGGCCATGCTCTTTCAGCACGCGGGTAGCCTCGGCCAGAATCAGGCTGTTTTCCAGGATGCCGCCCTCCATGTTGTTGAAGTTGGCGGCGCTCTGGGAAGTGCCCGTTTTCAGCACTTCGCCATCCACCCGCTCATGGGTGATGGAGCCATCAGAGTTATTCGTTTCCTTGAACCGGTTGACGAACTGGGTCACTCTGTCCACCCAGTTTTTGAAATTGTACATAGGGTGTCCTCCTTATCCCTCTGCGGTCTTGTCGGTGCTCATGAAGTTCAGCGCAACACGCAGCAGCGCGCCTTCATCGTCTGCCTCGAACGTGATCTGTTCATTGCCGACCAGCGTTTTGATGTACATGGCCTGCTTGCTGGTGTCCAGCAGCGCAACCTCCGTGACGGTGCTGCCGGTAGAATCACCGGGCGGGATCGTCATGAAGAAAGCCAGTCGGCCATCTTTCAGGGTTTCCACGCTGTCGATGGGCACAGTCTTGTAGGTGCTGCCCGCCTTGTAACGGCCCAGCGCCACGCGCACTTTGGTGTAGTCCTTGTACAGCCCCAGAGCATAACTCGTCATTGCCATAGCCTTTCACCCCCTTTCATCACTGCACAAGCGGCTCTTCGCCGCTGCGCTTGCCCTTGAACTTGGTGACAGTGACCTCAACATCCACGTCCAGCACCGGATCATCCAGCACCGCCGGGATATTGCTGGCACAGGTTTCCGTGCCCGCCATCGTTGCTTCCATGTTGTGCACCTCCGTTTCTGTTTCAACCGTCAGATCTGCATCATAGATGCCGGCTGTCGTCGTCCTGTCCGGGACAGTGCCAGCCGTTTCAACTTTGTACCCGGTGGCCTGCTGCTCTGCCTCCACCTCAAACTCACCATCGGCCAGGGCCGCCCTGGTCGTGTTCTTCGGCCAGGTGCCTGCCCGCTGGTTCTCGCTGGTATATGGAACCGCAGACTTTGCAGTGGACTGCTCGGTGTCCACCGTGAGATCTGCATCCATGATTCCGGCATGGGTGGTCCGGTACGGGATGGTGCCCGCCGTTTCCACCCGGAAAGCATTTGCTTCGCCCTCCGTTTCTACCATCAGTTCGCCATCTGCAATGCCGCCGTGGGTGGTAGTCCTGGGCCATGTGCCGGCGTACATCGTTTCGCTGGCGTATGGCACCCGGTAGACCAGCGAGGAAAGTTCGCACTCCACATCAAGCCCGGCCTGCACCTGCAAGTACAGGCTGTCCAGATGGGCAGTCATGCGCTTGTAGATATTCACGCTGCGGCGAATCTCCCGGCGTTTCACCGGGATAAGAGCACCATCCACAGAACAGATCACACGGAAATGACCGGGTGTGCCGCCGTAGTCGTACCACTGCTCGATCTCCGACCGGGGATAGATAGCAGAGATAGCTTTCAGCGTTGCCCAGTCCGTGCCGTAGTAGCGGCGGACTTCCAGCGCGGTTTTGATGATGTTCTGCTTGGCCTGCAGCGGGTAGTTGGCATCGTACCAGTCCACCTTGAACTGCGTGGCCAGAACGTCCAGAATTTCTTCCGGCTGGGAATCTATCAGGGTGTAGATGTGGATCCTCTCTGCAGCGTCCATCTCGTGCTGGTGCCGCTCCCGATACACCTTGTCCATGATGCGGATCCACGGTTCATCCGCAACCGCCGGGGGCAACCCCTCAATCAGTCCGGTTCCCCACAGATCAGTCATCCTCGATACCTCCGTACACCATCTTGCAGCTGTTCATCTTTGCCACCTGCGTTTCAGTGATCTTGGTATCGACTGGACCAGTCAGCTTCGGGCGTTTGGCTCCCGCTTCACGCACCCGCATGATAAGTTCAGAGGAATCAATGTCGCGGCCGATCTTGCGTTGCCAGGTCTGGTACTCTTTTACGGCCCTTTCCACGTTCTCCTGGATGGTCACAGCGGATTTTGTGTTGCTGGATGCGATGTAGTACGTCAGGTTTATGTCGTAGGGCACCTCTTCCGGGGCGTGACAGAGAACCAGATCGCCCATTGGTTTCTTTACCGTGGTGAAATAGTCCTCCATGCCCCGGCACTCTGCTTCGGTCGGCAGCCGCCCATCATCCATCAGGAAATAGATGTGGATGGTGTAGCCTTCCTCACAGATGATCTTGGTGCCGGTCACATCGGTGCGCCAGCTTTCGGCAAAGTATTCATAGGCATCCACCGGGCCAGCGATGGAGAAGATGGACGGTGCGTAGTGGATGCGCCGGGTGAACGAATCGTCCCCCTCTTCATCCGTGCCGCCGGTGCTGGCAGAGGTGTTGCTTACAGAAGCCACATAGGGGATGGGGTCCACCAGCGTGTTGATCTCACCAATGAGGATTCCATCACTCCCGCTGCCAGCTTCATCCGCCACGACCTCAACGTCCACCGTCAGTTGCCCCGCCGGGATTTCTGCATACTTCGTGGTCTTGAAATACTGCTTTTCGCCGGTACGCACCTGCGTGCCCTCCGGGATGCTGGTTGCGCTGGCTCTTGCGGCAGACAAAGTAAACCGCACGACCGCTGTTGCTTTGCCAGCTGCCATGCGTTCTACGCCCACCATAGGGGCCAGATTATCCAGGTTCGGCCCGGTGCTTGTCGGCAGCAATTCCGCTTTCAGGCAAGCCGTGCTGAACTCTATCGTGTGGTGGGAACGGTGGGCCAGCACCAGCAGCACCATGCGGGCTTCTGCACACTGGGCCAGCGACACCGATCCGTCATACATTTCCTTGTTGTATTTCTCAAACAAGGCCCTGCAATCCGCTACCGCTTCTTCCAGGGTTTCCCCGCCATCAATATCAATGTCGGGGATGTTCTCAAATTCCGTGATTTTAGACAAGTTCGTACACCACCTTCGGGGTTACTACTCCATGCAGTGCATCGCTTTCTACCCAGTCCACACGCACTACCCGCGCCCGCGGCTCAAAGGTGGCGGTCTTGTCCGTCACCTCCGCCACATACAGGCCCTTTGCCACCGCAAGCGGCTTGTCCAGGAACACGCTCGGATCTATGCCAAGCAAACGGTCCCCTTCCAGGCTGCCCACGGGGGTGGAGTACAGCGTGCGGAGGCAGCGTGCAACGTCCTGCACTTCTTCCTGCGTTGCCCTGTCGTTGGACAGTTCAAGCATCGTACTGCTTATGTCGATCATGTGTACTCCTTTATGGTCAGGCTCACCATGCACTGCGTCAGCAGACCATGTTTCAATACAACGTTCCAGGCTTCGCTTACATCGGTCACGCGGAACCGATTCTTTGAAACCGGTGCAAACCCGATTATCAGGTAATGCAGTTCTCCGCTTTCCACCATTTCCGCAAGCCGATTCTTCATCCTGCTTGGATTTACGCCAAGGCTGGAATCAAGCAGAATGTCGAACGTATACTCACGCAGTTTTGGGTTAAGGAACTCCGGTTTTGCTTTGCCTTTCAGCACTTCATGTTCGGCCCAGTTTGCACCGATTTTTCCCTTGAAGTTTGATGGAGTAAGCACTCGCTGATGGCCTACGGAAAAAATCACATCGCCAAAAACTCCTACATACATTCCTGCACCTCCTTACAACGGCGGCGTGGTCGGTTTGCCCAGGTTGCCGTTGTGGGTATGCGTTACCAGCGATTTACCGGACACCACAACGTCCCCGCCTGCGCCTGTGATGTTCACGGTAGCTGCGCTGGCTGTCAGGGTCGTGGCAGTCAGCTTCAACTCGCTGGCGGCCTGCACCGTGATGCTCGCCGGGGAAGTGATCTTCACATCGCCGCCCTCGCTGATGGTCACGGTGGCGCTGCCGATCTTGACTTCCAGGCTCTTTGCTTTCAGGATCTTCTTCCCGTCCACAAAGTCCAGCAGTTCTTTTGCGTTGGCATCGAACTTCCGGTATGCCTTTCCATCCTCGTTGCAGTATTCCTTGCGGAAGATCTTCTCCTTACCCTCGGCAGGTTTGATTTTCTCGTTCCAGATTGTGCCCAGCACCACAGCGTCCTCCGGGCTGTCACCCGGATGCAGCACCACCACAAGGTCATCCACTTCCGGCATCATGTACTCGCGCCTGGACAGGAAAGGCGCCATTTCTGTTACCGTATCATCCCTGTCCGGGTAAGTCACTTCGCACAGGCCGTTCTCGTAGTCAATGGAACTTACATTACCAAGCCGCACTTCGCTGCTCATGCAAAATCCCCCTTTTCTACTTTGCTGGCCTTGACCTGCGTTTTGTAGCCGCCGGATGGCGAGATGACGTGTTCCAGCTGGTCGATGAAATACTTCCCGCCCATCTTGCCGTAACCTACTACGTTGATGCACTGGGCGGATGCTCCCGGCGCGTAGCCCGGAATGGTGAAGCTGATGGACGTTGCGCCGTGGTTGGCGTTCTTGATGGCCGCTATCAGCTTTGCCTTTGCGTCCGCCTCGCTGCTCACCTTGCCAGTGAGTTTCAGTTGACGTTCTTCCGTGCCGACCTTGACGTTGATGTTTATTTTTTTCTTCTTGTTGGTGTAGGTGTACACACCGCCGGTGTATGTCCCGGTCAGCTTTGTGCTCCACTTGAAGCTGCCCGGTTCGATGCACAGGGCGTTCGGATTGAACGGCTGTGCCTCTTCGTACACCGTCCAGGCTGCCGGTTTCTCCTTGTATTTTTCCCGGTCATACACCCATAGTCTGTTGGAGTACACCTTGATGACCAGGGCGTAATTGCTGCACAGGTCCTGCAGGAAGGCACTGTCCGTGGCATCCTGTTCCTTTGCGTCAATGTCGTGGTCATCGCCTTCAAACGTCAGCCCCAGCTTGTACCGTCCGGCAATTGTTTCCGCAATTTTTTTCACGCTGGTTTTCTTCCAGGTGAATGTGCGGGTCCGCTCGCTGAAACTGCTGTCGTTGGGTTTGGCTACGCCGCCCATGGTCAGGGTGTCCGGGGCACCGGCAAAGCTAAGGTCATCCAGCACAAATGCGCCGCACTCTGCGCTGTAATCACGGGAGCCGCTTCCAATGCCACCGATCCCCCAGTTTTTCACAACGATGGCCGGATAGAGTTTTGCGCCCTTTTCCGGCATCCAGGCATTTTTCCATTTGTCCTCACGGGCATTTATGGTAATGCTCATGGTGTCGCTCTGGGATGCTGCCACATCGGTATAGCGGAAACTTTCCACATCATTCTCGATCCGGGCTGTAATATCGGTTTTTCCGTATGTCAGCTGGATCGCCGCCTCGCGGCCTTTGGGTCTCGCTGCTGTCAAAACCATCACGCACCTGCTTTCCAGGGCGGCAGGTCGCCGCTCTTTTCTTCAGGCGGTTCAGGTGTTGACAGCACCACGCCGGAATCGAACCGGGTTATGTGGATCAGTCCAAGGTTGTTCTGCATCAGCCAGTCGGCTTTCAGTTCGCTTCCATACACCTTTAAGGCAATCAGATCCCAGGTGTCACCAGATACCGTTGTGTACGTTGTACTCGAGTTATCAAGTGCCATAGTTCTTGCGCCTCATTTCACGTTCGTACTGCTCCATGTTCTCACAGAAGCGCTGGTAGTCATCGGCAAGGATGGAGTGCAGTTCTTCTGCTGTCATGCCGCCGTAGATAACAAAGTTCGGTGCGTAGACGTAGGTATTGCCAGAAGAACTGGTGTAGGTGCGCTGGAAGCTGGTACTTCCACCGCCGCCAAATCCGCCAGAGTTTCCTCCGGTGTCGTTGTCGCCGCCACCGATGGATGGCAGTTCCACAATGTTCTGCCGGTAGTTCTGCAGGTCGGCCAGCGCAGAAAGGTCCTGCTCCGATACGCCGGAGCCGTAGACGGTCGGGAAGAAATCCACATTGCTCAAATCGTAGTTGTCCGGGTTTGCGTCATATTCAAGCTGCGCTTTCTCTATGTCTGCGCCCCGGATGAACTGGATAACTTTCCGCGCGTTCTCGTTCGCAAGAACGGTCTGCGCACCGGAAACCACCTTGCCAATGCCGGTGTTCACGGTCTGGACAACCTTGCTCTGGTCGTCCGACACAGCGGGCACCGGCATAGCCGCCAGCGCTTCCAGGCCATCCACTGCATAGTTACTGATTTCCGTAATGCGGCCGAACGCCACACCAGCGTCAGAACCAAGCACCATGCTGGCTGCAACGGACGGGAATACGGCATCCATGCTCTGCGCGATCTGGTTGAAATATCGCTGCCGCTGCGCCTTGCGGAAGTCGATCAGGTTGGAATCTTCCTCCGTAAAGCCACCATCGGCAAACATCTTCGGCTTCCTGCCGGGCAGTCCCAGCAGGTCCCCCAGTCCAACGCCCAGCATCTTGCCGGCGGTCAGCCAGGTATCAATGTTCTTTTCACGAACACCGCGTCGGAAGCTGATGACCGCTTCGGGGCCGACTTCGCCAGCGATGGACGGTCCATGCGTCATGCCGCCGTTGGCGAACGCCGGGACAGACACGGGCGAGAGGTTGAAGCCGAAAGACTTTCCGCCGATGACCGGGACGGGGATGCCGAACAGCGTTTCCGGGATTTTAAGCTGGATCTTGTTCAGCGCGCCGATGATGAAGTTGACCGCCTTCACGCCAATGGTCGCCACCTGCTTCAAGAACCCGATGACCCCCAGGATCACAGGCTCCACCACCGGCAGCACCTTGCCTACCAGATCCACCGCCACCTTGATGGCGTTGACCAGCGTAGTACCTACCAGGCTCACCACCGTAGACAGCAGCGGCATGACCGCCGGGATACCCTCATTGATGATGAAACCGAAAATTTCAGTCAGCACCGGCTTGATGTGGTTCACGCCCAAATCTACGATCTGGGAGAACACACCGGCAAAGGACTGGACCAGCGGCATGACTGTCTGGATAGCCGGGGTCATTGCGCCAAACACATCACCCAGGTTCAGCCCTCCAATGTTGAAACCGGATAGCTTCTCCTGTATGCTCTGCAAACCCTCCGGGGTGGAGAGTTGTCCGAACACCTGTTTCGCCAGATCTCCGATGCCCGCAATCTTGCCGGTAAACTTGTCGAACACGGCAAGGCCGCCTTCTCCAAATACCATGCTGACAATGTTGCGGACATCCTCAAAGTGGTCTCCCAGCAGGGAAACCACTGCGACCATCGTGCCCAGACTTGTAATGGCCGGGCCGAACATACCAAGCAGCGACATAAAGCCGCCGCCCAGTTTCGCAGCCACCGGACCAACGGTAGAACCCAGCACGTTCAACCCCGCGCCAGCGAACTGACCAACGTTTTTGACTGTGCCGATTGCACCGCCTGCCAGCTTTGTTGCGCCGCCGACCACCTTGTTTTTGGCATTTGCCAAAATTGCGGGACCTTTCGTTTGGCTAAAGATGTACTCCATCTGTGCAAGAGCGTCCTGTCCGTTCATGCCAACCGTGCTGGTTGCCATACGCCAGAGCGCCCTTCCTCTGCCCGGCTGCACAATGCCCGTTTTTGCAAGGATTCCTACTCCGGCCTTTCCAATGTTTCCGAGTGCAGACTTTCCAAGCCCACCCATCGTAGACAAGGTTGCTCCGCCAAAGGACTTCATGCCGGCAAAGATACCGGGGAAGTTGATGCCCTGCGGGCCTGCAATGCCGGACAAGATCTGTTTTGCAACGCCTCCCGCCTTTACAAAGCCTCCGCCGATGGCCGTGTTCCCCAGCGCACTTACGGCGTTGCCGACACCCGTAACGTACTTTCCGGGGCCGGAGTTTTTCAGCAATCCAAGTACGCCACCGTTCGTGCTGGCTTCCAGCACGTCATTCACAAAGCCGGTTTTGCCTTTCTTGGTCCCGCTGCGCAGGCCCTTGAAATTTTTCAGCGTTGCCCAGATGCCAACGCCAGCGCCATCCAACGTCTGCCCGATTTTACCCAGGCGCGTTGTTGGTTGCTGTGCTCCGATGCCGGCCATCTGAACGCCGTACTTTGCGTTCTCCGTAAACATCCCAGCGTTCGACTTTGCGAACACCGCGCCGCCCACTGTCTTTTGAATCAGGCTCGTGGGTGTCAGTGCACCCAGCAGGTTGCGGATGGTGATGCCGCCGAATGTTCCGCCGGGGGCACCGCTGGGCTTTCCGCCGATCGCGATGTTGCCCACCGTGTTCATCAGGGAGGTTCCGGCGCTGTATGCCGTGGGCGCAAGGCTCATGGCTCCGAACGCCGCAGCAATGGCCGTAATTGCTCCCGCCACCTGCGGCCCATGCTCCGCCGTGTAGTCAATACCTTTCTGGATCCATGGCAATGCCGCCTGTGCCGCATTGCCGATACCCAGCAGGGCGGAGTGCAGCATCGGTAGGATGCCGTTGACAATGTTGGACAGGTCCGGCAGATTTTCGGTAATGCCGTTTGTAATATCAATCCACATGGAAGCCAGTTCTTTCTTTGCCGGAAGGAACTGCTTTCCCACGTTGATAAGCAAACGGTCGGTTGCGTTGCTCGCCATCTGGTCTACGGCTTTGCCCGTGTCCAGTTTGACAAGCAATTCTTTCTCCATACTGTTGGTGTACAGATCCGAATTGTTTGCCATTGCAAGCGCGTCTTGGAAAACCTGCGGGTTCTCCACGATCTTAGAAACGCCCTCAATGGCCCACTGTCCGAACAGGGTCTTGATGGTTGCAGTCTGCTGGTACTTGTCCTGCTTCGAGATTGCATCGAACACCTTTGTCAGGGTGAGTGCTGCACCATCTTCACCGTTCGGCCCGGTAGACTGCATATCCTTTGCGATCTGCACCGGGTCAAAGCCCAGCTTGTTCCATACGCCCACCTGCGCATCCGTTGCGCTGTTGCCCAGGGTGATGTTCGTAAACACGCGGTTCAGGCTCGTGCCTGCTTTTCCCTCGTCAACGCCTATGGACTTGGTTACTTTCTAGAACAATAGGTTGGTGTCCGTGTTCCGATGCCCGCAATGTCCCCGTCATGTTATAGGACACGCTCATCGCCCCTCCGCCTTGGTCATTTAAGACGGGAATCGCTTGGAAAAGCGTCTGGTCTTGGAGCATCGATAGCGTCCCGGTTTTCTCTGTTTGTACCAGTGCGCCCTTGCCGCCGCCCGCGCATCCCGAACGTATTTTCAAGGTATAGGCTGTGTTCCGCCCCCCCTCTGCCACCACTCGATCATTTCCAGTAGGGCAGTTTGCAGTAAGTCCGGCAGCCTCTTTCCACGCCGGGATGCACGGGTCAGGATGCCTTGACAGGCTCGTGCGCTCAAATAATATTTCTCCGGCGCGTTGACCTCCAAGGTCGAGGATAAGAGCGATACGCTTTCTGCGCTGGGCCACTCCGAAATATTGACTGTCCAGCTGTCGCCAAGCCAAAGACCATCCATTTCCGGCGATTGCTCCGGCTTTGCTCCATCTGCCCCCCCTCGGAGGTCCAGGAACAGCAGCGTCTGCTTGTCCAATGCGGGCAAGTTCTTCCAGAACTGCGCGGAAGTCTTCTCCGCCGTTTGAACTGAACGCTCCGGGAACATTTTCCCAAATAACGACAACTGGATAACTTCCATGTGTCGCCCTCCTCATTTCTTTGATTATCCGAACCGCTTCCATGAACAATCCAGACCGTTCTCCCGCAAGTCCCGCCCTGCGTCCTGCAATGGACAAGTCCTGGCAGGGGCTTCCAAAAGTTATGCAATCCACCGGCTCGATTTTGTCACCGTGGATTTTTGTTATATCTCCCAGATGGACCATGTTGACCTCATTTCTTTTCTTGCACGGACGGTCGGCATCGAACCGGCTTTCCTGCTCATTGGGGATAGTCAGAAGCAGGATCATCCTCTATGCGTCCGCATATCAGACCCGCCCGGCAAGAGAGTACCGGACGGGGCGGCCGCGGCAATGGCCTACCGCTTTTGTTCCTGGGCGGATTGAACAGGGCACTTCTGCGCTCATGCTGCGGCGCACCCGTGACCGCTGACTTTCATGCGGGGGCGGCTTTTACAGGGTGGCAGCACGGTCTTGCACCGGCTTGACCAGGGGAGTTACCTTGCTGTACAGCACCATCCTGCTATGCTGGCTTCCGGCTGGTTTCATACCTGCCAACTTTCATGAAAGTCCTTTGCGCAGGCGGGGTCCGGCCTCGCTTACAGCACCCCATGCCTAAAAGGGTGCCCTGCGCCATATAAAAAGCAGCCCCGCTTCTGCGGTGCAGGGCTGCTTATCTTACGCCAGAGAAGAACTATGCTTTGTATCAGCAGCATTGTTTTTCTCGTAGTGCTTGCACTCCACGTTGTAACCGCTGCAAGGCGCGCACCGGGCATCGGTGATCTTGAACGTGTGCTTGCACTGTTCATTTTTCTTTGTGCCCTTGTGCGGGGCAGCGTTGGTATGTGTGCTTCTTGCCAAACTGTGAATCTTCCTTGCTTTATACAAATAGGTGTTCCGTCCAAGTGGGGTAGGATTGCGGCGTTTGTCCTGCGAAATCTCCCAGCGCTCTGGCGGATTGAAGTTTTTCCGCAGCTTCATCCAACTTCCGAAGCAGTGGAATTCGCTTTCCCATGTTCCGAATGTTTCATCCATCCACTTGAACATTTCTTTTACTGTTTCCGGCAGCTCAAATTTTCCATCGCATAGAGGTCCATCTGTTTTCTCAACATCCGGCATACTTGCTGGCAGTTCTATTCGCTCGCCATTCGGAAGGTCACAGTAGGCGGTGTACCCGCTCACTTTTCTACCTCCATGATGTGCGTGGCGATCATGTCAGCCATGTGCAGGCACAGGGCTTCCGGGCACCGGTCATACACTTTGCTAAGAGTGTTCCAGTCCCGCTCACCGGTATAGGCACCCATGTGCCACCGGATAGCGAGAATTTCTTTGTCCGTCAGGTGAATCCATTGCTGGATGCGGATGACGGATTCTTCGCCGTGGCCCAGCAGTTCGGTATCTTCATACCGATAGCTGCCATCCGGCTTCTTGATGTACTTTCCGGCCTTGCAAACGTCATGGAGCAGAGCAGCGGTCAGGACCGCGTTCGTGTCACACTTTGCAAACTGCGGCATCTTCTCGCACAGTTCCAGTGCAGTTCTTGCCACGTTGAGCGAGTGCAGCAGCAGGCCGCCAGGAACATTCAGATGATGCTTCGCACTGGCAGGGCAGTTGTAGAAGTCCACTTCTTCCAGCACCATCATCAGCGCCATGCTGCCCGTCCTGTCACCGACAGCCTGCCGCAGAAGCCGTTTGTACTCTTCTTTCAGGAGTGCCTTGTCCATGGTCGTTCTCCTTTACGCTTCCTGCATAGTGTTCTGGGCGGCATCAGCAGCCGTGCTCTTGTCGGCGGCTGCATTGTCCGTTTCTTTGTCCTTCCATGCCTCTTCCAGCGCCAGCGGGATGGCAACGGTAATATCCGTCAGCCGCTTCTTTGCCGCTTCCCAGCTGTCCATGCCCAGTGCGATGGTCTGTGCCAGCACGCTGATTGCTAGGTTCTGCAGGGTGGTGGTGTCGCCGTTCAGGCACATATCCACATGACCCTCATTGTTCATCAGCACTTCGATTTTTGCCTTGTAATCTTCGCCCATGTTGTTTGTCCTTTCTGTACCGTGTGAATGTTCGGTCAATGGTGGTACATCCCGGAATCGAACCAGGCGGCGGGGGTGAAAAGTCCCCACCTGCACCAAGCTGCACCATATCAAAGGAGCGGTGTCGGGCAACTGAACCGCTCCTGCCCTGCGGGCCGCCCCGCTGTGTTCTTTCTGCCCCCAGCAGGTAAGGCCCCGGCCTTGCGGTAGCCGGGCGGTCTGTCTGCGCCCCAGATTGACCGCATGGTGGGCGGGTAGGCCTGCCCATGCCCTTCCGGTTCTGTCAGTCCCAGTCCCGGACTTCGTTGTTCCAGTCGTATGCCTTGTTGACCAGGGTGTCCAGCAGCACCGGCACTGCCCACGCAACAGCAATGAGATCAGGATCATAATTGATTTTGGTTAGCCAGCAAACGCCCCAGATCACGGTCGAGAAAATGCCATACAGCACGCCGAACACCAGCAGGCTTTCCCCCAGGTGCAGTGCATCGCGGCGGAAGCGCCGCCAGTTAAATGCCTTGTTGAAGTTCCTAATTGCCTCGTGAAGTTTTTCAAACACCATTTTGTCCTCTCTTTGCATTTAGCCTTTCCTGTAGTACAATGAGCACGGAAAGGAGGTGATTTCTTTGAAGCGTTCTGAATATAACCAGATTGTCCTTGCCATTGTCGAAAAGACAGAATCCGAATTGAACAAAGGAGTAAAGGAAGCATACCGATCCGGCGGTCAAAGTTCCGCCCTTGCCTATCTCGCAACTTCGATTCCTGACACCGTTGCTCACATGGTTTCCGACATTCTCAAGCAAAGTGGGGTTCTTCATTTTGAGGATGATGGCTCTCCAGATAGCGAGTAAATTCTCGCATCTGCTCTTCTGACAGCGCTTCCTTATTGGGGACGTTGAACGGTTGCGGCCTTTGCAGTTCCAGCGCAAAGACCGCAATTTCTTTTGCCTCGCCAGTGATTTCAATTTTCATTTTTCGTTTCGCCTCCCTCCATGTGAAACAGGCTGGTTTGACTTGTATACTCTGCAAATCGTTCTTCTTCCAGTTGGAAATAGAACGGATCAATTTCAAACCCGATAAAATCAAGTCCCGCCTCATAAGCCGCTATGCGGCTGCTTCCGCTTCCAAGGTGAGTATCGAGAATCTTCTGTCCCGGCTCTGCATAGTTCTTGAAGATCCAGTCATACAGGGCAACCGGCTTCTGTGTTGGATGGATGCGCTTTTCGTTCAGGCTTTTGTTGCCCTGCATGGTGCCGCCCTCTGCAATGCTCTTGCCCTGCATCATGCCGGACCACATATAGCGAAACAGCCGCACCGAGGAAAACAAATCGGTCGCGGCAATTTCACAGTCCGAAAAAGCTGGAACTTCCGTTGCACTTGTCCCACACAATCCGCCCGGTCGCAAACTTATAATCAAAGTAGTTGCAGCCCCATACGATGTAGTGTCTGGAAACGCGGAACAGTTCTCTGAAATATTCCGGTCCCGGCCTGCTCCATGTCGGTGAAACGGGATAATCCCGGTGCACGCCTATCTTGCTTACCTTGGAGCCGTAAAAGCCGCGGCGTTCCGGACCAGAGAAGTACGTCGGATCTACAACCGCCAAGTCGAAGTAATCATCCGGGAACAGTTCCATTGCCGGTACGCAGTCCACGTTGTAGCAGTGGTTCAGCTTAAATACTTCTCCCATCTCTTTACTCCGCCGGGTGGTCCGCCTGATACCGCAGGCGCTGCTTATTATGGTAAAGCCGCCGCTGCCCCAGCGCTGCGCTGTAGCCCGCGCGACCGTTCTTGTCCATCGCTCCGGTATCGCCGCGCTTCAGTTCCTTATAGATGGTAGAGAAGCTAAACCCCATTGCATCGGCGATTCCGGGGACGCTCTGGCCCGCATTGTACCGCGTTTCCAGCACCTTGCGTTCTTCCAGCGTCATGTGTTTTGCCATCTTTTTCCCTCACTTCCTGAAAAAATGCGCAAAAAAATAAACGCAGGAGAAACCACTTGGATTTCTCTTGCGTTTATTTTACAAATTCAGCCTGTCCCGCTCCACGCCGGAATGCACCGTGCTTTTCTATTCTGCATTATAACAAAACCGGCGTCTGCCGCTCGGATGAGTCTGGCAGACGCCGGTTTCTGTTTTTGAAAAGAACATTATTTTCCGCCCAGCAAGATGGCCAGAACGGCTTTCTGGACATGGAGGCGGTTCTCAGCCTCGTCAAAGATCTCATCCGCATGGCCTTCAAAAACGGCCGTGGAGATCTCCTCGCCGCGGTGGGCGGGCAGGCAGTGGAGCACCATGTGGTCGGGCTTGGCCGCTGCCAGCAGGCTGCTGGTGAGCTGGTAGCCTGCGAAATCCCGCAGGTGCTGCTCGCTGTCCTGGGTGCCGGGGCGGGCCGTGTTCCAGACCGCCGTTACCACCACGTCGGCGTCCTTGACGCCCTCGGCGGGGTCGGTCGTCAGGTGGAATTTTTCGCCGTACTTGTGGGCGAACATCACCACATCGGCCGCCGGGCGGTAGTCCCGGGGACAGACACAGGTCACGCTCATTCCGGCCAGCAGGCCGCCCACGATGAGGCTGTTGGCCATACTGCTGCCGTCGCCCACAAAGCAGAGCTTCTGGCCCGCCAGCGTGCCCCGGCGCTCCCGAATGGTCATCAGGTCGGCCAGCACCTGGCAGGGGTGGGCGTAATCGGTCAGGCCGTTGATGACGGGCACGCCCGCCAGTTCAGCAAATTCTTCCAGATCGCACTGACGGTAAGTGCGCCAGACGACACAGTCATAATAGCGGCCCAGCACCCGTGCGGTGTCCTTGAGGGGCTCGCCACGGCCGGACTGCTGCAGCTCGGTGGCCGCGTTCATGTAGTGGCCCAGACCGCCCAGTTGGTAGACGCCCACTTCAAAGCTGTTGCGGGTGCGGGTGGAGTTCTTGGAGAACATCAGCGCCACGCTTTTTCCCGCCAGCAGGGGAGGGGTGCCCCCGGCTTTCTGCTGGGCTTTGAGCTGGTCGGCCACATCCAGGATGTGGGTCACCTCGCCGGGGGTGAGGTCGCTCATTTTCAGCAGATGTTTCATGCCTTTTCCTCCACCGTCTTGGGCTGCATCTCGGTGAGCACTTCGCCCAGAATTTCCAGCGCCATGTCCACATCGTGGGCGGTGAGGGTCAGCGGGGGCAGCAGGCGGAGACGGGTCTTGGCCGTCAGCACCAGCAGGCCCTTTTCACGGCAGGCAGCCAGCACATCGGCGGCCTGGATGCCCTCCAGGAAATCAATGCCCACCATCAGGCCAATGCCCGAAAGGCTTTTGACCCGGGGCAGCTTGGCAAGGCCGGTGCGGAGCTGGACGGCCCGCTCATTGACATTGGAGAGGAACGCGGCGTCCATCCGGTCCACCACCACGTTGGCACCGGCGCAGACCACCGGGTTGCCGCCAAAGGTGGAGCCGTGGCTGCCGGGGCCCATGCCCTCGGCCACTTTTTCATTCATCAGCACCGCGCCAATGGGCAGGCCGCCGCCCAGGCCTTTGGCCAGCGTAACGAGATCCGGCTTGAGGTTGTAGTGCTCACAGCAGAGGAATGTACCCGTGCGGCCCACACCGGTCTGCACCTCGTCCACAATGAGGATGAGGTCTTTTTCATCGCAGAGCGCGCGGACGGCCTGCACATATTCAGGGTCCAGCGCCATGACACCGCCCTCGCCCTGCACCAGCTCCAGCAGGATGGCGCAGGTGTGGCGGTCCACCAGCTCGGTCAGGGAGTTGATATCCCCCGCCGGGACATACTGGAAACCGTCGTTGAACGGGCCGAAGTACTGGTGAAAGACCTCCTGACCGGTGGCGGTCAGGGTGGCGATGGTACGGCCATGGAAGCTGTTGACCAGCGTGATGATCGTATCACGGCCCTTGCCGTAGTGGTCAAAGCTGTATTTGCGGGCCGCCTTGATGGCACCCTCGTTGGCCTCGGCACCCGAGTTGCCAAAGAAGACTTTGCTCATGCCGGTGCGCTTGCAGAGCTTTTTGGCCAGCTTGCCGCAGGGGGCAGTGTAATACAGGTTGGAGGTGTGCTGCAGCTTGTGGGCCTGCTCCGACACGGCCTCGGCCCAGGTCAGGTCGCAGTAGCCCAGACTGTTGACGCCGATGCCGCTGGTAAAATCAAGGTATTTCTGGCCCTCGGGGCCCTCGGCATAGAGGCCGTGGCCTTTTTCGAGGACAACAGGGTTGCGGCCATAGGTATGCAGGACATATTCGTTGTCCCGCTTGATGACTTTTTCGGAATCCATAATGTTACCTCCTGATCGTAGGGCTTCTCTTGCTCTCTATTATATCGCCCTACTGTGCTTTCCGCAATCCTTATTCCCGATGGCTGCGGCGGTAGAAACGGGTACCGGAGCCGCGGTCCGAGAACAGCTCCAGAAGGATGGAGTGGGGCACACGGCCATCAATGATGACAGCCTCGTGCACGCCCTGATAGATGGCATCGGCCATGCCGCCGATCTTGGGGATCATGCCGCCTGCAATGATCCCGGCGGATTTGTAGCCCTCGATCTCGGAGACTTCCACCTCGGGGATGAGGGTGGTCTCATCGTCCTTATCCCGCAGCAGGCCGGCAATATCGGTCATGGAGACCAGTTTCTCAGCCTTGAGGGCAATGGCGATCTGGGCCGCGGCCGTATCGGCGTTGACATTGTACGCCTGGCCCAGGTCGTCCATGCCAACCGTGGCGATGACCGGGATGAAGCCGCCGTCCAGCAGGCTGGAGATCAGGGTCGCATCCACATGGACGATCTCGCCCACATGGCCCAGCTGGGGGTCCAGCTCGGTGCAGCGGAGCATCTGGCCGTCCATGCCGCACAGGCCCACGCCGCGGCCGCGCAGCTTTGCCACAAGGTCCTTGTTCACCTTACCGGCCAGCACCTGCTGGACGATCTCCATGGTGGCGTCGTCCGTCACCCGGAGGCCGTTGGCAAAATGGCTCTCGACGCCCACTTTTTTGAGCATCTCATTGATGGCCGGGCCGCCGCCGTGCACCAGCACCACCCGGACGCCCAGCAGGGTCAGGGTGACGAGGTCGTTCATGACGGCGTTCTTCAGCTCTTCGTTGATCATGGCGTTGCCGCCGTATTTTACCACCATGGTCTTGCCATGGTATTTCTGGATATAAGGGGTGGCCTCCGAAAAAAGCCGCGCCATTTCTTCGTTTTTCATATACTCTCCTTGCCGCCAGCACACTTGCTCCGGCATTTGCTTCCCACCAGACAAACTCCTTCCGTCATCGCTGCGCGATGCCACCCATTCCCCTTCTGGCACTTTCGTGCCACCTCCCCCGGCCGGGGGAGTCTTTCTCAAGGAGGGAGGCTTTCAGGCCCCCTCTGTGAGGGGGCTGTCACCGCAGGCGACTGGGGGAGTTCCATTAAGTTCTGTAATCGCCGTTGATCTTGACGTAATCGTAGGTCAGGTCGCAGCCCCACGCCTTGGCGGAGGCGTCGCCCGTACCCATGTCCACCTTGACCAGCACATCGTGCTCGGCCAGCACCTTGGCAGCTTCTTCCTCGCTGTAGGGGTGGTAGGCGGCGTTCTCGCAGACATAGACCTCGCCTGCTTTGCTCGAAAGCCAGACGCAGACTTTATCAATGGAGAAGTCGCCGGGGGTGTAGCCGATGGCACAGAGGATGCGGCCCCAGTTGGCGTCACGGCCAAAGACGGCTGCCTTGAACAGGTTGGAGCAGACCACGCTGCGGGAAACGGCACGGGCTGTTTTGAGGTCGGGGGCGTGGGTCACTTCGCAGGTGATGAGGTGGGTCGCGCCCTCGCCGTCGCCAGCGTGCTCGGCGCACATGTGCTCCGCAATGGCGGTCAGGGCCGCCACAAAGGCGTCATAATCGGCGTTTTCCTCGGTGATCTCCGGGTTGCCCGCCAGACCGGACGCCATGATGATCAGGGTGTCGTTGGTGGAAGTATCCAGGTCCACGCTCATCTGGTTGTAGGTGCCCGGGACAACGGTCTTGAGGGCCTTTTCCAGCAGAGCGGGGGAGACGGCCGCGTCGGTGGTGTAGAACGCCAGCATGGTGGCCATGTTGGGGGCGATCATGCCGCTGCCCTTGCCGATGGCACCCACGGTGCAGGTCTTGCCGCCCAGCTCGAACTGGATGGCGTACTCCTTTTTGTGGGTGTCGGTGGTCATGATGGCCGTTGCCGCGTCGGTGCTGCCCTGCTCGGTAGCGGCCAGCTTGGCGGCTGCCGCCGGGATGCCCCTGGCAAACGGGTCAATGACCATGGGCTGGCCGATGACGCCCGTGGAGGCGGGCAGAACATCCTCGGCGGGCAGATCCAGTGCCTTGCCCACCAGCTCACAGCACTCCTCGGCCAGGGCCACGCCGTTGGCGGCGCAGGTATTGGCGTTGCCGCTGTTGACGAGGATGGCCTGTGCATAGCCGTCTTTCAGGTGGGCGCGGTCCACCTTGATGGGAGCGCCGCAGACCTTATTGGTGGTGTAAACGCCCGCTGCCGCGCAGCGCACGTCCGCCTTGATGAGGGCCAGATCGTATTTCTCGGTGTGGCCCGCCCGGATGCCGCAGCAGACGCCTGCGGCTGCAAACCCCTTGGGCGCGCAGATGCCGCCCGCTACTTCCTTGTAACCCATTTTCTTTCCCCCTATTTTCGGAACATTACTCTAATCCAGCCACTTCATCCAGACCCAGCATCAGGTTCATGCACTGGATGGCAGCGCCGGAAGAACCTTTGCCCAGGTTATCGAACAGGGAGACCAGCATCATCTGGTCGCCCGCCGCGTTGACCGTCAGGTACAGCTCCATCCGGTCACTGCCCGCCATGGCGTTGGAGTAGAGGCCATTTTCCGGCAGTGTCTCGTTCAGGGCGTGCACCTTGACGGTGGCGCCGTCCCTGTAGTAATTTGCAATGCCCTCCGCCACTGCTTCGGCGGTGGTGCCCGCCAGCTTGAGGTCCAGCGGTACCAGCACCTGCATTCCGGAGTAATAATCGCACACGACCGGCACAAAGGCGGGCGTGTGGGCCAGGCCGCTGATCTTCTGCATCTCGGGCAGGTGCTTGTGGGCAAGGCCCAGGCCGTAGCTCTTGGGTGCATCCAGCTTGCTGTGAGCCGGGCGGTCCGGGCTCTCATACTCGGCGATCATTTTTTTGCCGCCGCCGGAGTAACCGGAGATCCCCGTGCAGCTGAACGGGTAATCCGCCGAGGCAAGGCCCAGCTCCACCAGGGGCCGGGCAATGCTGATGAAGCCGCTGGCATAACAGCCGGGCACAGCCACCCGGTAAGATCTCTGGATTTTTTCTTTCTGACCGTTCAGCTCCGGGAAACCGTAATCCCAGGCCGGGTCGGTGCGGAACGCCGTGGAGGTGTCCAGCACTTTCACATCCGGGCGGAGCAGAGGCATGACCTCTTTGGAAGCCGCGTCCGGCAGGCAGAGGAACGCCAGGTCTGCCGAGTTGATGACCTTGGCCCGCTCATGGACGTCCTTGCGCCCCTCGGCGGAGATGCTCAGCAGCTCGATCTCCGGCCGGGCGGCCAGACGGTCCGCGATGCGCAGGCCCGTGGTACCCGAAGAGCCGTCAATAAATACTTTCACGCTCATGCGTTGTTCGCCTCCCATGCGGCCAGCTGAGCATTTGCCAGCTCGATCTGGTGGTTGACGCTGCCCTCGCTGGGGCCGCCGTAGCTGGTGCGGCCCTCGCAGCACTTGATGAGGTCGATGGCGTCATAAATGTCGTTCTCAAACAGGGCACTGTAACCCTTGAACTCGTCGAGGGTCAGCTCTTCCAGCGTCTGATCCTTGGCGATGCAGTCGGAGACCATGCAGCCCGTCAGCTTGTAAGCGTCACGGAACGGCATTCCCTTTTTGGTCAGGTAGTCGGCGCAGTCGGTGGCATTGATAAAGCCCTTGGCGGCAGCCCGGCGCATGTTGGCGGGCAGGGTCTTCATGGTGTCCAGCATCGGGGTCACGGTCTTGAGGCAGAGCTCCAGCGTGTCCACAGCGTCAAAGATGGCCTCTTTGTCCTCCTGCATGTCCTTGTTGTAGGCCAGCGGGATGCCTTTCATCATGACCAGCAGGGTGTTCAGGTCACCGTAAACGCGGCCGGTCTTGCCGCGGATGAGCTCGGTGACATCGGGGTTCTTCTTCTGGGGCATAATGGACGAGCCAGTGGTGAACGCGTCGTCCAGCTCAATGAACTTGAACTCCCAGCTGCACCAGAGGATGATCTCCTCGGACAGGCGGGAGAGATGCATCATGCAGATGGAGATGGCGTTGGCCAGCTCGATGCAGAAATCACGGTCGGAAACGCCATCCAGGCTGTTGGGGCAGGGAGCCGCAAAGCCCAGCTTCTCGGCGGTGAACTGGCGGTCCAGCGGGTAGGTGGTGCCGGCCAGGGCGCCGGAACCCAGCGGGCACTGGGCGTCCATCCGGGCGGTGGCGTCCTCAAAGCGCTGCAGATCGCGCAGAAGCATCCAGGCATAGGCCATCAGGGCGTGGCCAAAGGTGATGGGCTGAGCCCGCTGCAGGTGGGTGTAGCCGGGCATGACGGCAGTGGTGTTCTCCGCCGCCTTTTTGCAGATGACCTTGACCAGCTCCACGATATAGCCCTGCAGCATGTGGCTGTAGTCCCGCAGGGTCAGACGGATATCCAGAGCCACCTGGTCGTTGCGGCTGCGGCCGGTGTGCAGCCGCTTGCCGGCATCGCCGATGCGGGCGGTGAGAGTCTGCTCCACAAAGGTGTGCACATCCTCGGCGTTGGGGTCGATCTCCAACTTGCCGGAAGCCAGATCGTCGGCGATGGAAGCCAGACCGTTGAGGATATCCTCACAGTCTTTCTCGGAGATGATGCCCTGTTTGGCCAGCATCGCGGCGTGCACGCCGCTGCCCCGCATATCCTGGGCGATCATCCGCTGATCAAAGCGGATGGAGGAGTTGAAATCGTTGACGCGAGAGTCCACCGCCTTGGAAAAGCGGCCTTTCCACAATTGTTCTGCCATAAAATAAAAACCCTCTCTAAATAAAAACCTCTCTAAAAACGGCAAAGCCGCCGCAGGGGAAAACGCTCCTGCGGCGGTGCCGCCGGCATCGAGCCGGTTGATGGAAACCTCCGTGTGAAAGTGTGAAAACACACGGAGGGGAAGAATAGCTTAAATCAATTACTTGATCTCGGGCCAGTTCTTGGAGAGCTTTGCGCGCTCCTTGATGGACAGGCCGAACAGGTTGATGAAGCCGGTTGCATCGGACTGGTCGTAGTCCTTATCCACGCCGAACGAAGCGGTCTGCTCATCGTACAGGGTGAACGGAGAAGTAACGCCAGCGTTGATCATGTTGCCCTTGTAGAGCATCAGCTTGACATCGCCGGTCACGGTCTTCTCCAGGCTGTCGGCAAAGGCATCCAGAGCCTCGCGCAGCGGGGTGAACCACTGGCCGTTGTAGACGATATCGGCATACTTCTGGGCCAGCTGTGCCTTGAAGTGAGAGCTCTCCTTGTCCAGAGTGATGGTCTCCAGCACGTTGATGGCCTTGTACAGGATGGCACCGCCCGGGGTCTCATAGACGCCGCGGCTCTTCATGCCGACCAGACGGTTCTCCACGATGTCCAGCAGGCCGATGCCGTTCTCGCCGCCCAGCTTGTTCAGGTACTCCACCAGCTCCACAGCGCCCATCTCTTTGCCATCCACGGCAGTGGGGATGCCCTTTTCAAAGTGCAGGGTCACATAGGTCGGCTTATCAGGAGCCTGCTCGGGGCTGACACCCAGCTCCAGGAAGCCGGGCTTGTTGTACTGGGGCTCGTTTGCGGGGTTCTCCAGATCCAGACCCTCGTGGCTCAGGTGCCACAGGTTCTTGTCCTTGGAGTAGTTGGTCTCACGGTTGATCTTCAGGGGGATGTGGTGAGCCTCGGCGTAGTCGATCTCCTCGTCACGGCTCTTGATGTCCCACTCACGCCACGGAGCAATGATGGCCATATCGGGGCACAGAGCCTTCAGGGTCAGCTCAAAACGCACCTGGTCGTTGCCCTTGCCGGTGCAGCCGTGGCAGATGGCGTCCGCGCCTTCCTTGATGGCGATGTCGGCCAGAGCCTTGGCGATGCAGGGACGTGCAAAGCTGGTGCCCAGCAGATAGTCCTCGTACTTGGCGCCGAACTTCAGGGTGGGGAAGATGTAGTTCTCCACAAAGTCCTTCTTCAGGTCCAGCACATACAGCTTGGATGCGCCGGTAGCCTTGGCCTTTTCTTCCAGACCGTCCAGCTCGGTGCCCTGACCCACATCACCGGAAACAGCAACGACCTCGCAGTTGTTGTAGTTTTCCTTCAGCCAGGGAATGATAATGGAGGTGTCCAGACCGCCGGAGTAAGCCAGCACAACTTTTTTGATGTTTTCCTTTTTCATGATAAACGCGCTCCTTTTAATAAAAATACACTTTTGTTCTCTGATGCGCATTTCCCTTCGCATCCTCTGTCTTTCGTTTGCGGTTGATGCTTTTATTATACGCGGTGCGGGTTTTCCGTCAATGCTAAAAACTGCCAAACATAGCGCCCGTTTCGCTTTTCTTTTGGTTCAATCTGTATCTTTATGCAAATACTTTTAAATATATGCACATTTTATGCAATTTGAGTGTATTTTTTCATGGGGTTTGGGAGACTCCCTCAGGCAAAGCCTGACGGCTTTGCCAGCTCCCTCGGGGAGGGAGCCTTTGGC
>OLNS01000715.1_pt1 | contig 28766 bp, 24 predicted proteins | sample 1673031 | NCBI WGS metagenome assembly OLNS01 (sample SAMEA3136748, study PRJEB25190) | human gut metagenome | biome: human gut; feature: human-associated habitat; material: faeces | place: Austria | collected 2013
TGCCATAACCATCATCTCATCTGCATTAAACTTCACCTTGCTCACAGTTCCATTTCTCCTTTCTTCTTTGCCTTCTTCGGTTTTTCCTGTTCCTGATTGGACTGCTTTTCCTGCGCCTTTTTGCGGTTCTTCAACCACAATATTCCTCACACTGGCTGGAGAGAGATCATTTGTGATTTTGTAATTAATGAATTGCTGGATATGTTCGGATGTGATTATTAAATTATTGTTAAAATAAGTAAGAATGTGTTTTTGAATCAGTGTCAGGTAGCAACTGTATGTGCTTTCTTTTACCGTGTGCCGGATCGATTCCAGCCACCTGGTGCTGACATCGCAGATATTCATAGATTCTGACGGCGAAATGGTCTTTGCTACAGGAAGTTTTACGATACTATTGATTTTCTTCTCCCTCACTTCCCGATATGATTTTCCATACAAAGAGCCGTAGATAATCTGTCCCTTGGAATTTCTGCCTTTTTCATATCGTGCCTCCCATCTGCCATCTTTTCGCTTATAAATGTTTTCTCCTTTTCTGGCCATCTGTGTCTACTCCTTTTTGCTCAGATTATATACTAAAAGTGAGACAGAAATGACGATGATTTTGACGGCTTATACTGCTTTTTGTCACTATTGGCGAAAAACGAAACGTAATTACGTGAAAATTTTATGAATAGATTATTTAAAAATAAAAGCACTAACTTGACCATTATAATGAAAAATGATAAAATTGATAATGTTTTAAGAAATATCGGGATAAATCAAGAGTAATCCACCGGATCAATCATTGATATCTAACGCAACAGAGAAGTCGCTTAAGGGAAAGTTAAGCGACTTCTTTTATAATTTTACTGCTCAAATTAATTCAACCCTATATTTCTGTTTCACATCTGGATATTTCTTGTCGCCATTTATACAAAATAAAAATGCTATGATAACTGACTGTAATGCTCTTTCAGTTATCATAGCATTTTTGTAATTATGCTCTTTACACAAACGGATTATAAAATCTCCCAAATAAGATCGTCACCGTTAGGCTCACTCCCAGCAACACAACTCCGAGTCCCAGCACGATAAAATCATTTCTTGCGAAGGATCTTTTTGTATACCAGGTTCTCTTTTTGTGTTTTCCGAATCCCCTCAGTTCCATCGCATTCGAGATCGTATCAATGCGGTTCAGGCTTGTAAGGATCAGTGGCAGCAGGATGTTGACAGAGTTTTTCAGTCTTGCGAAAAAGTGTTCTTTTTTTCCAAGCTCCACACCTCTCGCCTGCTGTGCCTGGCTGATGCTGTGGTAGTCTCGCTGGATGTCCGGGATGTAACGCAGAGCGATGGCCACGGAATAGCCTACTTTGTAGGAGATACCGATGCTGTTAAGGCTGGCAGCGAATTCACTGGGGTTCGTCGCTGAGATAAACAGGATCGCTACCGGCAGTGCCACGAAGTATTTGATGGAAATATTTACCATATAAAACAGCTGCTCCGCTGTCAGATCATACCTCCAGAACAGATGGCAGAGTACATGCCGGGTGCCATACAGTGTTGTTCCCTGATCCGGGTCGAACAAAAAGATGAACAAATTATTCAACAATAGAAAAACAAGCATGAAAATCATCATAAAACGGACTTCTTTAAAGCGGATCTTGCTGAGTTTGAACGCTGAGATACTCACCGCCAAAAGTCCCAGAAGCACCCAGGTGTTGTAGGTGATCATGCTGGCGAAGGTAAATAACAGGAAAAATGCCAGCTTGGTAGTTCCGGTGAGTCTGTGAACTACACTTTCCCTTGGCAGATAATTTAATACCGTATTAGCGGCCATGGCTGCGCACCTCCCGATCTTCTTCGATAAAACATTCCACAAAAGCTTCCGGCGGCGTGATACCTGCACGGTTTGCCAGAGTGAATAAACTGGTTTCCTTCAGAGCCGCCCTCTCAACCAGCTCCCGATTACATAAAACTGCCGCTGCACTGTCATCAGCGATCAGCCGTCCGTCCGCAAAAACAAGTGCCCGCGGCGTGTATTCCAGCATCAGATGCATGTCGTGTGTGATCATCACAACGGTGACACCCTCTTCATTTAATTTTCGCAAAAATTCCATAATTTCTGTATAATGATGAAAATCCTGCCCCGCCGTCGGCTCATCCAGAATGATCAATTCCGGATTCTGTACCAGGACACTGGCGATGGTCACACGTTTTTTCTGTCCGAAACTCAGTGCTGAGATCGGCCAGTTTCGGAACGGATACAGGCCACAGATCTTCAGTGTCTCTTCCACCCGCTCCCTGACCTTCGCCTCATCCAGTCCTGTATTGCGAAGACTCAGTGCCACCTCGTCAAAAATCATGGTCTTGGAGATCATCTGGTTTGGATTCTGCATCACGTAGCCGATATGTTTTGCTCTGTGACGGATATTTTCTGTCAGCAGATCCTTCCCTGCAAAGCGAATCTCTCCCTGATCCGGATCCTCGAAGCCACAGACCAGTTTGGAAAATGTTGATTTCCCGGCTCCGTTCTTTCCTACGATGCTGACCATCTCTCCTTTTCGGATCGTCAGGCTTACATCCTGAAGCGTCCGCTGTCCTTTTGTGTATCCAAAACTCAGGTTTTTCACTTCCAAAAGAGGCTCTCTCTCCGACTCCTGCTTTCCTGCCATACGCGACTGAAACCACTGCTTTAACTGTTTTACATCGTCTTCCGGCAGTGCAACCCTGTCTGCATGGGATGGTTTTTTCTCCGGTGTCAGCGTGATTCCGGCATAGCGCATCGCAGTCAGATACAGTGGCTCCCGGATCCCATTTTCAGCAAGAAGATCCGTTGCCAGAAGCTCATCCGGATGCAGATCTGCCAGGATCCTTCCTTCACTGACCAGAATGATCCGATCCACATCTCTCCATAATACATCTTCCAAACGATGTTCGATGATCACTACCGTAGTGTCGGTCTCTTTCTGGATCTCATCGATCAGCTCGATCGTCTGTTTTCCGGTTGCCGGATCCAGATTGGCAAGCGGTTCATCAAATAACAGGATCTTCACCTGATCCACCATAACACCGGCGAGACTGACCCGTTGTTTTTGTCCGCCGGAAAGTTCATGGGGTGCATAGTCAAGATGGTTATTGATTTTTACCAGTTCTGCTACTTTTCGCGTGATTTGATGCATCTCATCCTGGGGCATACAGCTATTCTCCAGGGAAAACGCGATATCCTCTCCTACAGTCAGTCCTATAAACTGTCCGTCCGGATCCTGCAGAACCGTTCCCACATGAGCGGAAAGCTCAAAAATACTGCTTTTTGTGGCATCCACCCCATCGATGATCAGTTCGCCGGTGGCTTCGCCCGGATTGGAACAGGGATTCAGTCCGTTAATACAGCCCGCCAGAGTACTTTTCCCGCAACCTGAGGGACCTGCGATCAGAACTCTCTCACCCGGATAGATATCCAGATTGATATTTGTTAAAGTCGGTCGTTTCTGGGCACGATACTGAAAGGAATAATTTTTGAATGAAATAACAGGGGATTGTTTGTTTGTCACGTTTTTCTCTACCTCGTCTTACTATTTACAAAAGAAAAAGCTTCTTCACAAGTCTCTGAGACTTTATGAGAAAGCTTTTTCGTAATCAGCAACTGATTTTATTCCTGATCCAGAGATCCTTTTTTGGCAATGGTCTTTGTGTAAGCCAGGATCAGAAGTCCACCTACTACCACACCGGTGATCGTATTGGATACTGCGGCAAATGCACCCTGTGCAAATACTTTTTTTGCCGGTTCAGCATAAATCAGAATATCCAGTACCGGAGCCACTACAACCCATCCGATGACATGAGCAACTACGTTTGCGATTGCAAATACTGCTGCTTTTGCTTTACCAAAATCACCTTCCTGAACGTTCAGCTTTCTGGCGAATGCTCCTATAACCACACCGACAAATGCAGATGTGATCACCCAGCTCCACCACGGGATTCCACCCCAGGACAGATCCACCAGTGTATGACCGATGAAACCGATCAGACCACCGGCTACCGGACCGTACATAGCAGCCAGCAGAGCCAGTACTGCATACTGAAGACTGATGTTGGTGTTCGGAACCGGGCTCGGGATCGCCACAAAACGTCCCAGCACAAAGAACAGAGCCGCGCCGATACCGATGGCTACCACAGTTTTGATACTGTTATTCTTTTTCATATTCATTTCCTCCCTCGTGTTTTGCTGCTGCAGGCTCCGGCTTTATCAGAGACCTCAGCAACGCCATATTCTTATATAGTATACGCTGTTTTATGGAAGGTTGTCAACGTGGAATATTACCGGATCGCTGCCACAATCGCCCGTTCCATCACATATGCTGCCAGGGTTCCCGCCACATTCAGATCCGCTTCCACATCTCCTGCGGATGCCGCGTAGATACTGTCGCCGTCTGCCATGGTCCCTACAGGGTTGATGCACCGCGCATAGGCATTTCTTGTCATGGATGCGATCTTGTTCATCTGTGCTTTATTGAACTTTCCGTTAGTGAACACCGCTCCGATCGTTGTATTGCCGGTAAAGAGGTTCTCTCTCCTCCCCATCTTCCAGAGTTCTTCGCAACTGTCACCAAAAGACGTTCCATCTGCCGTAAGAAGTCCGGCGATCTTTTTTCCGGTGGATGGATCAAAGATATCCCCCAGTGCATTGACCACTACGACAGCTGCCATCCGAAGTTCTCCCAACTCTACGGCATACATACCGAGACCGGATTTCATCGCACGCTCCATGCCACAGATCTTACCTACTGTAGCACCGGTTCCGGCGCCCACACTGCCGCAGGAAGGATTGCCGCCTGCCAGCGCTTTCTCGCAGGCCGCATATCCCATTGCACTGTCCGGCCGGACAGTGGCACTTCCGTAACCCAGGTCATAGATACAGGACTGGCACACCAGCGGAACCCTGGCATAGCCTGTCTCAAACCCGATTCCGTGGTCTTCCAGGCAACGCATCACACCGTCTGCTGCTGCCAGTCCATAGGCGGATCCACCGGATAAAACGATCGCGTTGATCGGGTTATCCGCTGTAACCGGAGAAGTCAGCGGAGTTTCCCTGGATGCCGGTCCTCCACCACTGATATCCACTCCGACAACCGCACCCTTCTTATCAAATAAAAGTACAGTCACACCGGTTTTTGCCTCGTCATTCTGGACATTACCGATGGAAACCTCCGGCATATCCGTTATTGCTATTTCACGTATTCCCTTCATTACTCTCACTCTCCTGATAAATATACATCCTGATACAAGAAGCATGCCGGACTTCCTTCCCGAAATCTTCCGGCATGCTTCTTATCATGTAAAATGTTCTTTTTTGTATCCTCAGATTATTGCTTAGATTCTGTGTAATGCCGCACTCAGCGCTCTTGAGATTGCTCCTGCCAGGATAAAGCAGACGATCGCCTCGATCAGTCCCTGTACACCGACGAATGCCACAACAAAGGTAAATGGGTTACTCACTCCCAGAGATGTCACAAATCCCTGGATATAATCTGTATGATAAAAAATCAGCACAAGCGTACTCATAAAAAACAGAGTGTTCAAAAGCGGGCAGGCAAGACTCGCCACCAGATAGGCACCATTTTTCATTTTTCCGCGGACCGCTTTAAAAATCAGTCCTGTGATCCATCCTTCCAGGAGTCTCGGAACGATACATACCACTGCGGTTCCCAGCGGATTGATGCTGAATAACATGGTTCCGAAAGCACCCATACCGAAGCACTGCATAAAACTGGTGATACCGAATGCCAGTCCGCAGATCGCACCGCCCAAAGGTCCGAGAATCATCGCCCCAACTGCTACCGGTACCGTCAGAAACGTAATAGATAATCCAAGTGTCCGGAAATATCCCAGCGGGGTAAATGCCATAACGAAAATAATGGTCACCATCAGTGCCAGTTCCACCAGATACCGTGTCCGTGATGCATGTGTGTTGTTCATAGTTTCTTTTTTCTCCTCTTCTGTCCGATGAAACGGCATACCACCATAAAATACAGCTATACGTTCCCTGTCTCTCGGCTCATTAAATTATAGAATATTGGGAATAAAACTGAACATCAGATACCTGTGGAAAAACAGACATACAAACAGACAGCTGTATAACATCTGCATATTCATACAGCTTCGGATAAGATTTCATGGATCCTCCGCATAGTTGCCGCCTGTAAATGGTCAGCACCATCATCGTCTCCAAGTTTTTAAAAATATTATCAAAATGGTTGATGCGTTTTCACACAGGAATAACGTTCTTTTCTACTATACCATCATTTTCTTAAATAGCAACAAAAATTTCCGGAAAACATTGTATTTCTTTCGGAACATACCGGAACGGGCTTTGACTCGTTATGCAACGCAACCAAAAAGCGGTACCAGAATCTTTCCTGATTCTGATACCACCCGATTTTAATCTTTAATATAATGTTTCTTTTAATTTTGCAATGGTCTGTTCCCAGTCCGGAACAAGCATATCCTGTTTCTTCACATAGATAACTTTATACATATTATCATATGGAATACGGTCTTTTACCAATTTGTACTGTAACAGGGATGGAGACTTCGCAAGCAGAGACCACATCTCATCTTCCGGGATGTTATGAGTTACCAGCGGAAGAACATCTTCAGCAAAACTGTACAGTTCCGGAAGGCTCATATCCTTGATCTTTTCCATCATCTTGGTCAGAACGGTTCTCTGACGTTCGGTACGCTGATAATCGGCATTACCGACATAGCGGATACGCGCATAGGCTACTGCCTGTATACCGGAGCAGGTCTTTGTCCCACCTTTTATAAAGTAATAGCTGTTTGGATCCAACTTTCTCAGATTACACATCTCTGTGATGTAATTATTGGCAACTCTCACTTCATCATCGGAAAGTGTCAATTCCACACCACCCAGCTTGTCAATGATATCGATCATGCTGTTAAAATCAACAGATACATAACGATCCACCTGAACCTTGTAGTTCTGTGTCACTGTTTCCAGAAGCAGCGGACCGGCACCATTGGCATGGGCTGCATTCAGTTTTCTCATACCGATACCGGGAATATTCACATAGGTATCACGCATCAGAGAAATCATGCTGATCTGCTTTTTCTCATAATTCAGAGACATCAGGATCATACTGTCTGAGTTTCCTGCCCAGGACTTGTCACGGCGGTCAACCCCTACCAGCAAAACGTTATATACATTTCCGTCATTTGTAACCGGTTCTGAATCGGCAAACTCGGCCAGTTTTGCATCCAGTTCCTGTTGTTCTTCGTCCGATAAAACTTCTCCGGTTGCATCTTCCGGATTCACTTCATCTTCAGCAGTTGTATCTTCCCCTACGTTTGTAAAGTCTTTCATCGCATCTTCATCCGATGTGTAATTACTGGATCTGTAGAATCCATGAGTAACTCCGTAAACAGCTCCGACCGCACCCAGGATCAGAACTACGATCACTGCAAGAGCAATCAGCAGAGCTTTTTTCTTTGATGAATGTTTTTTCATAATTTTTCCTCATTTGTACTGTCGCATCGCAACAGTTCCGTTACTGAACCACGATTGTCAGTTTTGCTTCGTTGGAACGGTTTCCGTCCGTATCAACGATGTAATACGTCTGCTCATAAGTGCCTGGAGTGTCTTTATCGAATGTGTCTCCGGAAATCTCGATCCGTTTGTACAGAGTTTCTTTGCTGTCCTTATCATCCGTTACACTTTCCACATAAGAGATACGGTTAATCGACTCTCCTTTTTTGATCGTCACACGGTTCGTTGACAGTTTGATCCTCGGAGCTTCCGCCGAAAGATCATCTGTGGAATCGTCTTCCTCACTGTCATCTTCTGATGTTGTGTCAGCGCTTGCCTCCTCCGTGTCAGATCCGGCATCCGGTGTCACTGACGGAGTCGGAGTTGGTGTATCTGTCGCTTCCGGTGTTACAGAAGGCTGTGCATCTGCACTCTCATCTGTTGCCGTTTTCTCTGTGGCATCTGATGTTGCTGCCTGGTCATCTGCAGCCGCACGATACGTTACTACTTTATTTGCTTTTCCCACATTGTTGCGGGAGTCTCTTGCAACATATACAATCGTAGCAGTCTGTCCGTCTTCGTTGGGATATACGCTCTCAACAACCAGGCTTTCTGTCACATCACCATCTTTATTATCTGTCGCTGTCACTCCGTCCAGAAGTCCGTCATAGCTGTCACCTGCTGTATACACGATCTCGTTATCCTGGAACTGGATCTCCGGCGGCGTATTGTCTTCCGAAAACTTCATAAAACCCACAAAGCCCATCAGTCCAAGACACAGAATCACCATAATTGCTATGATACCTTTTTTCATTTCTTTTTCCACGCCTTCCTCTGTTTAATCTTCATGTCCATACTTGCCGTATTTTCCATATTTTCCATAGTATTTGCCATAATATTTACCGTAGTAGCCCTGTCTGGACATATCTACTTTATTCAGAACAACACCAAGGATCGGACAGTTACTCTTTTCCAGCTGCTGCTTTACCTCCTGTGCAAACCGATAACTGATCACACCGGATTCGATGACGATCATCGCACCATCACATTCTTCCGCGATAATCGCGCTGTCGATAACGCTTCCCAGAGGCGGGGTATCGATCAATATGTAATCATATACTTTTTTGAGGGAATCCAGCATCGCTTTAAAATGACGGCTTCCCAGCAGTTCTGCAGGATTTGGCGGAACCGGTCCGGCAAATATAATACTCAGATTCTTTACATTGGTGGAGCAGATCACATCGATCAGAGGTGCCTGTTTGGAAAGATAGTGAGTCAGTCCTTTTACAGAACTTCTCACTTTTGTTCTTCCCACCAGTACAGATTTTCTCATATCCGCATCGATCAGGATCACTTTCTTTCCAGCTTCTGCCATGGAAACTGCCAGATTCATGGTCACACTGCTTTTTCCTTCATTTGATGTACAGCTTGTTACTGCGATCACTTTTTTATCTTCTCCACAAAACTGGAGATTGGTACGGAGAGACTTATAGGCTTCTGTTCCGCTGTAGTCCATCTCCTGCACTTTAATTTCTACATTTTCCACAGCTTTTTATCTCCTTTTATGTTTTTTCGCACGTTTTTTCTTCTTTTTATCCGTCTGTAACAGAGGAATGGTTCCCAGAGTACTAAGCTGCAGATAACGTTCTACATCCTCTGCTGTCTGAATGGTATCATTCATAATAAAGCGGATCAGGATAATGGCAACTGCGATCATACATCCCAGGACACCACCGATCAGACCATTCTTTGAAACACTCGGACTGTATTTTTCAGCCGGGATATTGGCCTCATCTACAACGTTAACTGCTTCGGAATTCATAACATTTTTGATATGTTCTGCGGCTGTATCACGCACTGCATTGGCAATGTCTCTTGCCATATAAGGATCCTTATCCAGTACACTGATGGTAATGATACGGGTATCTGTCGTATTGGATACGGAAATCTTGTTTACCAGCTGTTCATGTGTCATATCCAGACCAAGCTGTGCAATGACCGCTTCCGTAACGGTACGGCTCTGGATCATCTCTGCATAGTCTTTTGTCAGCAGGGTACTGGTCTGCATATCTGCGCTGGTCAGTGTATCGTTGTTCTGTTTTGCCAGCACATACATCTTGGTTACGGACTGATACTGAGGGGTGATAAATACTTTCGTTCCTACGATTGCCACCAGACCCAGGACAAGCCCGGACAGGATAATGATTCCCAGGTGACTCAGCAGTACAGAGAAAATCTCCCTCAGATCGATCTCGATCTCATCGTTGTTCATCTGATTTTGTTCCATATTCTTTCTCCTATCTTCCTTCCTCTATGATCTCACGGGGATTTCTGATCAGAATCTTATCTGCATACTCCCGTCCCATAGTCTTCTCCATATATTGGGCACAACGGCCCATCTGGGGTTTTCTGTCCCCTGTATTATGTGCATCACTGCCTACAAAATGCAGCAGGTTCTGCTTCATAACCTTTTTACAGAATCTCTTCATACCCCAGCCTTCTACACCGCTGATACTGTCCGCATTCATCTGTATGTATGCGCCCATATCCACAAGCTGTTCGAGATGTTCCAGATTCTTTCTGATAACCGGATAGCGTTCTGCATGTGCAATGATCGGTTCATATCCGTTGCTGATCAGCTCATAACATCTTTCCTGAATAAAACGAAAATCATGTGCTTCGGAAAATTCTGTCAGTACAAACCGCGTATCTCCCATGGTTGGTCTTTTCCCTGCATTCAGAGTTTCTACCATATCCAGATTGGCGTGAAACTCGCATCCCAGAATGAGCCTGAGATCCGGTGCAATCTCTTTTGCTGCCTGCTGAACCTGAAGATACTGCTGCCTGATCTTTTCCATCGGTGTCTCAAACATCCTTCTTCGAAAATGCGAAGTTGCGAAAATCGTCCGCACTCCATCGTTATATTCCATCTGAAGGATCTTTTTTGTGATTTCAATCGTATCCGCACCATCATCCACATGAGGAATAATATGTGTGTGGATATCATACAAACCTTTCATATACTTTCCTTTCTGTTCTTTCTGCTCGCAATCGTTTTTATTATACAAAAGCTTCTTATATTTGACAAGCAAAAGATTGCACAAAAAAATTAACAGAATCTTTTATTTCATGATCCTCCATGCCATCCAGACTCCGGCGATCCCTCCGGTCAGTTTTCCTGCCAGAAGTGCTCCTGTCGCCGGAGCATCCACACCGAGAACAAATCCCAGATGTGCCGCCACTATAGATGTGCCACATACCAGAAGGGCTGCATTCATGACGATTTCTCTTTCGTTCATCCGCTTCATATCTGCGATTACCGGCAGTGCGCTTACTATTCCCACCAGCAATCCTGCCGTACCGTTCCTTCCTAGACCGATTTTTTCTCCGATCCATTCCAGCGGATTCTTTAACAGTCTCTGCAAAATTTCCGCAAATGGCAGACTGCCAAGGAGAACGATTCCGATTGAGGAAACCACCTTCAGTGCCTCATCCAGAGGAGTCAGGCCTGGAAGCAGCTGCAGACCCGTCATATAAGAAAATGCTCCAAACGCAATTCCTATAGTACCCGCACTGCGGATCACCGTTGCAAATATCCGAAACCCATGGATCATTCCGTCCGGAAACCGGGAAATTCCAAAAACCAGAAGAATCGCAAGAATCAGAACCGGAATGCTCTGAAAAAGCAGTTTTCCCAGAGAAACACCGCACATCAGACCCCCTGTCAGGATTCCCACAGGAAGCATGCATAAGCCTGCAAGAATCCCTTTGGCAAACAATGGTTTTTCCCGTTCTCCCAACATTCCCATTCCAACAGGGATCGTGAAAGTAATGGTGCATCCAAGGGTTGCTCCCACGATAATCCCACCGTATCGGCCGATTGCCGGATCCTGTGCCAGTTCTTTACAAAGCTGATAGCCGCCCATATCAATAGCCAGCACACCACCCAGCATCCCAGGGTCAAGATGAAGGATCCTGTAAAGCGGAACAACCGTATGTTCCAACCCCAGTGAAAGTAACGGTGTTATACAGATCAACCCCGCCATAGAAAGTGCCGTCGGTCCGAGAAGTTGAAACCCATCCTCGAATCGTCTGCCCAGACCAAATTTATTTCCCGCAAGCTGATCCACGCCGCCGATCAGGGCACAGATTGCCATCACCCACATCATTATCTTATCCATTTTTCGTTCTCCCCCGTCATCTTACTATTATTTTTCCGTACATCTGTGTAAAAGCCACAACGTTTTTTTCATACAATGAAAGCAAATATGCTGCACATCCCCACAATATTCTCCATCCGCATGCAGTACCACCGGCTGATCCAGTTCCATCACGATCTCAGATCCGTCTTTCACATCAAATCCACGGATTCTTCCCTGTTTTCCCATTGCCAGAAGCGGAAGCAGGAAAAATGTTTTCCATTTTGGTATTCCGGACGCACTGCTCAGAGAAATCTTTCCATCATCCGGTACACTTTCCGGTGCCATCGGAACCCCGCCGCCTTCTGCCCTCAGATTCATGGCGGCAGCAAAGATCATATTTTCATAACTCTCTGTTTCCCCGTCTGTCGTTACATTCGCCTGAAAGGTTCTCATGGAAAACAGAGTCTGAACTGTCAGCATCAGATACGTCAGCTTTCCCAGGTGAAATCTGTTCAGGATCTTTTTCAACTTTGAATGCAACGCCTTCTTACATACAATCGCATCCAGACCGGCACCTGCACTGATACCGAAGATTCTTGGCTTCTCACACCCTTTCCAGCTTACTTTCCCAAGATCGATCCGCTGCAGTTTTTCTCCATTTTGTTCCTGGTCGATACAGGCTGTGATTTCCCGCAGATCTTCTCTGGTATCCCGAAGGATTCCGAGATTTCTGGCAAAATCGTTGCCGGATCCTGTGGGAATCACACCAAGGCGGACACGGTCAAAATCCGTAATGCCATTCAGCACTTCATTGATAGTTCCGTCTCCCCCTACCACCAGCAGATAGATGGGTCCTTCCGGAATCTTTCCACAGATCTGTCCGGCCAGCTTCACTGCATGTTTTTCATAACGGGTCAGATATGCATTATATGATATTCCATTTTCCTGTAAATATTCTTTTGTTTCCTTCCATACCGCCACTGCACTTCCGGTACCGGCACCGTTATTTACAATAATCTGTATCTTATTCATAATTTATTTTTCCTTTGTTTTTTACTCAATGATTTTATTGTACCGCAGCCAAAGGCTTTTTACAATCGATAAAATCTGTGCTACAATATTTATCGGATTTAAGATTTAATAATAATCTGTAACACCAATCATATCTCAAAGGAGTTTATTTATTTTATGCAAATTACATTTCCTTCTTATTATAAAAAGTTTTCCTGTATCGCAGATGCCTGTCCGGATACCTGCTGTGCGGGATGGCAGATCATGATCGATGACAAAAGCCTGAGCAAATACCGCCATTTTCAGGGATCTTTCCGGAATCGGCTGCATAACGATATCAACTGGAAAGAACATGCCTTCCGCCAGTACGGGCATCGCTGTGCATTTTTAAATGAAGAAAATCTCTGCGATATGTATATAGAAGCGGGATCCTGGATGCTCTGTGATACCTGCCGCAGATATCCACGGCACATCGAAGAATTCGAGGGTATGCGGGAAATATCCCTGTCCCTCTCCTGTCCGGAAGCAGCACGGATCATCCTCTCCCAAAAAGACCCGGTTGCTTTTCGAACTTTTGAAAAAGAAACTGCCGAAGAAGCCTATGAAGATTTTGATTACTTTCTGTTCAGCGCGCTGATGGATACGAGAGATTATCTGCTCACTGTGCTTCAGGATCGCAGTGTTCCGGTACGATATCGGATGGCAAAACTTCTGGTGTGTACCCATGATTTTCAGCTGGCGGTGAATAAAAAGGAACTTTTTTCCTGGGAAACGATCCGCGCACGACATGAACAGTCCGGTTTCTCTTCTGCTTTTCGAAAGAAGATTTCCGGTCGGTGTTTTCCGGATATGGATCGGGTCGATCTGATGAAACAGATCTGGAAAACCATCGTTCCGAAACTGGAGGTTCTCTCACCGGACTGGACCGGTTTTTTAAAGGATACACTGATTTCTTTGTATCACACCTGTCCGGAAGAAACATCCTATATGGAACTTCTCCTTGATTTTCAGGATACTTTCCCGGAATGGCAGATACAGAAAGAACAGTTGCTGGTATACTGGCTGTATACATATTTCTGTGGTGCTGTATATGATGAAAAAATCTTTGCCAAAGGAAAAATGGCGGTGATCTGTACACTCTTCATCGAAGAGCTGGTGCTGGGACTCTATGCCCGGAAACGGGAAAAGCTGGAACCCGGGGAGCTGGTGTCCGTCTGCTACCGATTCTCCCGGGAACTGGAACACTCGGATCAGAACCTGAATACGCTGGAAGAACTGCTGGATCAGGAAGAGGTGTTTTCACTGGAACATCTGATGACACTGTGTAGCATCTGATGGTTGCTGCCGGCATCAAAACTGGTCCTCCGGACCAATTATTGATATATATGCAAAAAAGAGCAGGTGGAAATTGTCCAAAAACAATCCCCGCCTGTTCTTTTTTATACTTTTTATACATAATGATGTTGGGGTCAAAAGGTATTTTGACCCTTTTGATACCAGATTGCTACGTGCTTTGCACTCTCGTAATCCTCAAAAACATTCGTAATCCGCTCATTTTTCTTTGAAAATGGCTACTTACTCATGTTTTTGGCGGGTCAAGAGGTCAAAAATCCTCTTGCAAGCAAGCTTGCATCAGCTTTCTGACCTTTTGACCCTGGTATCATATAATTCTGTCACTACACATCAGTACAGCAGGATCGGATATCCCTTATCGATTGTCTCATAGATAATCTTCGCCTGATCCGGCGGCAGATTGATGCAGCCGTGACTTCCTTTGGTTTTATAGGTGTCTCCGCCAAAGCTTGTCTGCCAGCTGGCATCGTGAAGTCCCTGTCCGTAAACAAACGGCATCCAGTAGGTAACCGTGGTATCATATCCATACACATCACTGCTTAAGGTAAACGGACTTGCTTTGTATGCAATCGGCCATGCCCCACGGTATGTTTCTCTTCCTTCTCCCGGAAGACCACTGACGATATCCGTTTCAGTCACCAGTGCCCCATTCTTGTACAGCCACAGGTGCTGCTGTTCCAGACTGACTTCTATGTAATTTCCGTTCAGGTCATCCGTTCCGTTTCTGGAATAGCCCGATTTACTGTATACCGGTTCTCTCGTCACAGCTGCCCCACCATCAATATCTGCCAGAAGCTGTGTCAGTTCTCCTTCCTGGTCAACCCGGTAACCATATTCATTACCTTCAATGGTGATCGCTTCACCGCCTGTAGTCGTGAAGGAACGTGGCCGGTAGATAGTATTGTATTTTGTGGCAAGATTCTTGATATACTCCTGCGCCTGTGCGGTATCAACGGATACACTTTCATCGGAAATCACCAGCCAGGAACAGATAGTCGCATTGTCCAGAACCTGAGTTTCTTTTCCGAATGTATACGTTACGGAAACTCCTTTGTACTTTTGCAAAGCAGCATTTAACGTGGTTACTTTTTCCTGTAATTCCTGAGCATCCTGTGTAACAGCTGCTTTCCGGTAGAGATCTGATGTAATTTCCACATTCAGTCCTGTTTTCGGAAAATCCCCTTCGATCTGCGGGCGGATCTGTTCCTCCACATATGCTTCCACAGCTGCCTGATCCATATGATTACCCAGTGTCTCCGGGACTATCACATAAGCACTCTGATCGCTGTTATATTCCACGTATGCATCGGTTGAATCCACACGGTCTGTGGAAAGCAGAAAGTGTTCCTCCGTCAGTGCCGCAGAAAATGTCTCATCGTTTCGTTCTACCTGATAAGCTACCGTAAGACTTTCCTGTTTCGGGAAGAAACCGCCTTCTTTCCAGCGTTTGTCTCTCAGTGTTTCCAGATCCTGTTTCAGCTGTTTTTCGTTGATGCTGTAACCAAGATCACCGAGTGTGGTCTGATAATCCGTTTCCCCGTTTTCCTGAAAAGTAACCGATACTTTCTTAAAATCATCTGCCAGCATCCCTGCCGTCTCTTCCACACTGCGTCCGGATACATCCTCTCCAAAAATCTTGATCCGGCTTCCCATGGTTTTTGTTCCCATATAGTGTGCATAACCAAACAATCCTGCTACCAGTCCCGCCATAACAAGCAGGCAGACAACCAGCAGGATGATATATATTTTTTTTGACTTTTTTTTACTCTTCATTCGTCTTTCTTCCCTGCCCTTTTTTCTGTTGTTCTGACATCATTTGTCTAGAGCGTATCTGAAAAATCATTTCCGCAAACTGGGACTCGCAGCTCACGAAAAGCCTTTTTCAGACACGCTCTAGATCCGTAACTGTTCAATGTCTTCACAGTCACGTTTATTATACTATACATTTATGAAAAAGAAATAATGAAAATATAACAATTTTCTTTCTTCATAGAACGCTTTTTTACAGGTTGACGAATCTTTCTGCAGACTGAAATTTATCAGATTATTTCTGTACATATTTCTCTTTCAGTTCTTTCACTTTCGCCAGGTATGCCTGGTCCTGTTTTCTTTTCAGAAGTTCTGCACGGATCGGATCCTTTACTTCAGCAAATCCGGCTTCTTTGGCTTCGTTTTTCTTCTCAACCTTGATCAGATGATAACCAAACTGAGTTTTTACCGGTCCTACCACATGTCCCGGTTCTGCCTGGAAGGCTGCATCTTCGAATTCTTTCACCATCTGGCCTTTTCCGAATTCACCCAGGTCACCGCCCTGTGCACCGGATGGGCAGGTGGAAGATTCTTTTGCCGCTTCTTCAAAAGTCTTTTCCCCGTTCACGATGGATTCCAGAATAGCTGCACATTTCTCTTCGGAATCGGTCAGGATATGCTTTGCATTTACCGTAGCTCCTTTTACAAACTGTGCTTTGTTCTGTTCATAGTAATCTTTCACTTCCTCATCAGATACACTGACACTCTCGATAGTCTCTTTTAATACCATCTGTACCAGGATATCCTGTCTTGCATTTTCCATTCCTTTTCTATATTCTTCAGTCTCATCAAGCTTCTCATCTTCTCCGCATTTTGCCAGTGCATGGAAAGTGATCAGCTGTTCTTTGCAGTGTTCTTTAAACTGTGGATTGGATGCATATGCCTGCTGCTCCTTCGGCAGGTGTCCGATAAATGCCTGCAGTTCTTCTTCGGTGATCTGGTGTCCGGCTACCACTGCCAGTACGTTCTGTGCCATAATATTTTCTCCTTTGCTTTCCGGATCCGCTGATGTTGTTTGTATCGGATCCTGCGAGGTATTTTGCCACGGGATATCGGTATAACAATTGTTTCCCGTACCATGTCGCGTGGGTTTTATTATAAAAGAAAAGGACAAAATATGCAAGGGCAGGCCATGAAGTGCATGATTTTTCAGACACGCTCTAGATCAGTTTTCGTTTTCTTGCTTCATTCACCGCCGCTGCTTTTCCGTTCACGCCGAGTTTCCGGTAGGTTTCCCGACAATGATACTTCACCGTCACTTCCGCCAGCCCCAACTGTCCGGCTATCTTGTTCATGGAATCTCCCTCTGCCTGCATCCGCAGAATCTTCCGTGCGGTATCGGAAAGTGTGACTTCTCCCTCCGCTTTTGTTCTGAGATATCCAGGGTACATCTGCGCCATCCTTTTTCCTTCTTCCAGCACCTGTCTGTGAAAGTGTGGATCGGTCCAGTGTATCTCTTCCCTGCTTTTTTTCAGAAGGGGCAGCCACAGACCAGCCTCTTTTGTCAGTATCCTGACAAAATGATAGGATTCAGCTTCGCTGACAGCCTCCTGCAACAGATTCTTCCACTCTTTCCGATCCATCTTATAACAGGTCACTGCCAGAAGTAACGTACTTTCTATCCGGATATATGTCCGTTCCATCTCTTTTGCATAGTAGAGCAGCTGCTGTAACAAATTATATGCTGCCTCGTATTTTCCCTGTTGCAGATAGACACGCACCTTTGTTACATATCGGAATCGTTCCAGAATATAGAACTCTCTGTTTTCATCCGGTGCGCTCTCAAGCCACGCCAGGATCTCCGCTGTATCTCCCCGATACAGATGCAGCCGGCACAAAAATGTATCTATGTTCGCAATCAGCTTCGGTGCTTCTTTTTTACATCGTTCCCGAAAAGTCTGCATCACATGAAGCGCCTCTTCCGGATCCTGACGAATCAGATACATCCAGCAAAGGAGTCCGTTCGCTACGAAGACCTGTTCGATTTTTCCTCCGCTTTCCGCCTGCATCCGTCCTTTCTGGATCAGTGCCATCACCTCATAATCATCCTGTCCTTTTTCCAGATAGCTTTCTGCCAGTGCCAGCGGAACCAGCCCTTTTCCATACTTTCCAAGCACAAATTCTATGATCTTTCCAAGGCTTACGGCCAGTTCTCTGTCCTTGCGGCTCCACTCGCAGAAGTCTTTTCCTCCATTCATCATCGAGGGCAGATTGCTGGTTACAGAGAGTTCCGGGATGTGTACTTTCCGGTCGGTGATCAGGACACCTGCCGCCCGCAACAGATCCGTCATTCCGCTGATGCCACGATGGGGAAGGGAAATATCCAACGTGATCAGCCGTCCTCTGGCTTCCCGTGCATCACTTCCCTCTGCCCGTTTCTGATATTCTTCCAGTTCATGATACCAGCGCTCACTTTCATCCACATTCATAAGAATCGACTGCAACAGACTCATTCCCATCATAAGTACCGGATTCTGCCGGATCAGATTCTCCGGAAGCTCCAGATAATAATTTCGCAGTTCATAATAATTACCGATAGCTGCATTTTCCCTGGCATTCGCCACCAGCAGCCGGAAGATACTGTCTGTATCATCGTATACCTTGTACATTTCCAGTGCTTTGGCAATCTCGCCCTCCATCTCATAATACAGACCTGCGTTATAATACAGACGGCTGATCTGTTCCGGAGAGCGTTTTTTATGCAGCCGCTGTTCCATAGACCAGCGCATGGCATCCTTGCAACGCCAGACACCGTCTTTTTCCCCCATTTTCGCAAAAAAATTGCCGGTTTCCATCCCCTGTGCCAGCATATGCTCCACATGTTTGTTTCCGGTGATCATCGCCGCCAGACTCACCGTAAAATCTTTGACAATGGAAATATCCATAAAAAATTCCTGCAGTTCTGTATCCCACTGATCATATACATGACTCTCCAGGTACGTCCAGACCGTACGCATCGTGGCTTCCAGATTCCCGTTTTCCATCACAAAGATCCGCAGGGACATGGGATTTCCTCTTCCCACAGCCCATGCTTTTTCCAGCTGTTCCTCTGACACCTGCAGTCCATATCTTTCCAGATACTCATCCTGCTGTTCTCTCGTCAGGCAAAAATCTTCTTCCCCGATCATTACGAAAGAATATTTCATCCGAAGGGACAGAAGCCACGCCGGAAATGGGGCACGGGAGATCAGTACCACCCACAGATCATTTCGTTCCATCCATTCCTGGATTCTCTGATAATAAGCATCTTTCAGCCGGATATCCGAAATTGCGTAAAGATCATCCAGCACGATCACCGGTGCTGTGATTTTTTCACTCTCCAGATCATCCGGCGTCGTATTCAGTGCAGAGACATAAAAATATTCTTTCTTCTCGAGAAAATGCCGGATCAGAGAAGTTTTCCCCACGCCGGTAACACCATACAGATAAGCAGGAAGTCCCGCCTGATACGCCATCCGTAATTTTCTTTCGGCCGCTGCCGGCCACAGATATACGTCTCCAGTTGTTCTCATCATGCTTCTCCCCCTGTACTATGCTCTTCATTTTTTCTGCAACGACAGAATATTTCGCCGGGAAGGAACAACATTTTTTCAAATTCTTTTGCACTCAGCGGCATGGAAAACCAGTTCCCCTGTACATGATCGCACCCGGAAGTTTTCAGTACCTCTACCTGTCTTGCCGATTTCACGCCTTCACAGAGAACCTGGAAACCGAGGCTTTTCAACATCCCGATCATTTGTCGCAGAAAACCGATACCCCGGTAATCTTTTTCACACTTTTCCATGAACCCGCGTCCCAGTTTTACATCATTCAACGGGACATCTGCAATCAGATTAATAAAAGAAGATCCCACACCGAAGTTATCCAGTGCTGTATGGAAACCGGCCTCCTGTAGAGAACGCAGAAGATCTTTGATATTTTCATACCGGATCGTATCCGTCTCCTTCAGTTCCATCTCCAGCATCCCGGGATCCACTTTATATTTTTCCAGAATCTCCAGATACCGTCTGGTTGTCTGTGGATCTTCCGCATGCAGCGCCGATACATTGACCGAAACCGGCACCGGTGTGATTCCGCTTCTTTTTGTTTTTTCCAGAAATGCGGCCACCTGTTCAAATACATAAAAATCAAGTTCCACGATTTTTCCGTTTTTTTCATAAAACGGAAGGAAATGTTCCGGTCTCACCACGATACCGTCAGGTCTTCGCCAGCGCACCAGAGCCTCTGCTCCCACAATCTTATAATTATGTAACGAAATCTTCGGCTGGAAATAGATCTCGAACTCCCGCTTTTCCATGGTCTCATCCATCAGCAGTTTTACTGCGGTTTTTCCCTTATTTCCGGTATCTAAAGGGATCAGTTTTTCCCCTACTGCATACTGGTTTCTTCCCGCAATCTTCGCCCGGTACAAAGCAAGATCTGCATGTTCAAGAAGCTGTTCGTAACTGTAATCGCCCAAACCTCCCGGCAGAAAACAGACTCCAACACTGCAGCTCATGACAAAATCTCTTTTTGAAAACGTCAGTTTTCCCACTCTTTTCACCAGTTCACTGACTTTCTTTTCCAGTGCTTCCCGGCTGATTTCCTTTAAAAACACGATGAATTCATCTCCACCGGTACGGATCAGAATATCCTCTTTTCGGAAAAAGCTCTGCAAAAATCCGGAAAATCCAATCAGTACTTCATCCCCGAACAGATGACCATACACATCATTTACATTTTTAAAATGATCCACATCCAGCATCAGAAGACCGGAAGAAGCGTCCATCCGTTTCTCCCGCAGGTACTCGTTCACCAGAAGCTTTCCGGTATCATGGTTATACAGTCCTGTCATGGAATCTCTTCTTGCCTGATCTTCCAGAAGTTCTTCTCTTTTCCGTATCTCCGTGATATCTCTGATGCAACCGATCACCGACCGGTCACCTTCCTCCTTCTGCAATGCATCCAGAAGTATTCTCTTGTAGTGACCCTTTTCCAGAAGCTTCAGTTCCACCGTTCCCAGAGTCTGTCCGAGAAGAAACTCACGCATCTTCTGCACATCTTCCGGATGGATCGTACATATCTGACCCAGCTGACCGAGAAATGGCATAATTCCTTTTTCTTCTTCCAGTTGTTCATTATACAGAACCATTCGATCGCTATCCGGGAAATACTCAAAGACAGAGATTCCCGCATATTTCATCAGTACTTTTAATTTATCCATCCGTTTTTTTCCGGACAGAAAACTTTTTTCTGTATCATTTATCCTATCTTTTTCCATATATTTTCCCACACTCTTTCTTGAATTTCACCTTTTGTATAATTATAGCAAACGCAAAAGAAAAAAAGAACTATCCAATTGGATAGTTCTTCCTTGGCTTTTCTCATCTTTTTGTTCAGGACTCTTTTATTCCGAAAACCGTCAGTGCCTGACGCGGTGAAATGCCGAGTCCACCGACGCTGATCAACGTATCCTCTGCCTCTAACAAAAGATTTTCCTTCTGAAATCTGACAATCATGCGACCTCCGCTTAAGCCGTCCATTCGCCGGATCTCCATCTCAAGGGTATTGACGGTACGCCATGCAGCTGATCCTGCGTAAATATGACCGTCTGTTTCACTGTAGGCGAAGTTCTTACGCATAGAAAGGATGAATTCCTTTTCTTTTCCATCTTCCAGCACTTTCCAGTACATCTTATCGTTTCCAAAAGCAAACCGCATCTCCTGGATCGGACTCGTCTCAAGCTGAAACAGCCCGCTTCCGACAATCAGAACTTCCGCAGAATCCGGCAGCCGGTCGTTCAGAACCGGAACAGACACATACACATGCTTACTTACTTTTTCCTCCATAAAAGGATTTCTCGTTCCTCTGCGTGGTGGAAGAGCAAGCTGTGCAGTATACTCTTTTACAGTTTCTGCAAGCGGTGATGGTGCCAGCTCTCCAGCCTCTTTCTGTACATAGGGAATCAGATCCTCCTGCAGTGCGCTCAATTCCTCCTGTGTCTGCTCTGTGGATGACGTCAGAATCACAATCAAATCAAGATCCGGGAACACAACCCCAAACTGGCCATACGCTCCATCTGCGCGGAAAGAGCCAGGATATCGGCCCATCCAGCACTGATAACCGTAACCCTGTGCCCAGTCTTTTACATGTCCTTCGGAATCGCCTTCTGTCTCAATCTGCTTGTGGCAGGCGCGTTCGAACCATTCTTTTCGAAGCAGCTGTTTTCCTTCCCACTCTCCCTGTCTGGACAGAAAATACGTAAATTTTGCCATATCTTCCGTCACCATCTTCATACCTCCTCCGCCAAGCTCTGTTCCGTCGCCGAGCAATGCACAGGTCAGAGAAGTGATTCCAAGTGGTTCCAACAGACGCGGTTTCAGAAACTCTGTCACATTCTGCCCTGTCTTTCTCCGCAGAACCGCAGCCAGCATGTTGGTTCCTGCTGTATTATATTTATAAAATGTTCCCGGCTCATGGAGTACCGGATGATGCAGAAATGTAGAGATCCAGTTTTCGGAATTGTCCGAAATCTCCGTCTCGTGACCGCATCCCATGATCAACAGATGGTGCAGGGTGATTTTTTTAAGATATTCGGAAGGATATTCCGGCAACAGTTCCGGAAAAATATCGACAATTTTCTCATCAACGGATAAGATTCCTTCCTGCTGTGCAAAACCAATCGCCGTAGCCGTCAACGATTTGCTGAACGAATACAACGGATGGCGGAATTTTTCATCATACGGTTTCCACCATCCCTTTGCCGCACACTGGCCATGGCGGATCACCATAAAGCTATGTAGTTCGATTTGATTTTGTTCCATCCTGTCAAGAAATTTCATAATTCCTTTGGAGCTGATTCCAACTGATTCCGGTGTCACATCTTTAAAGTATCCCATTTTTCATCTCTCCTTAATCGCAAACTTCTCCATAATAAACATTCTGTCGTACCTGCCACTTATCTTACATTGCTTCCCCGATATATATGTTTAAAATAGCATATTTGATAGTAAATGTCAATTCACAAGACACACAAATCTCATTTTCTGAGCAAGGCATATTCTTTTTCCGAATAAAGTATATCATATAATATCATTTGCCGGTGAACGCTAATATAAGTGACAACACCAAAAGAGAGATTTTCATAAAAAAGGCTATGAGTATTTTATGGGTATAAAATACCCTGCCAGCCTTCACCAGCAGGGTTGGTTGAAATCTTTACTTGTAAAGGTCTTCCAGCGTTATTAGCCGAACTTCACCTCTCTCTTGTGCCTGAAGAAGTCCATCTGTGAATCCGCCTTTTGAGAAGATATAGTAGTAATAGTTGTTACCTTTTCCGAAGACCGAGGCATAATCCCGAATCAAATCGAGTTCATCCACACCAATTTTCTCATTTCTGTACTTACACGAACCAATGATATAGTCCTTACCCTCAACGGGTGTTCCAACAATATCAATCTGTGTCTGCTTTTTCTTCTTCGGGTCCGTACCCCACCACTGGCCGATTTCACTCAGTTCAATAGGGAGACTGTCCGAATAATAAAGCAGGTAATCCTGACACATCTTCTCAAAAATCAGGCCCATGTAATCCGGAAGATACTGTTTTACAGCGTGTGGATAGATCTTTGCAATTCTACCAGAGTCAATGGCACTCATATTGATTGGCACAAACCGATACCAGAAACGGAAAAAGTTATCAGCCAGCAGATAGATGGTTTTCTTACCCGGTTTTTCTGTAATCGGCGTTTCTTTCTTAGCAATGCCAAGGTCGATCAGCGTTTTCAGGTACTTAGATACAACCGAATTCTCCTCGCCGACCTTCATCTTGATATCGTTCATTCGGGAAGCACCTTCTGCAATCGCTTTGATGATTGCATTATAAATGGCTGGCTCCCGAAGTTCCTGCTTCAGCAGATTGCCCGGTTCCTCATACAGATAGCTGGAACGTTCAAAGAAATTATCCAGCAGAGCTTCATCCACACTATCTCGCACATCCAGCTTATTAATATAGTGGGGAACTCCCCCCGTGATTCCATAAATCAGGGAATTATCTTCTGCTGACAGATTTGGGTGGAACACAGCGGTTTCCTTATAGTCCAGCGGCTCAATCTTAAACTGGCCAGTACGCCTGCCATACAGCGGACTTTCCTTGCCAAGCACCTGACTCTCCATGAAGCTCATAGAGGAGCCGCAAAGAATCAGGTACATCTTGGACTCTGTCCATTTGTGGTCGATGATGTGCTGCAGCATCGCTGAAATGGCCGGCTTTGCCTTTGCAAGATACGGGTACTCATCAATAACAAAGACGATCCGTTTTTCCTTTGAAAGTGCAGTCAGCTCGTCCAAGGCAGCATCATAAGACCTGAACTCCGGTGCAGACTCCATATCTGGCCGCTCAAAACTCATGATTGACTTTGAGAGAGCCTCCAGATTTTCCTTTCCTGTAGTGTTCAATGCAGAAAAGAAAATGGTAGGCTTATCTTTACAGAACTCATTGATCAATGCCGTTTTACCAACACGTCGTCTGCCGTAGATGACGATGCACTCAAACTTATCACCAGCGTACCGTTTATTCAGTTTCCGAAGCTCATCCTCACGGCAATAGAATTGACTCATACGCTCACCTCCAATAATTATACTCGTAAGTTACTTCTTTACGAGTATAATAAATCAGCTATTCTGCAAAGTCAAGTAAAATAAGTCGAGCCTTTTACATATGAAACTATAATTTGCGCTTTACATATTGCGTGCTTATATAGTTCTCCTTTCGATTTTTTGCTTCTGTATATGCTCATCAACTGGATAAATCTATTTTCTATCAATTGTTCCCCGATTGCATCCGCTACTGTATCGATAAATTCCACAATATTAACCGCTATGTTCTGGTATCTCTTCATATCTTCTGTCAACGTTCTCAGATTCTGCGTACTATTGCTTTTGTAACTCTTCCAACTGTCTCCTCAGCTTCTCGATTTCTTCCACGGCCGCATCAGCTCTCTGTCTCTCTTCTTCCGCCCGGTGTTTTTCGGCATCTGCCCGATTCTTCTCGGTATCCGCACGATTCTTTTCGGTATCTGCCCGGTTCTTCTCGGTATCTGCCCGGTTCTTCTCGGTATCTGCCCGGTTCTTCTCGGTATCTGCTCGGTTCTTCTCTCTCAGGGTATTTTCCTGCTCCAGCCTTCGACCCAGTTCCTTCCCTTCTTCCAGAAACATCTGATCTCTCTCGAATCCTTTCATATATGCCACCGTCACCTCCGCATCTTCCTTCACTACATCCACCATCTCCTGGATGGCTTCCAGCTCTTCACTTACTGCGTTCTCCCGGGTTGTATTCTCCATATAGTCCAACAGCTGACTCAGGGATTCATTATCCCGTCCCTTTCTTCCTTTTGTATAGAGGAAAATCGTTCTGGCTCCATCTTCATACGGCAGCTCCGGATTCTCTACACAATGATTCCGGATGGTATAGATCATCCGGTCATCCCCAAAGGGATCGTAGGGACAGATAAAGATAACAAAGACTCTCTTCAGTTTGTCGTATGACTGACCGCTTTTTAGACTCCGACTGTCGATGATCGCATGGTAGAACCGGGTTCTCTGTGCGATAAAATCAATATCCTTCCTTTTATTGTTCTTGTCAGGCTCAATATCATAAATCGTAGAGACATTTGACGAATCAATCTCTACCTCATCTCCCTCTTCGATGTATACGTCCAGTCGGGCTCCGTGAAGACCGGTATCCCTTCCGCCATAGGATTTCTGAGTTACAATATTCAGATTTTTGAACTCTCTTCCGAAAAGAATCTTAAGGAACTTCCGGCAGAATCTCCTTCCATATTCCGGATAAGCCAATAAGGCATTAAAGAGAAAATCGTCCAGCAGATCCAGTTCTGCCAGGGGTCTGTGTTTTGTCATTTGCTGCATTCGCATGCTCCTTTCTGTATGTGGTGAAAGGAGTACGCTCCATCGATCCTCCGTTCCACCAGTTTTTTTATTCATATGGGGAATCAGATAACCGAATGGTTGAAGAATTGCTTCCCAGATATGTATATGGTTAAGGTAACATATCCGGAGTACAAAGTCAATTTCAATATTATCTCTCTTTGTGACATTTCAGAATTATAAAGCGTAAACATACTTGCCATCTGCTCTTTACTATTCTCCCAGGCATCGTTCTCCGACTTCAATTTCTTTCGGTTGATGCCAGGTCTTCGGATCTTATGTGCTCTTTTCTCCCCTCATAATTATTCGTGCAGTTCCAGCGGCTGGCTGTCCGGGTCATGAAAGAACATCATCTTCTTGCCAATATAAACATCAATCCGAATCTATGATTCTGAGCATAATGGCTCCACATAAGCATAGAGTCATATACTTCAGATAAACAGACAATCCTTCTTAATTACTTTATAGGAATTCTTCTACAATTATTCTTAGCTTCATCACGTATTTCTTTCATATTCTTATATTCCGCTACATACTTCTCATTATTCTTTTTTGTTTTCTTCAATCCACTCATGGTAAGTTCGATCTTTCCCATTGCTTCACTTGCAGCATCTTTTACATTTTCTGCGGTTGTTATATCCCTCATACCCGTAATGCCCGGTTTGATCGCAAGTCTCGCTCTGAGATGGAGTTCATATTTATTCCACTCATCCAGTGTCGGTGGACGGGTTCCTACGATGCTCATATCACCTCCTTATGTCAAGTCAGGAACAACTTTATACTACAAAAAAAAGAGCCTCTGATTACTCAGAAACCCTTTTTACTAATCCCTTGCAAATTTAGAACATATATTCTATTTTTTTGTAATATATACCTTTTTTTCCTAATGCTACGTAGTTACTTCTTTGCCTAAATAATATTCAACCTTATATTTCACTTTTTCTTCTTGTGTTTACTCTCTCTAACATGTTTAATCCAATCCAATATACTCCCAGATTCCTTATAATCAGATATTCTTTCCCCAATACTGTGTATTCTCCAGCCATATTTATCATCCTCTTTTACAAAATTCAATACCCAAACATCTGGTATTTTATGAGGTTGTTCTACAAGAAAAGCATTTTCAACATTTTGGACTATCTTCAAATAGGCAATATCATGTTTATCATTATACTGAACCTTACTGCTTAGACCAATATTTTCCTTTTCTATAATAAAATCATATAACCCGGAAAAATCTCCCCAGTCACTTCTTGTCCATGGAGCTACTAATTTTTTTAATATTTCAACTGAATATTTCTCTTTTTGTGCCTCTGTAAGAAATATTAAGCCTTTTATGTAAATTTCCATATCTTCGTTTGTCATATTTTGAAATATTGCATCTATTTCTGTTTCCTGCAAATCTCTCCCATATAGGTTTTTCCAGTATGGAGATTTCTTTATGTCATGTGTCTCGTTTGTTGAATCGCCCATAAAAATCACGGAAGCACTAGTTTCTTTTTGCTGACTATACTTATCCTGCATTTTGTCAACAATTAAATTATATGTATCAATAACTATCTTCTCCAAAACATCAATATACTCTTTAACTGCTATGAGATACACATTCTTGTTTGTTTTTAATAAGCGATCTATTTTATCTGGATCAGCATGTAAATATACCCCATACATTACGTCTTCAATGGCTCTATAAAGATTAAGACTTGTTCCATCAGATAAAATCACTTCCATGCAATAATTACTAAGTTCATGAAAACGCTGCTTTAATGCATCTGCCTTATCCTTTAAATCTGGATATTCTTGATTAATCGCCTCAAATATTTTTTCTAAATATATCTCTTCTCTATTATAGTCATACTTTCTAAGAACCATTAGTTTGGTTTGAAGCATTATGTAAAAAGCATCTGTATTTTCACTACTTATATCTTGATTTCTATAAAAATCATAAAATCTAATATATTCTCGTACAGTATATTCAAACCTCTTTAAAATTTCATCGTATGCTACTTCTTTTTTAACCTTAGTTCCCATTATTATCTACCTTTTCGTAAGCGCTTAATTTTTAGCCATAGTTAGAAAAATACCCGGCTGCACTATTATTTACACGCTTGCGGTGTTGCGGTCTTGCAGCGTTTCAATTATAATCCGGTATATCTGGAAGTCGATTCATAATCCATTCCAATAAATAGCACCAAAATCTAACACAATACTGCAAATCGTTCCATGTACCTATCGTTCTTTCCTCAAAAGAGTGTATTCCATTTCTATTGGATTGAATATCTTTTAAATAAAATATATCATCTTGATCCATAAGTTCTTGAGAAGAATAATATTGAATAATTTCATCAAGCATAATCCTTTGAACAGGATGTTCTTTTGTATGCTCTTTTATTTTATCTTTTATTGCTTCTTTAAGTGTTCTACCCTGTTTTGAAGTAAGAACTCCCTGCTGAATCAATCCGTCTATCGAATCAATAATAGGAGTCTTTACTTCATCCACAACAATATTTTCCCATTGTTTCCATTTTGAATTCTTATAATCGTCCATATAAAAAGCTAAAAATATCTGCAAAGCGGATTCTGTTAATGACCCAAGTAAAATCCAGCTATTTAGCTTAAATGCATTATCATTAACATTCTCCATGTCCTCATATTGGCAATAATATCCATTCTGTATTTCTTCCGCCAGTTTTTTAGCAAGATTTTGAAATCTGCTTAAACTTTCTTCCGATATTAATTTTATTGCCTCTTCATTATAAGAAAATGGCATCAATTCAAGTAAATCCTTGACAAATTTTCTGCTTGTAGCTTCTACTTTTTCACCTAACCCCTCCCAGCCACAATCCATTTCTCCATCCCACAAATATTCAACCATTTTATTTCCCTTTCTTCCATTAAGATATTTTGTAACTTTAGATGTCTTGCATCATTTTATTTTTATAGTCATACTTTCTAAGAATCATTAGTTTGGTTTAAAGCATTATGTAAAAAGCATCTGTATTTTCACT
>OLNS01000718.1_pt1 | contig 28692 bp, 23 predicted proteins | sample 1673031 | NCBI WGS metagenome assembly OLNS01 (sample SAMEA3136748, study PRJEB25190) | human gut metagenome | biome: human gut; feature: human-associated habitat; material: faeces | place: Austria | collected 2013
GGTACGCACGGTGGTGTGAGAGGACGGCGGTTAGTCACCGCCTCCTACTCGATTCGTTATACTTTTGGATTCAGCATAGAAGAAAATCATTTCAAAAGCCCGCCGATTATGATAAACTTTAAATATAAAAAAGTGACTGCTGAAACAAAGGGAGGCATCAAAATGGGAAACTATCTGAATCCGGGTTCCACACTGTTTCGATATAGCCTGCGCTCTGAAATATATGTAGATAAGAGTGGTTTAATCGAAAAAACAAATAAATTAATAAATACAGAACAACGATACATTTGTGTGAGCCGACCAAGACGTTTTGGAAAATCTATGGCAGCAAATATGCTGGCTGCATATTACAGCAGAGAAGAAAATACAGAAGAACTATTTGATGATTTGAAAATCAGCAAAGAAGTCGATTACAAAGAATATTTAAATCAATATGATGTCATCAAGATCAACATACAGGAATTTCTAAGCATGAGTATGAGCGTTGAGGAAATGTTGAATATGTTACAGACGCGCCTGCTCCGAGAACTAAAAAGAAAATATCCGGAATATGTTGACAGCGAGCATCTTGTGTTTGCGATGCAGGACATTTATGCAGAGACGAAATATCAATTTGTAATCCTGATCGATGAGTGGGACTGTATGTTCCGCGAATATAAAGAAGATATAGAATCCCAGAAAAAATACCTTGATTTTCTGAGAATGTGGTTAAAAGATAAAGAATACGTAGCACTTGCTTACATGACAGGAATACTTCCCATAAAGAAATACGGCTCCCACTCCGCCCTGAACATGTTCACAGAATACTCCATGCTGAATCCCCGTGATATGGCAGAATATTTCGGTTTTACAGGAGAGGAAGTAAAATCCCTTTGCAGTCGTTATGACAGAAACTTTCAGGAAGCACAGGCATGGTATGATGGATATGAACTTGTAACTCTAGAAGGTAACAACAAAAAAACATACGCCATGTACAGCCCAAAATCCGTAGTAGATGCTATGTTGAGTGGCATTTATGACAACTACTGGAATCAGACCGAAACCTATGAAGCCCTGAAGATCTACATTTCCATGAATGTTGATGGTCTGAAAGATGCTGTAATCCGAATGCTTGCAGGCGATCGTATTGAGATTAATACAGGAACTTTCTCTAATGATATGACATCCTTTCAGGGAAGAGACGACATCTTGACGTTGCTGGTTCATCTTGGATATCTGAGCTACCACTGGCCTGACAGAACCGTTACAATACCAAATAAAGAAGTTTCACAGGAATACGTAAACGCGATCAGTACTATGAACTGGAGCGAAGTTATCCGTTCTGTAGATGATTCACGGAAATTACTAAAGGCTCTGTGGGAAATGGATGCAGACACAGTAGCCGAAGGAATCGACCGCGCTCACAATGAAATATCAATCCTGCAGTATAATAACGAAAACTCTCTGAGCTGCACCATCAATCTTGCCTTCTACTTTGCGAGAGAATACTACACTATCGTCAGAGAATTGCCATCAGGAAAAGGCTTCGCCGACATCTGCTTCATCCCGAGGAAACTGCATGCAGACAAACCGGCAGCAGTCATCGAACTGAAATGGGACAAAACTGCCAGCGGTGCGATCGCGCAGATAAAAGAAAAACAGTATGTAGAGGCACTGAAAGACTATCATGGGAATTTATTGCTGGCTGGAATTAATTATGACAAAGACACGAAGAAACATAGTTGCGTAATAGAGAAACATAAAATAGAGGGCTGATAAAAAGATATGGAAACTTCTATGGTGGTGTTTCCATATCTTTTTTATACAATTATATCGGAAGAACGAAATAGTATTTTGTTATACAAAACGCTGAAAACAGGCATATATATGGTACAATGAAAATGACTAATAAAGCACAAGTTACGGAAACGCAACTCTAAAAATGTTTCATAAAGGGCACGTTTTTTACAAAAGATAAAAATTAAGGAGAACTACAGTGGAGATAATTACACAGGCAGTCAGAGTAATTGATTATGAAAATGACAGAATCCAAAAAAGAAATGTAAATGAAATGCCAAAGTTCAGGGATTATATTGAACAATTGATTGGTCACGTAAGTAATAATGTTTCTATTAGAGAATATCATACGCAGTCAACAGGAACAGAAGTTATTGCAAGAATTCTTGAAATTGCACAAAGGCTGGAAGATACAGAACTAATTGAAGAAAAGATAGATGCAATTGCAGAACGACTTATCAGAAAAGAACAGGAAGCCCAGGAGCGAGTTGGGCATATGAACATAAGAGTACAGAAAGGAAGTCTGCTGTTTGTATTATTCCAGGAAAACCAAAGCAGAAAATGTATCCTTGCTAAAGTTGAACATACAGGTTTCTTTGATGAGGCAGATTATAGTGAGAAGTTTGGCTTTTCAAAAGATACGAAGAAAATCTGGAAAACATGCATATTTAATCTGGATGATTTGAATGCAGATCAGTTTCAGGCGAAGGTATATTCTGATACAGTCGCTAAATATTGGTGGCATGATTTTTTGGAACTGGAAGAGTGTCAGAACGATGCGACAAATACAGCAAAGGCATATAAAGCAGTAGAAAAATGCCTGAATAGAAATTTAAAGAAAACTGCACCTTATGATAACAGAATTATACAAACGGCAATGTATTCATATATGAGTAATACAAGTCAGGAAATGTTTGACTATGATGATATGCTCAAAAAGATTTTTACAGAGTATGCAGCTAATGATATTAGTGATGATAAGAAGCATGAGTTAAGCGAAAAACTTAGCAGACTTCCAGAAGAAAAGGGATTTGATCGACGGTTTCAGTCGGTACCAGATGCTATAAAGAAAAAAGCAAAAAGAACTTATAAAGTAACAGCAGGAATTGAATTAAAAATTTCAGACTTAGAAAATGAAAATGATATTTGGGCGTATGAAGATAATTATGGCAGAAAATATCTCAGAATAAGATTAAGTAATGAACAGACATTTCAGACATTCGCACACAGTGACGAGGAAAATAGAGAGGAGTAGTTCTCAATGTTAGAGAGAATCCGGAATCAAATTACGGATCTGAGAAAGGAAGAAGAACGGAGATTTACGTATGAATTAGAATGTAGCTTTGATAAAGAGCACTCTATAGAATATTCTGAATGGATCAACACAATCAGAGACATTTCAGATAGAGATAAAATAAAAATATACCTGGTTTCAGAAGGAGAGGATACGCTTCATCTGGATGAGAATATGGAAGACGAGTATATACAATTTCTGGATTCTCTGGATGATGATGAAATAGTCGACGTTAACCTTACAATAGACAAAAAAATAGTAAATGGATATTTGTCCATATATTGCTTTGAAAAATTTGCTGAGGATATTAATTCCCTGCCGATAGATAAAGCATTAAACGTATTTTCTGGTTTTATGAAAGAAGCGGGAAACGTCATGGTATTTGAACTGTTTGACTGCAGGGATATATTTTACACAAAAACAATGTTTTTTCTGGCAGCAGGAAGTAGAACACTGAGTTCGACTTTTGACAGAACTAAGAGATTGTCAGAATGCAGGGAAAATGCTTACTTTTATAATCAGGATAATTATGAACTGTTGCCGGATGATTTCAAAATAGAAGTAGGATATGAGGGAAATCCTCTCGGGGAATTATTTTTAAAACTTGAAACAATTTTAGCATCCTGTCTACTGGCTTCAAATTCATTTATACAAGACGGAAACTTAAAACTTCAAATTATGGGGCAGCGTTCGGTAGAATATAACGATGCTCTTGAGAACATACAGGGAAATAATAATCTTTATAAGATTTATGATTGGATGTACTCAGGCGGTAATATTATTGATAAGGCGATTATAGCTAGAAATATTATATGTCTTCACTGTAAATATGAAGTGCTATTGAATATAGGTTCTGAAGTGATGTCATCTATTCAGACAAATTATAACCTGTACCTGAAAGATAATGTGACACAGTATTTGGAACTGAAAAATAAAGTTGCAGAATTTATCAGTGACATTGTATCAAGGACAGGAGAATATGCAACGGAGATGCTGGACAAATTTAAAGCTAACCTTTTGGCTATTTTTGGCTTTCTGTTTTCAGTGATACTTGCAAATATCGTATCAGATCAGCCGCTGGATAATATTTTTACAAGAGACATCACAATTATTTCTGAGATCGTATTGGGGGCTTCGTTTGTTTATCTTTTTATCAGTTACCTTCAGTCAAAATGCGAATTGCAGAAAGTCTACGACAGCTATGATAAATTAAAAGATTCTTATAGAGAAGTACTGACGGAAGAGGATATAAGGGAATGCTTTCAGAATGATACTATAAAAACAGAAATGGAAGAAGAAATTAATAAATCTATACGGAGATATCTTGTGGCTTGGGGTGTATTTTTGGTTATTCTTTTGATAGCAGTAGAATATATGAGTAATGCACCTGTTATCTTGCCCAGGATAAAATTATTGTGGGGAATGATTAAAAAACACTGAATTATGGATTGCGTAAAAAGGTATGGAATATTCTGCACCTGTTCCATATAGCGATTCAATGAACCAGAAATCTATCAGGCAACTGATTGACAGTGGTTTAATTCAACGTGATTATGAATCTATGTTTATTCCATATCATGATATTTATACAGTTATATATAAGTGGAAAGATAATATAGTATATCCTATCACAGCAGGTGTTGTGGGAGGCCTTATATTAGCTTTAATAGTAAATTTATGTGGAAACTTATTTCAAACAGTAAGAGATAAAAAATCTCAATTTGATGTGTCAGGAGAAATGTTAACACCAATACCAGCGCACACCCACGATAATAAAATTGCAGAAAATGAGGATGCAAACACAATAAATTTGGAAAGTACTGATACAGAGAGTATGGCAGTTAATTCTTCCTTTGATATGTATGTAGCAGGAACTGTGAATGGTAAAAGGATTCCGATGTATGTAGCAGGAACAGATGATTTGGAACATGTGCCAACAGTCAGGCTTTCTGTGACAAATAGAAATGATTTTTCTATAGATATAAAGGAGATAACAGTTCGGGTTTTGGATTATAAAAGTCCAGATGAATTTGCGATTATCTCACCTGCCGGTGGGGATGATGAAAGACCCGTTCAGCAGTGGAAATGTGATATTTCCACTGCTGAACAGGAATATTTAGCAACATACATAGGAACTACAGGTGATACAGATGGCGACGCGGGCAAAAGATATGTGTGTGTGGCAACAGGAGATACTGGGGAATTTAATGTTGCAATATGCTCAGATATAGCTGGATTATATTCTGTAGAAGTTAATCTTAAATATAACTTTAGGGGGAAAACAAAAACGGAAACAACAGATGAGATGCAGTTCATAATTCGTTAAAAATAATAAATAATTACTTGGCAGCAGTTTCTTTGGAGACTGCTGTTTGCTGTGTACGAGATATTATCATATTGCGACAGTGTAAAGACAGAAGCTCTGATGTAGGCTGACTTGACGAAGTTTTTAAATTAACGCATAATAATTATTGAAGACTATACATGTAACGTATGTTCTAAGAAGAAACAAAGGAGAAACGCGTATGCAGGAAATAAAAGACTATAACGACAAAAATAAAATGTATGATATCATGAACACCACACAGAGTAATTACTCAAATATGCTGAAGAGACTACAGCAAAAGAAAAGCTTCTCAAACTTTGTAATTACCTATTACAGCATTGCCCTGATTGTTTATTCGCTTACAGCAGTGTTTTTTCCAGAAGTGTTCGATGAGAAATTATCAAGCTATTTCAATATAATATTGTCGATTGTTGTACTGACATATTCGCTGATTATTACAAATGCCAAATATTCCGAAAGGATTCAGGCAGCTGAACGAATTATGAATGAGGTGAAAGCCAGAAAAAGAGAACTTACAGATGATAATGTAGCGGAGAAACGCAGGGAATATGAAGAAGTTATATCAAAGGCTGAATACAGATCGGAAGTGGATTTCTTTCGCACATTGAAACAGAAATGCAAGAAAAACAATATACGCCTGTGTCATTACAGACAAGACCTGGGTGAAATGACAGATCGGGAAGAGGCCAAAAAACTTAAAGAATATCTGAGCGAAAATTTCCCTCTGACTCAACAGATCAAAATAATCGCCCAGCATATATGGGAAGGAATTATCATTCTGGTGCCAGCAGTCATTTTTATAGTCTGCTTTTGCGTATGATAGAAGAAAATGCCCCAATGATCAAGTAGATAGTAGTTTTGCTGGATCAGACTGCATTTGGCTTTAGACAGGGAAGTTTAGAATGGTTCAGACATTGTGTTTTTTGACCCGGCTCATTTTCCAGTGTTCTTGTGATTGGCAGGGCTGCAAAATAAGTTTTAAGGTAGAAATTCTTTAATATTTATTAAAATAATCACGATAGTGTCAAAAACGGTGTCGTTTTGTGCCGAATCAACGTAGTTTTTGGGTTGACGAATTTTGATTAAGTAGGTATATTATATATACGAATAAATCAAAAGTGGAGTGGAGCACATATGTATAAGAAAGCAGCACAGGGGTGGCTGAAACACTGGGATTTTATTCTTCTGGATGTCATTTGTCTGCAGATTGCGTTCATTATTGCCTATTTTCTCCGGCAGGGAGGCGGTAATCTGTATGCAGATCCGTTGTATCGCAGTGAGGCAATCAGCTTTATTTTATGCCAGATCGTAGTGGTCTTTTTCAGCCAGTCGTATCAGGGCATTCTCAAAAGAGGATACTACGGTGAATTTACCAAAACTGTAAAGCATGTTGGCATGGTGATGCTGTTGTCCATGGCATATCTTTTTGTTACACAGCAGTCAGGAGATTTTTCCAGAATCGTTTTCTTTATTACAGCAGGCATTTATCTGGCTATTGCCTACATTGTAAGAATTTTATGGAAGAAATGCGTGCTTAGGAGAAATCTTACAGATAAGCGCAAACGGTCTATGGTGTTGGTGGTGGCATCTGATGAGGTAGAAGTTACAATTCAGAGGATGCTGAGTGGACCAATTCAGGATTTTACAATCACAGGAATCGCTTTTATGGACGACAGCTTCAAAGGGGATATATTCAATGGAATTCCTGTCATTGGTAACATTGATACGGTTCAGGATTATCTCTGCCGTGAGTGGGTAGATGAAGTATTTGTAAAAGTTACAGATACACAGCCCTACCCGAGAAAGCTGATCGATGAGATCGTCACTATGGGATTAACCGTACACTTAAGCCTTGGTTCTGTAGAGCAGTCTCTGAGCGGTAAGAAATTTGTAGAAAAAATCGGAGATTATACAGTCGTCACTTCCAGTATCAACACAATTTCACCGAAGCAGATGTTCTATAAACGAGTTCTGGATATCACAGGAGGAATTGTCGGCTGTCTGGCTACATTATTACTGATCGTTATTATTGGTCCTATGATCTACATTAAATCACCTGGTCCGATTTTCTTCTCACAGGTTCGTATCGGTAAGAATGGTAAACGTTTCAAGATTTATAAATTCCGAAGCATGTATATGGACGCTGAGGCCCGCAAGGCAGAGTTGATGAGCCAGAACAAGATGGATGGCTTCATGTTCAAGATGGACTATGATCCACGTATCATCGGCAGTGAGAAAAAAGACAAAAACGGCAATCCGAAAGGAATTGGAAACTTTATCCGCAAGACTTCTCTGGATGAATTTCCGCAGTTCTGGAATGTCCTTAAGGGCGATATGAGTCTGGTAGGAACCCGCCCGCCGACAGTAGATGAGTGGGAGCAGTACGAACTTCATCATAGAAGCCGTATGTCCACCAAGCCGGGAATCACCGGTATGTGGCAGGTAAGCGGTCGAAGTGATATTACAGACTTTGAGGAAGTTGTACGTCTGGATACTGAATACATAGAAAACTGGACAATTGGTCTGGATATTAAAATTGTGATGAAAACAGTCCTTGCTGTTGTCAAGCATGAAGGGTCTGTATAACTTGACAGCGTAGATTCGACAGGTTATGATAAAATATATGTCATTGTAAATAAGATGATGCTTTGAAACCTCAGCATAATGCTTTTTCCTTACAGATTTGTGTTTTCTACAAATAAATCAGGACAACACATTGTGCAGAGGTTTTTCTGGGTATTGACAGATGAAAGTTTATGACAAACAAAAACAGAACTTAATAAAATTCAGGAGAAATAAAATGAGTGTAATAGGATTGGAAAATAAAACAATTTTAGTAACAGGTGCAGCAGGCTTTATAGGCTCAAATCTGGTTAAGAGAATATATAAAGAAGTGCCATCAGCTAAAGTCGTAGGTATTGATAACATGAATTCCTACTATGATGTGTCATTAAAGGAATTCCGACTGAAAGAGTTAGAGGAATATTCGGATTTTACATTTGCAAAGGGCAACATTGCAGATAAAGAACTGATAAACAATCTGTTTGATGAATATAAACCGGCAATTGTAGTAAATCTTGCAGCACAGGCAGGAGTGCGCTATTCTATCACAAATCCGGATGCTTATGTGGAATCCAATCTGGTTGGATTTTTTAATATTCTGGAGGCCTGCCGCCATTCTTATGATAATGGACAAAGTGGTGTAGAACATCTGGTGTATGCATCTTCTTCCAGTGTTTATGGCTCTAATAAGAAAGTTCCATACAGTACTGATGATAAGGTAGATAATCCGGTTTCTCTTTATGCGGCAACCAAAAAGTCGAATGAGTTAATGGCACATGCTTATTCCAAGCTGTACAATATCCCATCTACAGGCCTTCGTTTCTTTACAGTGTACGGTCCTGCCGGCCGTCCTGATATGGCTTACTTTGGTTTTACTAATAAACTTGTAAAGGGCGAGACTATCAAGATCTTCAATTATGGTAATTGCAAGCGTGATTTTACCTATGTGGATGATATCGTGGAAGGTGTTGTTCGCGTGATGAAGAAAGCTCCGGATAAGAAAAACGGCGAGGACGGTCTGCCGGTTCCACCGTATGCAGTGTACAACATTGGCAATCAGAATCCGGAGAATCTGCTGGATTTTGTACAGATTCTGAGTGTGGAACTGGTACGGGCGAAAGTACTGCCTGAGGATTACGACTTTGAAGCTCACAAAGAACTGGTTCCGATGCAGCCGGGTGATGTGCCGGTGACTTATGCAGATACGAGTGCTCTGGAACGTGACTTTGGGTATAAACCAAGCACCAGTTTGCGTGAAGGATTAAGAAATTTTGCTGAATGGTATGCAAAGTTTTATAATAAATAAGAATGTTTTTATGTTGGCATTTTGCTGATTATAAATAAAGAGGAGATAAACATCGTGAGAGAATTTAAGGATTTGAGAATTGCAGTTGCAGGTACAGGTTATGTTGGGCTTTCTATTGCTACATTGCTGAGTCAGCATCATCATGTTACAGCTGTAGATATTATCCCGGAGAAAGTGGAACTGATTAATAACAAAAAGTCTCCGATTCAGGATGATTACATTGAGAAATATCTGGCTGAAAAGGAACTTGACTTAACTGCAACTCTGGATGCAAAGGAGGCATACAGTGATGCTGATTTTGTAGTAATTGCTGCACCTACGAATTATGATTCCAAGAAGAACTTTTTTGACACATCTGCAGTCGAAGCTGTAATCAAATTGGTCATTGAGTATAATCCGGAAGCTATCATGGTTATCAAGAGTACGATTCCGGTTGGCTATACTGCGTCTGTACGCGAGAAGTTCCACTGTGACAATATCATCTTCAGTCCGGAATTTCTGCGTGAGAGCAAAGCTCTCTATGATAACCTGTATCCTTCTCGTATCATTGTTGGTACTGATGTGGAGAATGTCCGACTGGTAAAAGCAGCACATACTTTTGCGGAACTTCTGCAGGAGGGTGCTATCAAGGAAGATATTGATACTCTGTTTATGGGATTTACGGAAGCAGAGGCAGTTAAACTGTTTGCAAATACCTATCTTGCACTGCGTGTATCCTATTTCAATGAGCTGGACACTTATGCAGAGATGAAGGGATTGAACACACAGCAGATCATCAACGGAGTCTGCCTTGATCCTCGTATCGGTACCCATTATAACAATCCATCTTTCGGTTATGGTGGATATTGTCTGCCGAAAGATACGAAACAGCTTCTGGCAAACTATGCAGATGTGCCGGAAAATCTGATTGAGGCTATCGTTGAAAGCAATAGAACCAGAAAAGACTTTATTGCTGATCGTGTACTGGAGATTGCCGGTGCTTACGAAGCAAATGACAGCTGGGATGAGAGTAAGGAAAAAGAAGTTGTTGTTGGAGTGTATCGTCTGACAATGAAGTCCAATTCTGATAACTTCCGCCAGAGTTCTATTCAGGGTGTTATGAAACGTATTAAGGCAAAAGGTGCAACAGTGATTATTTATGAGCCGACTCTGAAAAATGGAGAAAAATTCTTTGGTTCTGTTGTTGTAAATGATCTGGATGAGTTCAAGAAGCAGAGTCAGGCTATCATTGCAAACCGTTATGACCAGTGTCTTGATGATGTAAAAGAAAAAGTCTACACAAGAGATATTTTTCAGAGAGATTAAAGGTAAAAATAATGATTATAAAAATATATCGCCTTGAAAATTGGTTATACAATCACCATTTGAAAGTATTTGCATTAATTATAAAGATGATTATTAGAGTGATGTTCAGTGCTGTTATCCCACCGTCAGTTTCAATTGGCCAAGGCACATTTATTACCTATCATGGGCTGGGAGTGGTAATACATAAAAATGCAGTAATAGGTAAGAATTGTTGTATCCGTCAGCATGTTACAATTGCTGGTGGCCGGGGGGGGATTCCTACGATAGGAGATAATGTTGAGATTAATGCTGGTGCAGTAATTGTTGGTCCAGTGCATATAGGAAATTATGTGAGAATAGGAGCGAATGCGGTTGTAATTCAAGATATTCCGGATAACTGTACCGTAGTAGGGGTTCCAGCAAAAGTAGTAAGAGTGTATAAACCGGGTGAAAATACGTTTTCAATTTAAATTTATATATTTGGAGGAAATTAAAATGAAAAGCATTATGGTAACTGGTGGCTGTGGTATGATTGGTTCTAATTTGGTAAAGCGTCTTGTGAAAGAAGGATGGGATGTCTATGTGGCTGATAATCTGTGGCGTGGTAAGATTGAGAATTTGAATGATGAGAATGGTAAGCCAGTAATTGATCTTGATACACATTTCTTTAAAAAAGATCTTTCTATATACGAAGAAGCTGAGTCTGTAGTTGGAATTACAGACTATGTAGTTCATTTGGCTGATATTGTTGCGGGTATTGATTATGTATTTAGCAATCAAGGAGAACTGTTCCGTGTAAATAATCTAATAAATTCAAATTTGTTTGCTGCGTGTCGCAAGGCTGGCAAAGAGAAAATTAAAGGATTGCTTTATGTTGGTACCGTATGCAGTTTCCCTCTTACTCGTCAGAATATGCTGAATCCAGAGCCACTCCATGAAGATGAATTGTTCCCGGCAATGCCAGAATCTGCATATGGTTGGAGTAAATTGATGGGACAGTTAGAAATTGGTTACTTGGAAAAAGAAACAGGTATTCCTTGCTGCACCTTAATGTTCCATAATGTATACGGAACGCCGACCGATTTCGGTGAGCGTAGTCAGGTTATTCCGGCATTAATTCGTAAGGCGGTTAACTATCCGAAAGAAGAATTTGTTGTTTGGGGGTCTGGCGAACAGGGACGTGCATTTATTCACGTTAATGATATCGTGAATGCACTTGTTCTGGCTTTGGATAAAGGTTGGGGACATGGCTGGATTCAGATAGGACCTTCTTATTGTACCAGCATTAAAGAAATCGCGTATAAGGTTGCTGAAATTAGCGGAAAAGGTATTGAGCCAAGGTTTGACACCACAAAACCGGAAGGTGACAAAGCTCGTTGTGCTGATTATACGAAAGCAAAAGAGATTCTTGGATGGGAGCCATCTGTTTCCTTGGAAGAAGGTTTGAGAGAATCCTATCACTGGATTGAAAAACAAATTAAGGGCTAATAAGTAGATACACTTAGACTTCAGCTTTTAATGACAGGAGTCTAAGTCTGTTTATTTTGGAAGAACATGAGGATTGATGATGAGGACAGATAAGATATATCAGCGCAAAAGAGATTTTGATGTGTGCGGAATTGTAGGAGTTTGTGCAACAACGAAAAAAGAATTTGTAAAAGAAGTGTTTTCAATGCCTACGACACCAGTGAGTGCTACAGTAGATCTCGTGGGTGTTCCTGCAATTATTTCTGCGAAGGAGAACCCGAAAATAGCGGAGATGTACAATAGATCTACTATGGCCGCAATAGATGGTATGCCAATTGTGAAAATCGGAAGACGAAAGGGATTTTCTTGTGAGCGTTGTGCAGCTCCGGATATTATGGGTGATGTATTTAAAGAAAGTGTAAAGCAGGGCAAAACGCATTATTTCTATGGTGGAAAGGATGATGAGGTTCTTAAAAAATTAAGGACCAATCTTGAAAAGGATTATCCGGGAATCCAAATTGTTGGAATGTATTCCCCACCGTTCAGACCACTTACAGAGGAAGAGGATAAGAAAATTTGTGATGAGATCAATAATTTGCATCCGGATTTTCTTTGGGTTGGAATAGGTGCTCCGAAGCAGGAAATGTGGATGTGGCAGCACCAGGAAAAAATACATAATACAGTAATGTTTGGCGTTGGAGCGGGCTTTAATTTCTTTGCCGGAACGTTAGATAAAGCACCAGAATGGATGGAAAAAGCAAGTTTGGAATGGTTGTTCAGACTTTCCAAGGAACCAAAAAGACTATGGAAAAGATATATATTGGGTGGATTTAAATATTTGTACTATACGGCAGAATATAAATTAAAGAAAAAAAAATGAGGGCTGTCATGAAGGAAAAAATAAACATACCAAAGGTTCTGATGGTAGGTCCGGGGCGAGATGTAATGGGTGGAATTTCTACAGTAGTAAATTCTTATTACGAATTAGGCTTAGATAAAGAAGTAGAACTCCGTTATGTTTCATCTATGGAAGATGGAAGCAAACTAAAAAAATTGTTGGTTGCCTTTAATTCATATATGGAATTTTCAAGGCACATAAAAGAGTACGATATCGTCCATGTACATATGGCGGCTCAGGCGAGTTTTACAAGAAAAAGTATTTTTATAAAAAAAGCAAAGAAAGCAGGAAAAAAAATAATCATTCATCAGCATTCAGCTGATTTTGATGATTTTTATTTTAGACAATCTGATGCAAAAAAGCGGAAACAGATTAAGAAAACTTTTGCAATGGCAGATATTATTATTGTACTCTCGGAAGAATGGGCTAAATTCTTTGGCGAAAATATTTGTGATTCAGAAAAAATAATCATTTTATATAATGGTGTAATTATTCCAAAGTATCGTAAAGAAAATTATGCAGATACAAATGTCCTTTTCTTAGGACGATTAGGCGAAAGAAAGGGCTCATATGACCTTTTGAAAGCAATACCGGACATTCTGAGAAAAGTACCTGATGCATATTTCTATTTAGGTGGCGATGGAGATATTGACCAAAGCAAAAAAATAATTGATAAAAATGGTTTGCAGGATCATGTCAAATTGCTTGGATGGGTAAGAAATGAAGAAAAGGAAATATATTTAAAAAAATGTAGTATATTTATTCTTCCATCCTATCATGAGGGAATGCCAATGTCAGTACTGGAAGCAATGAGTTATGGACTGGCGACAATATCTACTAATGTTGGTGGTATTCCACAAGTTATTGACAATGGAGTAAATGGCGTTAGAATTAACGCTGGTAATGTTACCGAAATAGAAGACAGTTTAGTTGAATTACTGTCTGATTCAGCTTTAAGGAATAAGTATGGGAAGAATGCACGTCAAACCATTGGAGAAAAGTTTAATGCCAAAAATAATATCGATAAAATAGTATATATATATAGCCATTTGATAGGAATATAAAGATTGAGTGTGAAAAATGAAATTAATTCTAATGTGATGCAGAACTATATAATTAGAGATTTGAATGTATAGTTAAAGATATAGATTATTGCAAAAATAGAATGAGAAAATATAAAAATTTAGAATAATTACAGCTGCGAATTGATATTAGTGATAGAAAATTTGTATTGAAAAAACATATATATCGTAAAGACAGAATATTCATTTAACGTTCATGGGGAATTTGTGAAAAAAGCTATATAGCAGAAAGAAACATTAATAACGATATAGTCAGCCAAAATAGAATAATGAAGCGGTTTGTATGAAGAGGAGTAATATGGAAACAAAAGAAATATATTTTATTATGCCAAATTTAGCTGGTGGTGGTGCAGAACGTGTTGCGAGTATTTTAGTCAATCAATTTGCAAAAGAGGGAATAGATACTACATTAGTTTTTGTTAAAAATGATATAATTGAATACAAACTAGATAGTCGAGTCAAGATTGACAAATCAATTATGTATGAAAGTGGTACGAGAAGTCCGATTCAGCAAATCCGAGATTTGCGAAGATATATGAAAAAAAAACCACAGAGCACATTTATATCTTTTTTGACTTATCAAAATTTTTATGTTGCACTTGCAAATATTGGGCAAAAACATAAATTGATTCTTTCTTTAAGAAATGCACCGGATAGAATTCAAGGTGGTGGAATATATGCAAAATTGTCTGCATTGATTTCATTTACTCTGGCGGATTGTGTGGTTTTTCAGACAGAAGATGCAAGAAACTATTATCCAGACTTTATACGGAACAAAGGATGTGTTATATTAAATCCTTTGCAAAGTGATTTGCCAGAATATGAAGTGACAAACACGAAAAATGCATTTATTTCTTTTTGCAGATTGGAGCCTCAGAAAAACCTCTCAATGGCGATAAAGGCGTTTTCAAAATTTTATAAGAATCATCCAGAATATGAGTATCATATATTTGGAAATGGGAAATTAAAAGAAAAACTTGAACAATTGATTCAAGAATATAGTCTAAATGAAGCAGTTAAAATTTTTTCTTTTAAAAAGAGTATTCTTCAGGAAGCAAAAAATTATAGAATGTTTATATTATCATCAGACTATGAGGGACTATCAAATTCTATGATAGAAGCAGTTTCAATGGGGATGCCATCTATTTGTACCGATTGTTCGATAGGAGGTGCAAAGATGGTCATTCGTAATGGAATTAATGGATTTTTGGTTCCTGTTGGAGATTGCGATAGCATGGCAAAGGCAATGGAAAATGCTTTGGATATGACTTGTTGTTCTAAGATTTCAGAAAATGCGAAAAAAACAGCGGAGATGTTCTCTGAAAAGAAAATCGTAAATAAATGGTTAGAAATAATATAGGAGTTAAAATAGTCTTATAATGAAGATAAAAAGAAGTACATTGATTCAAATTGTAATCTTGATACTATTTGCAGGTATTATAGAACCAACAGCATTTATCGGAACGTGGATTCATTCATTATGTGGTGCGTTACGATCGTTGGCCTTTTTTGTATCAATATTGTTGTATTTGCAGGATAGAATGTACAAAGAGTTAACAGAAAATCTTTTAATATTCTTTGTGGTTCTTATTGGAATATCTTCTCAGTTGTATTCAAAGCAACTTACGGCTGATTATCTGTATTTTGCTAAAAATGCAATTTCTGTAATTGTATTAGGTAAGTATATGATGAAACGTCAGCCTAGAAATTTTTGTATGATGATTGGTGGAATCCTTTCACTATGGCTTTTGATTGATGCATTTACATGGAATATACCAGGCTTAGGAGGAAAGCCAGGAGATATTTCTTTTAACTGCTTTCTGGGAACTAAAACCACAATTACATATTATCTGGTTCCGGCATTGGCATTCGATTATACATTGTTGATGAGTTCTAAAAAAAATAAAAGCTTTCCGTATGCATTATTGATAATGGCGGTTGGGGGTACTATTGTATATTTGCTTCAAATGCCGATATCGACAACGATTGTTTGTTTAGTATTACAACTGTTTTGTATGATATTGGTATATAAAAGAAATTTTGTTGCAAAATACATTATTAAATATGGCTTTTTAATAACATCATTTCTCAATGTGCTTTTGGTTGCAGGAGGAACACTTGGTTTTTTGGACTATATTATGATTAATATTTTAGGAGAATCAGGTGATTTGGATGGAAGACGACAGATATGGACGTTGGTCTTAGCCAGATTCAGTAAACGTCCGTTAATGGGCTATGGTATGGGTTCTGATATTGTTTTTAACGTTTGGCAGAAGGACAATGCAAGTGCACATAATTATTTTCTCTCAATATTGATATATGGTGGGATAATTGCGATGATGATTTATTTATTGTTAATCGTTTTGTTTTATAAAAAGAATAAACCCTACTTGAATAGTTGTATAAGCCAATTTTTAATGCTCACGTTGATTATTCTGAATTTGGAAGGTATTACAGAAAACTATGGGTTTAACGAGATGACAATTTGCTTTTGGATACTGATAGCAAATATTAAATATTTATACGATGGGAAAACTATGAGAGGTGGGATAAAAAATGAAATTACTGGTAGTTATGCATGGCATTGATGGTGGCGGTGCTGAAAAAAGTTTGATTTCATTTTTAACAACATTAGATAGGAAATATGGGGATGATATAGATGTTGACTTATTGATATTTAGACCTGAAGGGCTATTTCTAAATCAAATTCCAAAGAGTTGTAATCGTTTAACTGAGCCTAAAGAAGTATTTACAATGTCGTATTCGCCATTTGAAAGAATGTTCTGGTCTAATATGAGTTTAAATGGAATCATAGGGAAGATGAGACATTATATCTCTCGTATTAAAAAAAGTGATAGCTATTTAAGTAATATTCAGGCAATGTGGAGCCACTGGAAACCGTATATTCCATCAGTGAAAAAGCATTATGATGTGGCAATTTCGTATATGCACGGTGCAACAAATTATTTTGTAATTGATAAATGTAATGCGGATAAAAAATATCTTTATATTCACCATGAATATGAAAAGATGAACGAGAATGCACAGTTTGACTATTCTTACTTTAAGCAAGCAAATGCTGTTATAACAGTTTCCGCTCGGTGTGTGCAAAGTGTAATCAACGTACATCCGAAATTAAAAGATAAAGTTGTTTGTATTGAAAACATACATTCAGAGACATTGATTCGCAAAATGGCTGAAGGCAGTACAACACACACGTTTAATAATAAAAATAATTGTATAAAGATTGTTTCTATAGGAAGACTAACAGACGTAAAGAGATTTGATCGTGCAGTTGAAGCTGCAAAAATTTTAAAGGATAATGGAATTAATTTTATATGGATATTGATTGGATCTGGAGAGCTTGAAAATAATCTTAAGGAATTAATTAAACAGTTTGGGCTTGAAAAAGAATTTATTTTAGCTGGAGTAAAGGCTAATCCGTATCCTTATATAAAAAATGCAGATATTTTTGTTCAGACTTCAGATAATGAGGGAAAATCAATGGTGATTGATGAGGCAAAAATATTAGGAAAGCCGATTGTTGTAACGAACTATATGACAGTTAGAGATGTAATCAAGGATGGCGAGGATGGTATGATAGCTGATTTTACACCAGAGTCTGTTGCGGAAAAAATTATGATGATAATTGAAGATAAGAGTTTAAGAGATAGAATAATTAGTAATCTTAAAAGTGAAACCATTGGAAATGAAAACGAAATAGAAAAATATATTAGTCTCTGGAGAAAATAATGAAAAAATTTTTAATAACAGTAGATACTGAGGGGGATAATCTTTGGCAATGGAAACCTGGAGAAAAAATTACAACAGAAAATTCTTTATTCATTCCAAGATTTCAAGATTTATGTGAAAAGTATGGATTGATTCCTACATATTTGACAAATTATGAAATGGCATGTGATGATAGATGGGTTAAATATGGAAGAAAAAAAGAAAAAGATGGAAAGTGCGAAATTGGTATGCACATTCATGCGTGGAATTCTCCGCCGGAGTATGAATTGAATATGCTTTATCCGGGGAATCCATATATAACAGAATATCCAGATGATATAATAGTGAAGAAAGTTAAGTATCTTAAAAAGTTTCTAGAAGATCGATTTGAAACCGAGATGATTTCTAATCGATCTGGTAGATGGGCAACAGATGATCGTTATTTTAAAGTATTGGCTGAATGTGGGATACGAGTTGACTGCTCAGTAGCACCACAACTGGATTTATCAAAGATTCCTGGAAGGTCGAAAAATTGTGGAAATAATTATACTCAGTATTCTGGAAAACCTTATCGCATTGATAAACAGCTGATAGAAGTCCCCATGACTTCTAGAATAGTTCATAAGACAGTAGTAGGTTCCCTGAAACATCGAGCAAAAGTGTTTCTTTTAGGGGAGGAAAAATGGCTCAGACCGATTAGTAAATCACTGAAAGAGCTTATTATATTGACTGAGCAAGTGGAAAAAGAACAAAATGATTATCTGGAATTTATGATTCATTCATCAGAATTTATGTTGGGCGGAAGTCCCTATTATAAAAATGCTGAAGAAATTGAATTGCTTTTTCATGTGATGGATGAATATTTTTCTTATATAACAAGAAAAAGATATGTTGGGTCAAGTCTGGCAGAATATGGGAGAAAAATAAATGAGCATATTTGATAAGATTAATCATCGCAGGGCCTTAAAAGCTGGGATGAAAGAGGGAACGGATGTATCTATGATGGGGGGAGTACGTTTTGGATCAGAGCCTTATTTGATTGAATTGGCAGATAATGTTAGGTTGTCTTTTAATGTTACTTTCGTAACACACGATGGTGGGACATGGGCTTTTCGTGATTTGGAGCGTTATGCAGATGTGATTCGCTATGGAAAAATATATGTAGGAGAACATACATTTATTGGTACAGGTGCAATCATTATGCCAGGAGTTACCATCGGAAAAAGGTGTGTCATTGGAGCTGGGGCTGTTGTATCAAAAGATATACCAGATAATAGTGTTGCAGTCGGTGTGCCGGCTAGGGTGATTTCGACGACAGAACAATATGCTGAAAAGTGCTTGAAAGAGCAAAAAACATATGATAAAGAAGAGTATTTACATAATAAAAGAGAATATCTACTTAAATGGTTGAAATAAATATGGTGAAAAAATGAATAAAAAAATTGGATTGATAACATTTCATAGAAGTACAAATTTTGGTTCATGCTTGCAAGCATTTGCATTATATAAAAAAATTGAAATGATGGGATATCAATGTGAGATTATAGATTATAGATGTCCTGCTATTGAAGAAAGAGAGAATTTGGAACCACCTCATATTTCTTTGTTTAATCCCAAAACTGTTTACCGAAGAGTGCTTTTTTGGCCTACATTAAAGAAAAAATCTAATAATTTGGAGGACTTTTTGGCACATAATGCTAAAATAGGTCAGAAATATACTCCTGATACAATAAGCTTGGCAAATGAACATTATGGAAAATTTTTGGTGGGTAGTGATATTGTTTGGGGAAGAGATATAACGAACAATGATTATGTTTATTTTTTGGATTTTGTATTAGGAAATCATAAGAAATATGCATTTTCATCCTCGGTTGGAGATTATTCGATGCGCGGTGATGAAGAAAAAGTCGGCAAATTGTTGAAGTCTTTTTCAAGAATAGCAGTGCGGGAAAAAGAGGCTGTTCAATGGGTGAGTAATATTTCTGGAAAAGAAGCAGAGTGGGTCTGCGACCCAACCATGTTGCTTACTGCGGAAGAATGGAGTGAATTTATTCCACCTACTCGATTTACAGAAGATTATGTCTTGGTTTATTTTGATTCGCCGGACCATAAATGTTTGAATGATGCGATAAAATATGGAAAAGAATATAATAAAAAAGTTTTTTACATTGACTATTATAGGAAACGATGGCCAGAAGTGATTCAAAAAAAGCCAACAACTCTGAATGAATTTTTGGGATTAATAAAAAATGCAGATCGGGTTTTTACAGCTTCTTATCATGGAATGCTATTCTCAATCTATTTTGAAAAACAATTTGTTTTTTATACCAGAGCACATAAATCCAGAGTTTTGTCGCTTGCTGAAAAATTAGGTGTTTTAGAACAGTGTGGCGATGTTAGCAAAGAGATTCATAACTTGAATTATAAGGAAATTGCGGATAAAGTTATTGATTTCCGAAATCAGTCTATAAAAAGTCTTATGGAGATATTAAATGATAAAGTCTGATATTGCGATTAGCGTATGTAATAGTGAGAAATGTTCTGCATGTGGTGCTTGTATAGCCATATGTCCTAAAGGCTGTATTTCATATTATAAAAAGGAGACAGGGACTAAGGTTGCTATAATAAATAAAAATAAATGTATTAATTGTCATCTTTGCAAAAAAGTTTGTGCACAGTTGGATGTGGCTACTGGTGAAGAATCATTTGAGTGTTATGCGGCATGGTCGCTCGATGATACAACACGTGTTAATAGTGCATCCGGTGGAATTGCAACTGAGTTATATCGCTTTTTTTCTGAGAAAGGATATAAGTTGGTCGGAGTGTCAATGACACCCAGACATACTGCTGAATTTTCTATTTCAGAAAGTTTGGAGTCAATGCCTGCATATAGAAATTCAAAGTATGTTTATAGTAGTGTAGGAAATATTTACAGTGAAATAGGAAAAAGTCTCTTGAGTCATCGAGGCGTCCTTTTTGTTGGCTTACCATGTCAGGTTGCTGCACTTAAAAAATATTTATTCGTTAAGAAGATATCGTTAGATTTACTCTTTACAGTAGATATTGTCTGTCATGGTACGACTCCAGAGCAGTTTTTAGTAGAACATATACAGCATATTGAAAAAAAGAAAAATAAAAAGGCAAATTGTGTTGAATTCAGAGATCCGAAGGAAAAAACCTCGAGTTTTACTTTTTCATTAAAGGATGCAAAAAATACATTTTATAAGAAAAAAGTAAAAGCGGATGATGTGTATCAGATTGGATATCATTCGGGAATAACATACAGAGATAATTGTTATCTGTGTCAATTTGCAACAAGAAAACGACAAGGTGATATCACATTGGCGGATTTTGCATATGTGGGATATTGCGAACCATGCGGCTATTCTAATGAGAATGTATCGTGTGTTCTGATAAATAATGAAAAAGGCAAACAGGTATTTTCTGAGTTATGTGGTACGGATCACATTTTTTATGAAAAGCGTCCATTGGAAGAAGAACTGACAACAGAAAAGCAACTGAATCATCCCACATACATCCCACCAGAGAGAGAAAAATTTCTTAGTGGACTAAAAAGCGGCCAGGGGTTTGAAGAGGCAATGAAGTGTGCAGTGCGAAAGAGAATTGTAGTTAATACGGCCAAGAACATAACACATATTGAAGAGATTGGGCAACTGATATCTAAGAGTCTTCCGCCAAATGTAAAAAATAGCATTAAAAAAGTATTGAGAAGGTGAGAAAATGGAAATCGATAAAAAAGATACAAGTAAGGCGTTGTTTAGGAATACGGGTATAATAGCGATTGGGCAAATCAGTACAAAAATAGTTACTTTTTTCTTGTTACCTTTATATACTGCACTTTTGACAACGGAAGAATATGGTCTTGTGGATCTTTTGATTACATATGCGGGGTTGATTACAGTTATAGTGGGACTTCAAATTTTTCAGGCTGTCTTTCGATTTCTTATTACAATTAGAGCTAACAAAAAAGAATGCAAAACAGCTATATCGAGTATCGTTTTATTTACTTTTCTGATTTTGACTGTATATATGGTTATATTCATACCGATTAATAAATTCATAACAATAAGTTATTCTTGGTTTTTATTAGCTTATGTAATCAGCAGTATTCTTTTACAAACTTTTTCAAATGTGGTAAGAGGACTGGGAGATAATGTTCAGTATGCATTTGCGAATTTTCTTTCGTCTGCAATTATTGTTGTATTGAATGTTTGCTTTATTGCAATACTTCGTTTGGGGATTGGTTGGATGCTTCTTTCTTATTGCATTGGTCCTGCTTTGGGTGTAGTATATCTGATTTTAAAATGTAAACTATGGAACTATATTTCTATTTCGTCATATGATTGGAAATTTTTAAAAAAAGTGTTGCATTATGCTATTCCGTTGATTCCGAATGAACTTTCGTGGTCTGTTATTCATTCATCAGACCGCTGGGTGGTATCAATGGTCTTATCCTATGCGGCAAATGGTTTGATATCAGTTGCATCTAAATTTTCAACGATTTACACTACTTTTTTTGCTGTGTTTAATACTTCATGGACAGAACAGGTTATTTTGCATTATAAAGATAAAGGTGGGGCAGAGTATATAACTGAAATGTTTGACAAGATGATTTGCTTTTTTGGATGTATTGCGATTGGCATAATTTCTTGTATGCCGTTTGTTTTCAATCTATTTGTAAATCAACAGTTTTCGGATGCGTATGGATTGATTCCGGTATATATGATAGCTGTGTTTTTTAATGCAGTTATTGGATTGTTGAGTGCTATTTATTTGGTTAATAATGAAACGACACAAGTGGCTGTATCAACTATGGTTGCTGCGGTGATTAATTTGATTGTTGACATACTTTTAATCAATGTTGTAGGAATTTATGCAGCACCAATTTCATCAATCTGTGGATATATGGTGATTAGTCTATGGAGATTGATTGATATTAATAAGCGGCATTGTAAAATTTATATGTCGTTTAGCAAGGTGATCCTTTTAATTGTGTGTTTGTTGGTAGCAATGATTGGATATTATTCCAAAGTTTTTCTTATCCAGTGTATTAGTCTTGCGGTAGTTGTAGTGATATCTTTGAAACTCAACTGGAATTTTTTATTGGGATTATTTAAAACTTTCGTAAATGAAAGAAAATAGCAATAGTAAGTGCTTAAATGATTTTTCTAGACTTGGTTGGAATAACATGGTTAAAATAATATGATTTTTACTATATTGTTGAGTTAACAAAGATAGAGAAGCATTTTCAAAGATAATTTTGTTTTAATATCAGCAAACATTGGGAAGAAGCATTTAAATCTTGGGTAGCTTTACCCGCTCTGTTTGTTGCTGCATAATAATGGTAGTAAATAGAGTTTTACTACCCTCCCGTCGATAAATGACTTTGATAAAGGTTAATTAAATGAAAGAGAGAATACATATGAGAAATTTATACTCACTTTTTTTATCTCAGGCATATCAGGATTGTTGGGACGATTATAATCGTTCTCTGAGACTCAGAAACTTTCCGAAATGGGACTATGTGATTCTGACTGCATCTAATGAGCAGCAGGCAGAGGGATTCCGGAAGCAGATTGAGGAGCGTAAGGATTTCCTGCCAAAGGAGACAACCTTTGTTGCGATTCCGGATCGTGATGGAAAGCGTGTGGGATCTGGCGGAGCAACGCTGGAGGTATTGAAATATCTACATGAGCAGGAAGAGACGTTTGATAATCTTCGTGTACTGGTCATCCATTCTGGTGGTGACAGCAAGCGAGTGCCGCAGTATTCTGCACTGGGCAAGCTTTTTTCACCGGTGCCGCATGCCCTGCCGAACGGACGTAATTCTACATTATTTGATGAATTTATGATCTGCATGAGTTCTGTACCGTCACGTATCCGTGAGGGTATGGTGTTATTATCCGGAGATGTTCTGTTGCTGTTTAATCCGCTTCAGATTGATTATAATAATGTCGGAGCCGCTGCGATTTCTTTCAAGGAGCATGTGGAGACCGGTAAAAACCACGGAGTTTATCTGAATGGTGAGAATGGAAATGTAAAGTGCTGCCTGCAGAAAAAATCGGTAGAAGTGCTGCGTGAAGTCGGGGCTGTGAATGAATCTGACTGTGTGGATATTGATACAGGTGCCCTTATTTTCAGTACGGAGATGATGAAGTCATTATATTCTCTGATTGCAACGGAGGAAGATTATGACAGGCATGTAAATGAGAAGACCAGACTTTCCCTGTATGCGGACTTTTTGTATCCGCTGGCAGAAGATTCTACTCTGGAAGCTTTTTATCAGGAGAAACCGGAGGGAGAATTTTGTCAGGAGTTAACGGAGGCAAGGGAGCGTGTATGGAAGGTATTGCGTCCATACAGAATGAAGCTGCTTCGTCTGGCACCGGCGAAATTTATCCATTTTGGTACGACCCGAGAGATTCTGGAACTGATGAGCGGCGGTGTGGACGAGTACCGTGAGCTTGGCTGGAGCCGTCTGATCGGAAGTAGTATTAAAGACAGTGACACTGCGGGATATAACAGTGTTCTGAGCAGCAGAGCGGATATCAGCAAAGACTGTTATCTGGAAGTTTCTTATGTGCATGGAGAGGCAAAAGTAGGAGAGCACTGTGTATTATCTTATATTGATATTCACGATGAAGTGATACCGGACAATGTTGTCATGCATGGTCTGAAACAGCGTGATGGAAAGTTTATTGTCCGTATCTTTGGCGTAAACGACAATCCGAAGGAAAACAGGCTGTTTGGCATGGATCTGGAGCAGATTGAAAAAGACCTGGACGTGAAGCTGTGGCCGGATGATTCTCATACATTATGGTCTGCTGCCCTGTATCCGGAGGCAGACACGATTGAAGAGGCGGTAAGTGCGGCATTAAATCTGTATGCGATTGTGCATGGAGAAGAGCAGGCAGACCTTTCTGCATGGAAAGCTGCACCAAAGAAATCTCTCTGTTCCGGATTTAATGATGCGGATCCGGATGCGATCATTGCATGGAACAGGAGAATGGCAGATCTGGTGGCAATGGATGAGATTGCAAAAGCGATCAGAAACAAAGTACCGGCGGCAAAGCTGAGAAAGATGAAATCTCTGACAAAGATCCAGAAGGAATGGCTGGAACGGAGAATCAAAAAGGCTGATTTCAGTGAAAAGATGCGTCTTCATTATTATCTCGGAGTGATCCTGGACGATGAGGATGAAGTTCAGGAGTGTTTCCGCACGATTCAGTCAGAAGTCCTGGCTTCTACGATCAAAAACCTGTCTTACAATGAGAATGCCAGAATTGTTACAGAGAAGCACACGGTAAAACTTCCGCTTCGTGTCAACTGGGGAGGCGGCTGGAGTGACACACCTCCGTACTGTAATGAGAATGGTGGAACTGTATTAAATGTAGCAATTCTTCTGAATGGGCAGAAGCCGGTAGAAGTCACACTGGAAAAAATTTCAGAAAAGAAGATTGTTTTTGACAGCCGTGATATGGATGTCCATGGAGAATTTGATACCATCGAACCACTTCAGGCAACAGGTGATCCGTTTGATCCGTTTGCACTGCAGAAAGCGTGTCTTCTCGCCTGCGAGATCATTCCAAAAGAAGGAAGCAGTCTGGAAGAGATTCTGGATCGTCTTGGCGGCGGATTTGAAATGCATTCCGAAGTAACGAATGTTCCAAAAGGCTCGGGACTTGGTACTTCATCGATTCTTTCTGCAGCCTGTGTAAAGGCAGTATTTGAGTTTATGGGAATCGCTTACACAGAAGAAGATCTTTATGCACATGTACTTGCAATGGAACAGATCATGTCCACCGGCGGTGGCTGGCAGGATCAGGTCGGAGGGATCACTCCGGGACTGAAATATATCACTTCCATGCCGGGAATTGACCAGAAGCTCAAAGTAACTCATGTGGAGATTCCGGAAGCTGCAAAGCAGGAGCTAAGTGACAGATTTGTTCTGATCTACACAGGCCAGAGAAGACTTGCCCGTAACCTGCTCCGTGATGTTGTCGGACGCTATGTCGGAAACGAGCCGGAGAGCCTTTTTGCCCTGGAAGAGATCCAGAAGACAGCAGCGCTGATGCGTTTTGAACTGGAACGTGGCAATGTAGACGGCTTCGCCAGCCTTTTGGATTACCACTGGGAACTGAGCAAAAAAGTCGATGCCGGAAGCAGCAATACACTGATCGAGCAGATCTTCAGCAGCATCGAAGAACTGATCGACGGAAAACTCGTCTGCGGCGCCGGCGGCGGTGGCTTCCTTCAGGTCATCCTGAAAAAAGACGTCACCAGACAGCAGGTAGAAGAACGTCTGAACGAAGTGTTCATGGACAGCCTGGTTGGAGTAGCGGACTGCAGGCTTGTGTGGGAATAAGATTTTAACTGAATCAAATTTCTTTTGAGAAAGTAATGAGCCTTTTTGGCTGGAAGTGAGGTGGATGATGAGCAATCAATATTCGATGAAGATATATCCGGCTGGCAGAGGACGTGAGGTTTATAGAAATATTGAAATCTGTGGTAGCAGCACATTAAATCAGTTATGTCAGGTTATCCTGGAGTCTTTTGATTTCATAGATGAGCATCTGTATGAGTTTTGCATGGATAACCGAATGTATAGTGAACATGCATATCAGTCAGATCCGGAAGGAGATGAACCCTCCGCAGATATAATTCTTGACGAAGTCGGACTTTGCAAAGGGCAGAAATTTGCACTTCATTATGATTTTGGAGATGACTGGATGTTTACAATTACGGTATCAAAGATCAGTGAAGTTCAGGAGGATTTTGAGCCTCGCGTAATTAAGTCAAAAGGAACTATTCAACAGTACCCGGATTGGGATGAAGATGACTTTGACGAAGAATAATGCAGTATTTGTGCAGGGATACCGACGAGAATTCCTGATTTTCAAGGGGAATTAAAAATTAAGCAGGATTTTCCCAGAGCTGGTATTCAGCGAAGCTAAGAACTAAGCAGGATTTTCCCAGAACTGGCGCTCAATTGAAAATAGCGCCAGTTCTGAATAAACTATGATTGGATTAACACGAAATGGGAAGAGCAAAGAAGAATCCAGAATACGATCCGGAGAAAGTAATGGAGCAGTTAACGAACTGCATTGTCGATGCCTATGGAACTGGGACAGACAACAATTCATTAAGGAAGATTTCAGAGCAGTTCGGAATTACCCTGATGAAGACACGCAAAATATTGATTACGGCAGGAGTCTACCATACCGAGATCAGTGATCAGATCAATTCGCTGTGGGAAGACAACTGGAGCATTTCGGATATCATGAAGGAGACCGGTCTGAGCAGATCTTCGGTACATTCTTATTTACCATATACGAAGGTCATATATAATGCAGAGGAACTGAGTCTATATGCCCGGCGATGCAGGACATACCGTAAAAGAAAGCTGGCAGTCCAGAAACTGCAGTCCTGCATAGGAGAATCAATGGAAATGTTGGGAGAAGTGTTATGGGATGCGATAAAGGTATTCAGCGGATATTTTTTTGAAACGGCAGATGGGGAAAGATTCTGTTACAGTGTAAGTGGAGACGAGATATTGGTTTTGAAAAGTAGGGAATCGATAACCAGAATCGATGTGAATATTGCTCTGGAAGAAATATTGGAATCGAAAGGAGAAGCGAGTAGCCTTCAAAAGCTGAAAGCGCATGGGGCGAGGTATTTGTATCCTGTTTTTTTGCGATTTGGACTGATTAGACTGGAAGGAGAATAGGATGGATATCTGTCAGATATGGACAAGATACAATAAGAAATAGTCGGTATGTGAGATAATGGCTTTTAGTGTGATCCTGTTACTGACAGTTATAATAATGGCATACTGCCTGTGGAAAAAGAAACTGAATATCATCCAGGCAGGTGCAGTTGTTGCAATGGTGATATTTCTGGAAATTGTCTTTGAATCTACGGTATTCACCAGGACCAGTATTTACCAGGATCAGTACTGTCCGTCAGTATGAACTGATGCCTTTATGATTCTGGAGAGCGATTATCCGATACCATGACTGGGGATTGTTAAAAGAAGATCTGCTGAATTGTATTCTTCTGTTACCGGCAAGAGCATTATTACCTGTAATTGCAAATCGTAAAGTAAAATGGTATCAGGCGTTGTTGTTTGGAGTGCTGATATCAGCGGTAATAGAAACCAGCCAGCTAGTATTTATGCGCGGATTGTTCGAGTGGGATGATATGATCCATAATGGATTGGGATGTATGGTTGGGTGTTTGGTGGTGAATAGGGGTGTGAAGAATACGAAGGATAGATGAAAGATAATATAAATGACGGAGTGTGTCGAAAGAAAGAGCGAATGATTCGATATAACGAACGATAAAATGTGGCGAAAGTGTGATAAAATATAAGTAAAAGGGAGAACGTTATGGAGCTTATTTATTATTGGATTAACAAAAAGAAATGTATTCATGAACAAGGTTTTTGTTTTTCACCAGAATATAATATTTCAATGAGAAAACCAGAACCTGAAAAATATGAATTGGAAATATCAAGAAATAAAAGAAATAATGTATTTTCTTCAGACGTTATATCAAATATAACGGTACTTGTTGGGAACAATGGAGCAGGAAAAACGACTCTTTTAAAAGAATTATTGAGGTTGAATTGCTATCCACTTGAAAACGAGGATGAAGATAATGGAGATTATCAAGAATTTGTAAAAAATAAAAATGAAAAAAATAAAAATTTGATTATTCTTAAAAAAGAAAATGGTCAATTGGATTTATATACTAATATCTACCAAAAGGATATTCGAATTCATGGTGAATATATAAATAATATATATTATTTGTATCTAACTTCATTAAGCAACTAACTATTTCCCGAACATAACGTCCCATACCGCGACATGTACTAGTTGCCAAACTAAAATCTATTCCAATAAGCATATTACAAAATTT
>OLNS01000726.1_pt1 | contig 28517 bp, 28 predicted proteins | sample 1673031 | NCBI WGS metagenome assembly OLNS01 (sample SAMEA3136748, study PRJEB25190) | human gut metagenome | biome: human gut; feature: human-associated habitat; material: faeces | place: Austria | collected 2013
CGATCTTAAAAAGATAGATTCCTAACATATAAATAATTAAATCTGTAAGTGTTTGACAAATAATAAAAACAACAAATGTACAGCAGATAAATGATAAATAAAGTAGATATATAGAGTAAGTTTTCTTTAAATAGTCTTTAAACATAATAAATACCCAAGACCTTTCTTTGTATGAATAAAATCATGCAACCCTATATCTTCAAGCTTCTTTCTTAGTCGATTGATATTAACGCTTAAGGTATTATCATCAATAAATTGATGATCATCCCATAAATGATTCATTAAATCAACACGAGAAACAATCACTTCAGCATGTTCAAATAAATATTCTAAGATTTTTAACTCATTTTTTGTAAGAATAAGTTCTTTTTGTTGATAAGTGAGTTTTCCTGTTAAAATATCTAAATGGACATCTTGATAAGTAAGTAAATGAAAATCTTTGGAAAAGCTATAAGTTCTTCTAAGAATTGCTTGTAATTTAGCTTGTACAACTTGTAAATCAAAAGGCTTATTGATAAAATCATCCCCACCCATATTCATTGCTAGAACAATGTTCATATTTTCATTTGCTGAAGAAATAAAAACAATGGGTACTTGTGAGATTTTTCTAATTTCTTGGCACCAATAATAACCATCAAAAAATGGTAAATGGATATCTAATAAAACAAGATCAGGTTGGAATTCTACAAATTCATCTAGAACATTTTCAAAATCTTCAACATATTTAACATGATAATGATATTTTTCAAAATGTTTTTGTAAACCTTTTGCAATAATCAAATCATCTTCTACAATTAATAATTTATACATAGCATCACCTTCTTTAAATATTATATAGAAAAACTTTTCATTCGTCACCTTACATTTACGTAAGATATGTTATAATGAAAAGCGATTGGGGGATATAATAATGATTTTTGAATATGATGAAAATAATTTAGACAAATTTGAAAACTTTAAAGGTGGAGAAAAATACATTGAAGCAAAGATGTACTTTGATGGTTTAAATCGTTTTATGATTGGACATATTCCTACTGGTGGAAGTGTTGGAGAACATGTACATGAAACAAATAGTGAAGTGATTTATGTCATTTCTGGTAATGGTTATGTTATTTATGATGGTCAAAGAGAAGAACTACATAAAGGAAGTGTTCATTACTGTCCAAAAGGTCATAAACATACAATGGTTAATGATCATGAAGAAGATCTTGTTTATTTTGCAGTTGTACCAGAACAATAATTCTTGATTTTTTGTCAAGAATTTTTATTTTTGTAAATAAAAATGTATAATAAAAGCGAGGTGAGAGTATGGATTCCTTTTTAAAAGAGATTGATACAGAATTATTAAAAAAATGGTTATTGAATCAAAATGAAGAAAATTGGGATGTTAAGGAAGTTAATGATAATATTGTGATTGAAACAAAGTATGGAATTGGTTCAATTAATTTCTATCCTGATTGTATGATTGAACTAGATGTTGAAAATAAGATTACCAAAGAAAAAGTCTTTTTTATTCATTTTCAAATGAATAATTTTCATCATGCTTTGGGTTTACTTTATGATATGCGTCTTTGTTTACAAACACTCACAACATCGACTAAAACAAAAGTATTATTATCTTGTACAAGTGGACTTACAACAGGTTTTTTTGCTGAAAAGTTAAATGAAGGAGTTCAATTATTAAATAAAGATTTTGAATTTAATGCAGTTTCTTATGGAAATCTTTATGAAGCAGCTAAAAATTATGATGTCATCTTACTAGCTCCACAAGTATCTTTCCGTTTATCTGAAGTTGAAGGAGTTTTAAAAGATAAACGTGTTTATGCTTTATCACCTACTTTATTTGGTAAATATGATGTAGGTAATACAATTGCTTTTTTAGAAGATGAACTTTTTAAAGAAAAAAAGATTCAAAATCATCAAGAAAGTCCTTTACCTATTAAACAAACTTTGAAAGCACATCATCAAGTTTTAGCTTTAGCTTTTATTCAATTAGATCAAAAAGTAAGACTTGTCAGTCGTTTATATGATGAAAATGATGTTATTTTAGAAGATTTTGAAGTTTATAAAAATGTTATTTCAGTGGATGATATTGTTGATTTAATTAATACGATTTTATATGAATATCCTGATATTGAACTTATTAGTTTATCACTTCCAGGAGTTGTTTATAATGGGGTGGTTACTTTAAAAAAATATGGTTTGAATGAATGTCATTTACAAGCTTTCTTAGAAGAAAAGTATACGCAAAAGATTGTCATCAATAATGATGTTAATACGATTGTGATGGGATATTTTGCTTCACAAGATGAATATGAGTCAGTTTCTTTCTTATATCAAGCGCGTATTGGTGGAACTGGTGGTGTAGGACATATTCATCGAGGACATTTAATTAAAGGAAGACATAATATTGCTGGTGAAATTCAATATTTACCAATTTCTTTTAGTAAGAATTACCAAGAAATAAAAAAGACACCAGAAGGAGCGCTTGAGTGGACAACAAAATATTGTTTAGGGATTACATCGATGGTCGCACCGGATGCGATTATTATTTATAATAAATTAGTAACGAATAGTGAAGATGTTAAAAAAGAAATGGAAAAGTATATGCCAAGTAGTTATATTCCAGATCTTATTAAGATAGAAAGTTTAAAGGAATATATGTTGATTGGATGTATTTTGTTAGGATTAAAAGAAATGTAAGAGGTATCTTTTTAAAAAGATACCTTTTTTTACATTTAATTATGACAACTGTCTTGTCAGATGTAAACAAAAGGAGTATACTCTCCTCGAGAAAAGGGAGAAGTTATATGGATAATATAGAAAAAATTAAAAAGTTAAAAGAAGAAAAAAATGCAATTATTTTAGCACATTATTATGTAGATGAAGAAGTACAAAAGATTGCTGATTATATTGGAGATTCGTTTTATCTTGCAAAAGTGGCAAGTCAAACAGAAGCTGACTGTATTGTTTTTGCAGGGGTTGAATTTATGGGAGAAAGTGCCAAAATCTTAAATCCTAACAAAAAAGTATTGATGCCAGATGCTTTTGCTGATTGTCCAATGGCACATATGATTACAATTAAAGAAATTAAAGAAATGAGAGAAAAATATGATGATTTAGCTATTGTTTGTTATATCAACTCAACTGCTGAAATTAAACAATATGCTGATGTATGTGTAACATCATCAAATGCTGTAAAGATTGTTAAAGCTTTACCACAAGAGAATATTTTCTTTATACCAGATCAAAATTTAGGAGATTTTGTTAGAAGACAAGTTCCTGAAAAAAATATAATGACAAATTATGGACATTGTCCACGTCATACAAATATTACTTTAGATAAATTAAATGAAGCAAAACAAAAATATCCAGACGCTAAAGTAGCTGTTCATCCAGAATGTAAAAGAGAAATTGTTGAAGCAGCTGATTTTGTAGGAAGTACTTCAGCAATTATTGACTATGTTGTACAAACAGATGCAAAAGATTTTATTATTGGAACGGTTGATGGTGTTTTCGCAAAAATTAAAGAATTAGCACCAAATAAAGAATTACACACAATTATGGATGTACAAGTTTGTCCAAATATGAAAAAAGTAACTTTAGAAAAAATCGTAGATGTTTTAGAAAATGAAACAAACGAAGTGATTTTAAATGATGATTTTATGCAAAAAGCATTAAGTCCTCTTAAGAAAATGTTGGAACTAGCAAAGTAGGAGTAGAATATGAAAACAGATGTATTAATAGTAGGTAGTGGATGTTCAGCACTTTATATGGCTTTACATTTACCAGAAAATTTAAATATTTTAATGGTTACTAAAAAAGAAGCAGAATTAAGTGATTCATTTTTAGCACAAGGTGGTATTTGTATGCTTAGAAATGAAGAAGATTATGATAGTTATTTTGAAGATACAATGAAAGCTGGACATTATGAAAATGATGCTTATTCGGTTGAATTAATGATTAAGTCTTCACCAGATGTTATTCAAGATTTAATGAGCTATGGTGTTGATTTTGAAAGAAATGAAGATGGAAGTCTTGCTTTTACAAGAGAAGGGGCACATAGTCATAAACGTATTCTTTATCATGAAGATATTACGGGTAAAGAAATCACAAGGCATTTATTGGAAAAAGTAAGAGAAAAGAAGAATGTAACACTTTTAGAAAATACACCTTTAGTTGATTTAATTGTTAGAGGTAATGTTGCTTTAGGTGGTGTTATTAAAAGAAATAATCAAGAAGAAAAAGTATATGCTAAAAAAGTCGTTCTAGCAACTGGAGGAATTGGTGGACTTTATAAACATTCTACAAATTATCCTCATTTAACTGGAGATGGAATTGAACTTTCTAAAAAATATCAAATTGAACTTAAGAATTTAGATTATGTACAAATTCATCCAACAACTTTATATACAACTGATCATGAAAGAAGTTTCTTGATTTCAGAATCTGTACGTGGAGAAGGTGCTATTCTTTTAGATAAAAATGGAAATCGTTTTGTAAATGAACTTCTTCCAAGAGATGTGGTTGCAGAAGCTATTTTTAAACAAATGGAAAAAGATCAAACTGATTATGTCTATGAAGATTTAAGACCAATTGGTAAAGAAGAAATTGCTAGCCATTTTCCTCATATCGTTGAACATTGTAAAGAAAAAGGATATGACGTCTTTAAAGAACCTATTCCTGTTGTACCTGCACAACATTATTTCATGGGTGGTATTAAAGTAGATTATGATAGTCATACAAGCATGAAACATTTATATGCTATTGGGGAAACAGCTTGTAATGGTGTTCATGGAAAAAATAGACTTGCAAGTAACTCACTTTTAGAAAGTTTAGTTTTTGCTAAACGTGCTGCTAAACGTATTGAAAAAAGTTTAAAGGAGAGAGCTCATTATATGTTTGATCAAACAACTTTAAAATTAAATGTAGATCCACTTATCATCAGTGCTTTAAAAGAAGATATTACCAGTGAAGATGTTTCTACAAACAGTGTCATGCCTTTTTCTAAAACAGGTGTTGTTGATTTAATTTGTAAAGAAGATGGAATTATTTGTGGTTTACAAATATTTGAACGTACTTTCGAATTATTAGATGAAGCGTGTGATGTTGAATTCTTTGTGAGTGATGGTGACCGCGTAGAAAAAGGACAACTTTTAGGACGTGTTAAAGGAGATGTTCGTATTTTATTAAGTGGAGAACGTGTGGCTTTAAATTACTTACAAAGAATGAGTGGTATTGCTACTTATACAGCAAATGTTCAAGAATATTTAAAAGATTCATCTATTCGTTTATTAGATACGCGTAAAACAACACCAAATAATCGTATTTTTGAAAAATATGCTGTAAGAGTCGGTGGTGGACATAATCATCGTTATAATTTAAGTGATGGTGTTTTATTAAAAGATAATCATATTGGTGCTGCTGGTGGGGTCAAAGAAGCTATTATGCTTGCTAAAGAATATGCTCCATTTGTTAGAAAAATTGAAATTGAAGTAGAAAATATGGAAATGGTCAAAGAAGCTGTAGAAGCAGGAGCTGATATTATCATGTTAGATAATATGGATGATGATATGTTAAAAGAAGCTATTGCTTATATTGATCATCGTGCTGAAATTGAAGTTTCAGGAAATGTCACAAAAGAAAACATTGCAAGACTTACAAATTTAGGAGTAGATTATGTTTCAAGCGGTGCTTTAACACATTCTGCACCAATATTAGACCTTTCATTGAAGAATTTACATGTGCTATAATATCAATTAAGGAGGGCGAGTTATGGATGGAAATAAAAGAAGACAAGCCATTATTGATATTTTAAAAAACAGTTTGCAACCTGTATCAGGAACATATTTAGCGAAAACCCTCCAAGTAAGTCGACAAGTCATTGTTCAAGACATTGCTTTACTTCGTGCTGGTGATTATGATATTTATTCAACACATAAAGGATATGTTTTAAATGCTCAAAAAGTTTGTAAACGTATTTTTAAGGTACATCATGATGACAATGAAGTAGAAAAAGAACTTTCTTTAATTGTTGACTTAGGTGGTTATGTTGAAGATGTCTTTGTTTATCATAAAGTTTATAATATTGTAAAAGCAACATTAAATATTGCTTCAAGAAGAGATATTAAAAATTATATGACAAATCTGCAAACAGGACATTCAAGCTTACTAAAAAATGTCACATCAGGATATCATTATCATACTGTTCATGCAGACAGTGAAGAAATTCTTGATGAAATTCAAGAAGAACTTCAAAAAGCTGGATTTCTTGCACAATTACAAGAATATGAACCTGTTGATTTTTGGAAAGATAAGTAAAATAAAAACATCAATATTTTGTTATTGATGTTTTTTTATACTATTTTTTAATTCTTCAATACTTGTGTAATCATATAAATGATCTTGAATATTAAGAATTTGTTGTTTAGAAAGATTGCTTATAAAATCACTGATATCTTCATGAAATTGCATTTTAATATACTTAATAATACTTTCCTTTGTTTCATCAAGAATACTATCTATTTCGTTATTTACTTTTTCAGCTCTTTGGTTTGCTTCCTCCGCTTTTTGCTTTTCTTTCTCGGCTTTTTGATTCGCTTCTTCAGCTTTTTGCTTTTCTTCCTCGACTTTTTGATTCGCTTCTTTAATTTTTCTATCACGAGAACGAAGCAATATTTCATTATCTAAACGATCAAGATATTCTAGGTATGATTCTTCAGAAGATATATATTTGTCATGCATTTGTATCGCTTCCTTTATTCTATAATCTATTTCAATTTTATCATATGGTTTTTCGTTTTTAAAGAGATACATCAACTGATTAAAACTCGTCATTTCATTAATTACTTGATTGATATATTCGAGTTGAATAATTGTTATTTCCATGCGATTAAATGGATAGACAATATGATGTTCATCATCAACCATTCTAAAGTGACATTTATAAAGAGGTGCGTTATCTAAAATATGCCCATAACTGATAATTAATGATCTTACTACATGAGCACTAGTATAATCTTCTCCCTGTTTTACCTGTTGTCTTAAAAGTTCAGCATTATAAAGTTCAAAACGAACAAGTATCTCTTCATTTAAACCATAAGTTTGTAATTCGATATTGTAGAGATCACCTACATCATCAATAGCTAAAATATCTAAAATAAGTTTCTTTTCATAAAAATTTTTACCATATTGTTGTGCATTTTGCAATTTTGTAGAAATGATTTTCCTATCTAAAACCAGCTCTTGACAAATAAGGGTTCTAATTCTTTCATTTTCAACAAGTAAATGATGAAAATATAAATCATTTGAATATTTTTTAAAATTCTCTCTATTTTTGTTCATAAAAAGTCCTCCATTATTTATATTGACTTTTTATGAGTGTTTTTCTTCTTTTTTATCAAAAAATTAAAATTTTTAAGTTTTGAAGATGTTTTTTTAATTCTTCAAATTCTTTAAAATCATATAAGTGATCTAAAAGATCAAAAATTTGATATTTAGAAAGAGTATTTATAGAACTGCTTATATCTTCTTGAAATTTTAGTTGAGAGTATTTGATAATGCTTTCTTTTGTTTCATCAATCATTTCTTTTATTTCATTGATTAGATTTTCATTCGCTTCTTTAATTTTTCTATCACGAGAACGTAAAAGTATTTGATTATCTAACTAGTCAAAGTATTCTAGATATTCTTTATATAAATTATACATATTTACCACTTCATACTATCTATAATAGCATATTTTAAATAAATAAAGAATATGTAAAATAAATTTTTAAAGTGGAAATAAGTGGATTTAAAAGAGATTATTATATTAATTTGTTGAAAGATACATGATACAATAGGGATAGGTGATTTTATGAAATTAGAACTTTTAACATATGAAAAAGAGAATCTTCCACGTGGTTGGAAACCTTATTATATATATTTAATCATGGTCGATCATATAGAAGTAGGAAGAATTGTCTTAAGAGAAGGTAGTAATGAAGAAAGATATTATGATGGACATATTGGTTATACGATAGAAAAGGAATACCGAGGTCATCATTATAGTAAAGATGCTTGTTTATTATTGTTTGATAAAGCAAAAGAAAAAGGATTTGTAACACTTGGAAAATAAACTTGTTTTTGCTAAAGAAATCATCAAGGAAGCTGGGGCGTTTATTAAAAAAAGTTTGAGTAAAACAATCACGGTAGAGGAAAAGTCTGCTTTTGATGATTTAGTAACTAATATTGATAAACAAACGCAAGATTTACTAGTAGCACGCATTAAATCAGCTTTCCCAACAGACAATATTTTGGCTGAAGAAAATAACATGGTTCATAATATCAAAGATGGAAATGTCTGGGTCTTGGATCCTATTGATGGGACAGTCAATTTTATCGTCCAACAGGATAATTTCTGTGTCATGATTGCCTATTACGAAAAGGGACAGGGAAAATTTGGCCTAATATACAACGTTATGGCTGATCAGCTTTTCTATGGTGGGGGTCAGTTTGACGTATACTGCAACGATAAATTGCTTTCACCATATAAGAGACGTCCTCTGGATCGTTGTCTAGTAGGTAGTAATGCTGCTATGTACGCTAAAAATTACCATGGTATAAAAGGATTCATTGACAAAACTTTGGGTGTTCGAGTGTATGGTGGTGCTGGTCTAAGTATGTCCAAGGTCCTTTCTGGTCAAATTTTAGCTTACTTTTCAGTTATTTACCCATGGGATTATGCTGCAGCAAGTATTATGGGAAAAAAATTGGGCTACCAACTTGAAACCATTACTGGAGAGCTACTTGATTATTCTAGTCGCCAAGCTGTGATGCTTGTTCCTAAAGATAGACTTGAAGAAATCAGAGATATTCTTAACTCAGAAAATTAACTTTAAAAATATATACTATTCTGGACAAATCAGAATAGCAAGTTCTCTTGAGTGGTCCAGTTTTTTTGATAGAAAGGAAACTATGAAATTTCCATCAGATTTTATAGAAAAATATAAAGACTTACTTGGTGCTGAAGCGGAGGAATTCTTTACATCTTTTGATCAAGAAGCTGTGTCTGCCTACCGCATTAACCCTCTTAAAAAGCAGCAGAAGGACTATCCTGATCCTATTCCTGGAACACCTTGGGGCCATTACGGTAAAATTTCAGGAAAATCTTCTGACCACGCGACTGGTTTAGTTTATTCTCAAGAACCAGCTGCTCAAATGGTTGCTCAAGTGGCAGCTCCATCAAAAGGAAGCCGTGTTCTAGACTTAGCCGCAGCACCTGGTGGTAAGACGACGCAACTCTTGTCTTATTTGGACAATCAGGGACTCTTGGTCTCCAATGAGATCCACAAGGGCCGCTCGAAAATTCTTGTAGAGAATATCGAACGCTTTGGTGCGCGAAATGTGCTGGTAACCAATGAGTCTGCCGATCGTCTGGCCAAAGTTTTCTCAGGCTTTTTTGATCTGATTGTACTAGACGCCCCGTGTTCAGGTGAGGGGATGTTCCGCAAGCAACCAGATGCCATGGACTATTGGTCCATCGATTATCCTCGAGAGTGTAGTCTTCTTCAAAGAGAGATTCTAGAGGATGCTCTCAAGATGTTGGTTCCAGGAGGTTCCTTGGTTTATTCAACCTGTACCTGGGCTCCTGAGGAAAATGAAGAGATCGTATCCTGGCTTTTGGAAAACTATGATCTGGAGCTGGAAACGATCGAGAAGATCAATGGTATGGCAGAAGGCATTGACCATCCAGAAACGGCGCGCATGTATCCTCATCTCTTTAAAGGGGAGGGACAATTTGTTGCTAAGTTCCGTTATCTAGGAGAGAATCGTCCTGCCAAAATCCCTTCCAAAAAGGACCAATTATCAGCGGAGCAAAAGAAATGGTGGCAGGAGTTTGCTAAGAAACACTTGAAGATCACTCTAGAAGGTGTCCTCGAAACCTTTGGAGATGAACTCTACTTGGTTCCACTTGGTTTACCAGATTTACGCAAAGTAAAAATTGCCCGAAATGGTTTGCACCTAGGGACCTTCAAGAAAAATCGATTTGAACCTAGTTTTGCCCTTGGCCTAGCATTGAAACCGAGTGAGGTCAAAGAGACCGTTTCGATTACGCCTGAAGACTTTGTTCATTATGTGGCGGGAGAGACAGTTCAATTGAGGGAAACGCATCCAAATGGATGGTACCAGGTCCTGGTTGAAGGCAATGGTTTGGGCTTTGCCAAAGTGACCGGACAGACCCTGAAAAATTTCTATCCAAAGGGGCTTCGTTTTAGGTAAAATGCTGGGCAAAGAACTCGTTCTATGATATAGTGGAAGTACAGTTTTTTTTGAAAAAAACTTGTCAAAATCATAAGTGAAATAGTGAAATATCAAGGAGACATGATTTGAAAAAGTCTAAAAAGCTGATCCTAGGACTAGCGACGATCGCATTAGCAGGAAGTTTATCTGCTTGTGCTTCTTGGATCAATCGCGGAGAATCCATCACTGCTGTTGGATCCACTGCCTTGCAACCCTTGGTTGAAGGAGTGGTAGATCGCTACATTGAAGAACATCCTGGTAAGATTGTAAATGTTCAAGGAGGAGGTTCTGGTACAGGACTTTCACAAGTTCAATCAGGAGCTGTAGATATCGGAAATAGTGACCTGTTTGCGGAGGAAAAATCTGGGATTGATGCCTCTAGTCTGGTCGATCATCAGGTAGCCGTAGCAGGGACAGCCATCATTGCCAATAAAAATATTTCAATCGACAATTTGACAACTGAGCAATTGCGAAAGATCTTTACGGGTGAATATACCAACTGGAAGCAATTGGGAGGTCCAGATCTTGAAATCACGATTGTGAACCGGGCGGTTGGTTCTGGTAGTCGAGCTGTCTTTGATGCGATTATCATGGATGGCAAACAACCCAAGCAGGCCCAAGAGCAAGACTCTAATGGAATGGTGAAAAACATCGTTTCTCAAACTCCAGGAGCCATCTCTTATCTAGCCTTTACCTACTTGGATAGCAGTGTCAAAACCATGAAGCTCAATGGCTATCAACCAACCAAAGCCAATGTCGTCAATAATAACTGGCCAATCTGGTCCTACGAACACATGTATACGAAAGGGAAACCCAATGAGTTGTCTAAAAAATTCATTGACTACATGATGACCGATGAGGTTCAGCAAAAAGTTGTTGGTAAGATGGGCTATATCCCAATCAATGATATGAAAGTCACCCGTGATTTAAAAGGGAATGTGTCAAAAAAATAAAAGAATTAGGTAAAAAATGAACGAAGTAGCAAAAAAAATGCTGACGAAATCAAAAAACTCCCGCCTAGAAAAATTTGGGAAAACCATTACTTTTCTATGCATGAGTTTGATTGTTGTCGTCGTTGCCATGATTTTGATTTTCGTGGCCCAAAAAGGTTTATCGACTTTCTTTGTCAATAAAGTCAATATCTTTAGTTTTCTATTTGGGAGCTCTTGGAATCCTGCTGCAAAGGAATTCGGAGCCCTACCAATGATTCTAGGTTCCTTTATTGTAACCTTGCTTTCTGCCCTCTTGGCAACGCCGTTTGCCATTGGTGCAGCAGTTTTCATGACAGAAGTCTCACCCAAAGGAGCTCGTTTCTTGCAACCAGCGATTGAGCTCCTAGTGGGGATTCCTTCAGTTGTTTATGGATTCATTGGCCTTCAAGTGGTCGTCCCATTTACGCGTAGTCTCTTTGGAGGGACTGGTTTTGGGATTCTCTCAGGGGTCTTTGTCCTCTTTGTTATGATCTTGCCAACTGTCACCTTTATGACGACCGATAGCCTCCGAGCTGTGCCTCGTCATTATCGGGAAGCTAGTATGGCCATGGGAGCGACCCGTTGGCAAACTATTTGGCATGTCACGCTCAAGGCAGCCCGCTCTGGAATCTTTACAGCGGTTGTCTTTGGAATGGCGCGTGCCTTCGGGGAAGCCTTGGCTATCCAGATGGTGGTCGGAAACTCGGCAGTGGTACCAACCTCGCTCACAACACCAGCTTCCACCCTCACCTCTATTTTGACGATGGGAATCGGAAATACCGTCATGGGTACGGTCAATAACAATGTTCTTTGGTCACTCGCCTTGGTATTGCTCCTCATGAGTCTTGCCTTTAACAGTGTGATTAAACTGATTACGAAAGAAAGAGGTAAGAAGAACTATGCACGCTAAACGAATGGATAAAATTGCCACAGGAGTGCTGTATGCTATTTCAGGAATCATCGTTGCGATTCTTGCCTCATTGATCCTTTATATCTTGGTCCGTGGCTTGCCCCATGTATCTTGGCACTTCTTGACTGGGAAATCTTCTTCTTACCAAGCAGGAGGAGGGATCGGAATTCAATTGTATAATTCCTTCTTCCTCTTGGTCATTACCTTGGTGATTTCCTTCCCACTTTCTCTTGGAGCTGGGATTTACCTCTCTGAGTACGCTAAAAAAGGTCGCTTGACCAATTTGGTTCGTACCTGTATTGAGATCTTGTCTTCTTTGCCATCTGTCGTTGTAGGTCTCTTTGGTTACTTGGTCTTCGTTGTCCAGTTCAAATACGGATTTTCGATCATTTCAGGGGCCTTGGCCTTGACCGTCTTTAACCTGCCACAGATGACTCGCAATATCGAAGATAGCTTGCAGCACGTCCACCATACACAGCGCGAAGCAGGTCTAGCTCTGGGCTTATCTCGCTGGGAAACTGTGATCCATGTCGTGGTTCCAGAAGCTCTTCCAAGTATTATCACTGGGGTTGTCTTAGCCTCTGGACGGATCTTTGGGGAAGCTGCAGCCTTGATCTATACAGCAGGTCAATCGGCTCCAGCCCTTGATTGGTCAAACTGGAATATCTTTAGTGTGACCAGTCCAATTTCGATCTTCCGTCAGGCTGAAACCTTGGCCGTCCATATCTGGAAGGTCAACAGTGAAGGAACTATTCCAGACTCGATCGAAGTCTCAGCCGGTTCTGCCGCCGTTCTTTTGATCTTTATCTTGATCTTTAACTTTGGAGCGCGCAAACTCGGAAGTTACCTCCATAAAAAACTAACATCTGCTTAAAGGAGAAGAAATGTCAAAATACAATTGGGATGAGAGACACATTATTACTTTTCCTGAAGAAAAGGTGGTCCTATCGACCAAAGATTTGCATGTCTATTATGGAACGAACGAGTCCATCAAAGGCGTTGACATGCAGTTTGAAAAGAATAAGATTACAGCCTTGATCGGTCCTTCAGGATCTGGAAAATCAACCTACCTTCGTAGTTTGAACCGGATGAACGATACCATTGATATTGCGCGTGTAACGGGTGAAATTTGGTATGAAGGAATCGATGTCAATCGTCCAGATATCAATGTTTATGAAATGCGCAAGCACATTGGGATGGTTTTCCAACGGCCCAATCCTTTTGCCAAATCGATTTATAAAAACATCACCTTCCCGCATGAACGTGCTGGGGTGAAAGACAAGAAGATCTTGGACGAATTGGTCGAAACTTCTTTGAAACAGGCAGCTCTATGGGATCAGGTCAAGGATGACCTTCATAAATCAGCTTTGACACTTTCAGGTGGCCAACAGCAACGACTTTGTATCGCGCGGGCCATCTCTGTGAAGCCAGATATCTTACTCATGGATGAGCCTGCTTCAGCGCTTGATCCGATCGCGACAGCTCAATTAGAAGAAACCATGCTGGAGTTGAAGAAGGATTACACGATTGTCATCGTGACCCACAGCATGCAACAAGCAGCCCGTGCTAGTGATTATACTGGTTTCTTCTACCTTGGAAACCTCATCGAGTACGATAAGACTTCGAATATTTTCCAAAATGCGAAATTGCAATCGACCAACGATTATGTATCGGGTCACTTTGGATAAAGTAAAATGACAACAAAAAGGAAAATAGAATGACAGAACCAATTTTGCAAGTCAAGGACTTGTCGGTTTATTACAATAAAAAGAAGGCTCTAAATAGCGTCTCCTTGGACTTTGCTCCAAAGGAAATTACAGCCTTGATTGGTCCTTCAGGATCAGGGAAATCTACCCTTTTAAAAGCCATTAACCGCATGGGCGACCTCAACCATGAGGTCACCACCACAGGAACCATCCTCTACAATGGACATAATATCTACGGACCACGGACCGATACGGTCGAATTGCGTAAGGAAATCGGAATGGTCTTCCAACAGCCCAATCCTTTCCCAATGTCCATTTATGATAATGTGACCTATGGATTGATGATTAATGGTGTCAAGGACAAGGCTGTCTTGGATGAAGCCGTTGAAACCTCTTTGAAACGCGCGTCTATCTGGGATGAAGTCAAGGATCGCCTGCATGATTCAGCGATCGGACTTTCCGGTGGTCAGCAGCAACGGGTCTGTGTGGCGCGGGTCCTTGCGACCAGTCCAAAGATTATTCTTTTGGATGAGCCAACTTCTGCGCTAGACCCTATTTCAGCTGGGAAGATTGAAGAAACCTTGTATGGACTAAAAGACCGCTACACCATGCTCTTGGTGACACGCTCCATGCAACAAGCGAGTCGGATTTCCGATAAAACAGCCTTTTTCTTGGATGGGGATTTGATCGAGTACAATGACACCAATGAAATGTTCTTGAACCCAGCTAAGAAAGAAACAGAAGACTATGTCTCTGGTAAATTTGGATAGGAAGAAAATAAAATGTTACGAGTTCAATTTGAAGAAGATTTAGAGAAGTTGCATAACCAGTTTTATGCAATGGGAAATGAAGTGTTGAGTCAGATCAACCGTACGGTTCGTGCTTTCGTGACCCATGACCGTGAATTGGCCCGTCAGGTCATCGAAGATGATGCGGAGATTAACGAATATGAAGTGAAGCTAGAGCGCAAATCTTTTGAGATTATCGCCCTTCAACAGCCGGTTTCACAAGACCTTCGTGTCGTGATGACCGTCTTAAAAGCAGTTTCTGATTTGGAGCGGATGGGGGACCACGCAGTATCGATTGCCAAGGCAACGATTCGCATGAAAGGGGAAGTCCGTATCCAATCTGTTGAGGAAGAAATCAGCAAGATGGGCCGTGAAGTCAAAGATTTTGTCGAAGCGACACTAGATGTTTACCTCAAAGGCGATGTGGATTTGGCCTATGAAGTTGCTTCACGAGATGAAGTCATCAACCATTATTTCGATAGCATCCAAGAATTAGCAACAGAAGAAATTCGAAAAAATCCAGAGTCCATCGTGACGGGACGTGATTATTTCCAAGTGATCAACTTCTTGGAACGCATCGGAGATTATGCAAAAAATATCTGTGAATGGGTAGTCTACTTTGAAACAGGTAAAATTATCGAAATGTAAGATCGTGAAGTCTTTTTGATCTCAGACAGGCATTGTCATGCTTGTCTTTTCTTTTATCCCAACTTTGTGATAAAATAGTTTTGTTAGGGCTTTTGATTAGAAAAGCGTGAAACATTTAAAGGAGGAAATTATGCAAGCAGTTGCACATTTTGTAGAAACATTCGTTCCAGAACATTACGAAGTGTTTTTGGATTTAAGTCGTAAAACAAAGACCTTTAGCGGTCGTGTGGTGATCACAGGTCAAGCCAAGGCGGACAAAATCTCGCTTCACCAAAAGGATTTGACCATTGAAACAGTAGAAGTAGCAGGTCAATCTCGTCCATTTACGGTTGATGATGCCAATGAAGCGGTTTATGTTGGATTGGAAGGCACAGGTCAAGTGACAGTTACCCTGACCTATTCTGGTAAGATCACAGACAATATGACAGGGATTTACCCATCTTACTACAGTATTGATGGTGTGAAGAAGGAAGTCCTCTCAACTCAGTTTGAGAGCCATTTTGCGCGTGAAGCCTTTCCAAGTGTGGACGAGCCTGAAGCCAAAGCAACGTTTGATCTTTCTTTGAAATTTGACCAAGAAGAAGGTGAAATTGCCCTTTCAAATATGCCTGAAATCGATGTGGAAAACCGCAAAGAAACAGGAATTTGGAAATTTGCTACGACTCCACGGATGTCTTCTTACCTCCTTGCCTTTGCTGCTGGAGATCTTCAAGGGATCACGGCCAAAACAAAAAATGGCACTCTTGTAGGTATCTATTCAACCAAGGCCCATCCGTTGAAAAACTTAGAATTTTCTCTTGATGTAGCTGTACGTGTCATCGAATTTTATGAAGACTATTATGGCGTCAAGTATCCAATTCCTCAATCCCTTCACGTAGCGCTTCCTGACTTCTCAGCTGGAGCGATGGAAAACTGGGGCTTAGTGACTTACCGTGAAGTCTATCTCCTTGTAGATGAAAACTCAACTGCAGTTAGCCGGCAACAAGTCGCTCTTGTAGTGGCTCACGAATTGGCTCACCAATGGTTTGGTAACCTGGTAACAATGAAGTGGTGGGATGACCTCTGGTTGAACGAAAGTTTTGCCAACATGATGGAATATGTATCTGTCAATGCCATCGAACCAAGCTGGAATATCTTTGAAGACTTCCAAACAACAGGTGTCCCATTGGCCTTGAAACGCGATGCAACTGATGGGGTTCAATCTGTCCATGTGGAAGTCAAACACCCTGATGAAATCAATACTCTTTTTGACCCAGCCATCGTCTATGCGAAGGGAAGCCGTCTCATGCATATGCTCCGCCGCTGGTTAGGGGATGACGCATTCCGTAAAGGTCTCAAGGCTTACTTTGAAAAACACCAATACGGCAATACCATCGGTCGTGACCTTTGGAATGCCCTAGGTGATGCATCTGGCCGTGATGTAGCAGCCTTCATGGATTCTTGGTTGGAACAACCTGGTTATCCAGTCCTTACAGCAGTGGTAGAAAATGATACCTTGAAGATCAGCCAAAAACAATTCTTCATCGGAGAACATGAAGACCAAGACCGTCAATGGGTTGTGCCGTTGAACAGCAACTGGTCTGGTATTCCAGATACACTTGAAACAGAAACGCTTGAAATCCCAGGTTATGCTGCCCTTGCTGCTGCAAATAGTGAACCGCTTCGTTTCAATACGGAAAATACAGCCCACTACATTACCGATTACCAAGGAGAGCTCTTGGATGCGATTGTAGACAACATGGCTTCCTTGGATAACTTGAGCAAGCAACAAATTCTTCAAGAACGCCGTCTCATGGCAGAAAGTGGTGTTATCTCTTATGCAAGTCTCTTGCCAGTCATAGAGAAATTAACCCAAGAAAGTTCTTATTTGGTTGTATCTGCAGTTTCATCAATCCTTCAAGGGCTTAGCCTCTTTGTGGATGAAGGGACGGAAGTAGAAGCAGCCTATAAGAAGTTGCTCGTAACCTTCAACCAATTCAACTTTGAACGCCTTGGTTTTGAACCAAAAGCTGGAGAAGCGGATGAAGATGAAATGGTTCGTCAATTGGTTATTTCAAATATGATCAAGGGAGATGATGCCAAAGCAAGCGCCAAAGCAAGTGAAATCTATGCAGCCCATGCAGATGATATCAGCAAGCTTCCAGCCGCTATTCGTTTGCAAATTTTGATTAACCAAATCAAACACCATGAAAGCAAAGAATTGACTGATTTGTACTTGAACACTTATGCTCAAGCGACAGATGGCAACTTCAAGCGTCAATTGTCGACAGCTCTGGCTTATACAAGCGATGCAGACACAGTTGAAAAGATTTTGACAGAGTGGAAGAACAAGGATGTTGTGAAACCACAAGACTTGGCAATGAGTTGGTATTTCACCTTCTTACACCATGAGTTCACCCAAGAATCTGCCTGGACTTGGGCGCGTGAAAATTGGGAATGGGTCAAAGCAGCTCTTGGCGGAGACATGAGCTTTGACAAGTTTGTCATCTACCCAGCCAATACCTTCAAAACAGCAGAGCGCTTAGCAGAATTCAAAGCCTTCTTTGAACCACAATTGTTTGATATGGCTATCAGCCGAAACATCAGCATGGGAATCAAGGAAATTGCAGCGCGTGTGGATTTGATTCAACGGGAAAAAGCAGCAGTAGAAGCTGCTATCCTTGCGACAAAATAGATTTAAAAAAATCGATACAGAAATTTCTGTATCGATTTTTTAGCGACCTTTATATCTTATTTGAAATACCAGTGGTGTTTGAGGCTGGCGAAAATCGCCTTGCTGGTGATCGTAATGATGATCAATTTGATGAGGTCAGCAAGGATAAAGGGAGCAACGACCAAAGCAAATGCTTTTTGGAGATCAGTATGCGTAACCAGCATAAAGCCGATAGCTCCTGATACAAAGAGGAGAGCACTACTGAGGAGATTGGCAAAAAAGATAGTGAAAATACTGGATTTAGCATTGGTAAATAGAGATGTAATGCATGCTCGGAATGGGAAGAAGAGGAGGAAACCAGCAGTAGGACCAAGGAAATGCGAAGCGCCACCAGCACCGCCGGCAAATACTGGAAAACCTAAGAAGCCTAAAAGTAGGTAGAGACAGACTGTGACAAAGGCATGACTGGGTTTATAGATGGTCCCGATGATCCCGATCATGAGTGTCTGCAGGGTCAAAGGAATTGGACCAAAGGGAATGGTGAATTGAGATAGGACGGAGATCATGGCCACTCCAATGGAGATGAGAACTAAGGGAAAGATTTTCTTCATAACAGTTAACCTCGTATTTATTTTATGGTAACTATTCTACAATAAGGGGTTCATCCTGTCAATAGCCCACGCTTGTTTTAGGATTTTTTAAGTAAAAATTTAGGCAGGCTTAAGACTCCTGAAGTATAATCGCCTTACTAAAGGATCGAGCTCCCTTTAAATTTTAAAAGACAAGTACTTGTACAAAAAGATAAAAGGTAAAAAGATGAATCAAAAAGAAACAAAACAAGTAGTCGAAACGCAAGAATCCAAAGAAAAAATGGTTGTCCTAAAACGAAGCCCTAAGTGGTGGATTGGCATGGCAGCAGTTGGTGGATTGTTGGTAGGTGCGGGAGGCGGCTTTGGTGTCGGTGTCATCGCTTCTCAATCTTCCAATAACCAACAATTTTCTCAACCGGTCCAAACAGGTCAAAACCAAGGATCTAATCAGCAACAAAATAGTCAAAATGGCCATGCTTCACAAGGAAACCAGCAAAATGGTGGCCCCCAGGATGGCGGTCCTCAAAGCGGTGGTCCACAAGGTGGTGGCCAAGGACAAGGTGGCCCCCAAGGTGGTGGACCTGGTCAGATGCCACAAGAAGGCAATGGTGGCCCACAAGGGAATGGTCCAGATAATGGTATGAACCAATCTGGCGGACAAGAAGGGAACCAGGGTTCCTCTAAAAAGTCCAATAAGAAGAATTCAAAAAATAAAAACAAGACGAGTGACAGTCAAAGTAACAAAGAAAACACGACAAATTCATAGGATTAGCCTTCCTCAGGCAGGCTGAATTTGATCATCAAACCAGGTTCTAAACTATAGGAAATGAAGGCAAGTCGTGTTATAATGGTTAAGAATAGATTAGAAAGACTCGCTCACGAAAGAGAAGAGGATACGACAATGATTAAAATTCTATTGGTCGAAGATGACCTTGGTTTATCAAATTCAGTATTTGATTTTTTAGATGATTTTGCGGACGTCATGCAGGTCTTTGACGGAGAAGAAGGTCTTTACGAAGCTGAAAGCGGGATCTATGATTTGATTTTGCTGGACCTCATGCTTCCTGAAAAAGACGGTTTCCATGTCTTGAAAGAATTGCGTGAAAAAGGCGTGACAACCCCTGTTTTGATCATGACAGCCAAAGAAAGTCTGGATGACAAGGGACACGGCTTTGAGCTGGGGGCAGACGATTACCTCACCAAGCCTTTCTACTTAGAAGAGCTTAAGATGCGGATTCAAGCCCTCTTGAAGCGCTCAGGAAAGGTCAATGAAAACACCCTTAATTATGGCAATTTGAAGGTCAATTTATCTACCAATTCGACTTATGTGGATGAGAAAGAAGTGGAACTTCTTGGGAAGGAATTTGATCTCTTGGTCTACTTCCTTCAAAACCAAAATGTCATCCTTCCAAAGACACAGATTTTCGATCGCCTTTGGGGCTTTGACAGTGATACGACCATCTCTGTTGTTGAGGTCTATGTTTCAAAAATCCGTAAGAAATTAAAAGGTACCGATTTCGTTGAGAGCTTGCAAACATTGCGCAGTGTGGGGTATATCTTAAAAGATGCTAACCAGAATTAAGAAAACCGTTGGGGAAGATGATTTTTCCTACTTCATCCGATATTTTGGACTCTTTACTTTGATATTCTCGGCCATGACCTTGATTATCATTCAAGTCATGCGCTCGAGTCTCTATACAACTGTCGATGAAAACCTCAAAACTCTCAGTCAGGATCCATACTCACTTGTAGCGATTGCTTATCGAGACCAGCGACAATCGAATAATAAAGTAGAAAATAACGATCATGAGATGATGATCCCAGATCATGATAAATCAGAACCTAAAGGGGATGTCACATCGAATACCACTGTTGTTTTGCTCAATAAAAAATATGAAAACTTGACAACCGGTAATGGTTTTTTAAACTTCAAAACCGTGACATTTGGTCGGAAGCTCCTCAACAAGGTTTCCCAGCTACAAATTACAAATAGCTATGGGAAAAAAGAAAGTTATCGGGCCTACATGGCAGAGTTGAATTTATCTGATGATGAAGATGATAGTGATATCAAGTATGCGGTTGTCATGACCAATATCAGTCAGCTAGAGCAGACCAGTGAAGAGCACGAAAGTCAAATCGCCCTTGTCATGATCTGCTTCTGGGGAATCTCCTTATTCGCTAGTCTCTTCCTAGCACGTCTCAGCGTCAAGCCCCTTCTTGAGAGTATGCAAAAGCAAAAGGCTTTCGTGGAAAATGCTTCCCATGAGTTGCGGACGCCTTTAGCAGTCCTGCAAAATCGCCTCGAAACGCTTTTTAGGAAGCCTGAAGCGACCATTATGGAATCGAGTGAGAATATTGCATCCAGCTTGGATGAAGTTCGAAATATGAAGCTCTTGACCACCAACCTTCTTAACATTGCCCGAAGAGATGACGGCTTGAAGCCGGAGATGGAAGATATCGAACCAAGCTTTTTTGATCAGACCTTCTCGAATTTTGAGATCATTGCGGAAGAAAATGACAAAATTTTCCGAGGAAACAATCAGGTGGACAAAGTCATTTGTTCTGATAGAACGCTCCTCAAGCAATTGATGACCATTCTCTATGACAATGCCTTGAAATATACCGATGAAGATGGCGAGATCCAATTCGAAGTTCAATTGAAGGATAAAAATCTTCTTTTGAGAGTACTGGATAATGGTCCAGGGATTCGAGATGAGGATAAGAAACGGATTTTTGATCGTTTTTACCGGGTCGACAAGGCCAGAACCCGTCAGAAAGGTGGTTTTGGTTTGGGGTTATCCCTCGCTAAGCAGATTGTAGAAGCTTTCAAAGGGACCATTCAAGTCAAAGATAATAAACCAAAAGGGACCATCTTTGAAGTGAAATTATCCATTAAGACGGAAAGTCGTAAAAAAAATCGTTCATAATCTTTAAAAAATAGAAAAGAGGAAAACCTATGAGTTCAAAAATGTTGCACACTTGCCTTCGTGTAGAAAACTTAGAAAAATCAATTGCTTTTTACCAAGATGCTTTTGGTTTTGAAGAAAAACGTCGGAAAGATTTTCCAGACTACAAGTTCACGATTGTTTATTTGGCCTTGCCTGGAGATGACTATGAGTTGGAATTGACTTACAATTATGATCATGGTCCATATGTCATCGGAGATGGCTATGCTCACGTTGCCTTGAGTACTCCTGATCTAGAAGGTTTGAATGCGGAACACAAGGCTAAAGGCTATGAAGTGACGGAACCAAAAGGTCTTCCAGGAACGAAACCGAATTATTATTTCGTTGTAGATCCGGATGGGTATAAAGTAGAAGTCATTCGCGAAAAATAAGAGGGATTAACAATAAGGGCCGCTGTCGGCTACGACAGTCGCCCTCTTTTTTATGAAACCATTTACAAAAAAGGAATGTTTTTTCGAGAGAAATTTGCTATAATAAAGTTATGAGATTCAAACACACGAAAACTATTTTATTAATCATTACAAATCTCCTTTTACTGAGTCTTTTGTATATTAGCTATCAAAAGATTCAAAGGGTTCGTGAACAAAAAGCCTATCAGGATCAGTTTGCTAAGGTCACCCAACTCGAGAAAAGCTCTGAAAAAGGGAAAGATGTTCAAGTTCAGGAAGGGATTTTAGGAACTTCTTATGTGACGGCTTATTATCCTACTAAAGATGGACAGCCTGTTGAGATTGTGAAAGAGAAGATCCAAGAAGACCTTCAGCGTCTAGGATCCGATGAGAAAACCAAAGAGCCAAAGCATTTGACCTTCTACCATAGTGAAGAAGCAGAAGCGCCTTTTGTCGGCTATCACCCTATCCAAATCAAGCGGGCGGAGTATCAGTACAAAAAAGGGAAATTCATAAAAGATGAGACGGTGAAGTTGCCCCTCTTTTACTTGGATGATGACAGTAACCCTCTGACCCTCAGCCAAGTTTTTGCGGATCCAGACGGAGCTAAGCAGATCTTTTTGGAGGAATTGCGAGGGAATCTAGACTTTCGTCAGCTGGATGAGGAGAGCATTGATCAAATGGTTGCCCACTTCTCAGAGTTGGATTTGAGCCAATGGGAATTCCAATATGAAAAAGGAAATTTCACCATTCCATTTCCAACCAAGGTTAAGGGAGATGATACCTTCACTGTTCCCTTGTCTAAATTCTATGACGTGATTGATACAGATCGCTTGCTTCCTGATGATCTCGAAACTTACCAATCCTATATAGAAGAACGCCACCGTAAGATGATTGCCCTGACCTTTGATGATGGACCAGATCCCAAGACGACACCTCAGGCGCTTTCTATCTTAAAGAAATACAATGCCAAAGCTACCTTCTTTATGGTCGGAAAAAATGTCAGTGCGAATCCGGATATTGCTAAGCAAGTCCGCAAAGAAGGTCATCAAATTGGGAACCATACCTGGGATCACCCTCAATTACCAAAATTGAGCTTGGATAATGCCAAAAAAGAGATCTTGGATACCCAAGAAGCTATTCAAAAAGCGACAGGTGTGCAGACCAAGATTACCCGCCCTCCGTATGGAGCTATCAATAACGCTATCCAATACGGTGTCGACCAATCCTTCATCATGTGGGATGTGGATAGCCTAGATTGGAAGACACACAATACGACGGCCATTCTCAATGAAGTGAAAAAAGAAGTCAAACCGGGTTCGATTATCCTCATGCATGATATCCATCAAACCACGATTGACGCTCTACCGACCGTCCTTGACTACCTCAAATCACAAGGCTATACCTTCGTAACGGTGGATGAATTGTTGGATTACCAACTTGAAAGTCATCGCATTTATTACAATGGAAATTAACGTAAAAATCCTCTGCAGTTCATTCACTAGCAGAGGATTTTCTTATTCATTTAAAAAGAGTTCGGAATTTTTTAAAACCAGTTCACGTACAGAAGCGTATTTTTTTAAGGATTTGAGTTCTTCTGGGTGGGTGATAAAGGTGATTACATAGCCCTCACGCCCCATTCGTCCTGTTCGACCGGCACGGTGGGTATAGGTCTCCACATCACGAGGAATATCGTAGTTAATCACACACTCAAGATATTCAATATCGATGCCACGAGCGACTAAATCGGTGGCAAGTAAGAGGGTCAGCTGATGGTCTTTGAAGCGTTCCAGAATGACCTTGCGGTATTTGACATTGACATCGCTTGCGAGCGATACGGCCTCAACACCACGGTATTGTAGTTTTTCTTCAGCACTACCCAGATCAGACAAGCTATTGAAAAAAGCCAGACCACGAAAATCTTCGACGTAGGCGAGTTTGCGGAGCAATTCGACCTTGTCCCGCTTATCCACTTGCATATAAAAATGTTGGATATTGTCCAAAGAAACTCCATCAACCGTAACACGAAGAGTATTTTCCTCTAGCTGGTCTGGATCGACCTTGGCTGTGGCGCTCATGTAGATATATTGGTGGTCACGGGGAACATAGTGGTTGATCTTGTCGACGAAGTGGTACTGAGAATCGCTCAGTAATTGGTCGAATTCATCTAAAATGATGGTTTCCACATTCATCATTTTGATCTTTTTCAGCTTGATCAGTTCAAAGATCCGACCAGGCGTCCCAACCAGGATTTCGGGTCCTTTTTTGAGGCGTTCGATTTGCCGTTTTTGACTAGATCCTGAAAGGAAGAGTTGTGTCTGGAGACCGAGAGGATCTGCCCATTGTTTGGTGACATCAAAAATTTGTCCTGCTAACTCTGTGTTAGGAGCCAAAATCAAGAGTTGTTGGGCCTTCTTCGGTTTGAGTTTGAGCAAGCTCGGAAAGAGGTAGGCAAGTGTCTTACCAGTACCGGTAGGACTGATCCCGAGGACATTTTCTCCTTCATAGATAGGGGAGAAGATCTGTTCCTGAATTTCAGTGAATGCATCAAATCCGAGTGTTTCTAACTGGTCTTTCCAGGTTTGTGGAAATTGTTCTTTCATTCTTTTTCATCCTTAAATTGTATTCCAGCGCTTTGACGCATATGGTAGAGGGTTTCATGGACCTGCTCAGCTGTTTGTAACCATTCAAGATAAGCAGCTGGCTTTTGATGAGCGATGGCAAGGGCAAAGGCTTCCGCCTCTTCTTGCATTTGGTGCGGGCAGGGCTGGATCGGAAGGTCGATAACTTCCCCAGAATGGCTGACGAAGCGAGCCTGGTTGATGGCTGCTACAGCATTGAGAGTCAGCGTTCCAGTCTTGGTGTAGATTTCAGCAGGTAGATGGCTGGGGATATTTTTCCCTGCCTGAATGGCAACCTGAAACTCTGGATAAATCAAGACACCTTGACCATAGAGATCAACCGAATTGGGTAATTGCTGAGCGGTGTAGTGACTGGAGATCGGTTCTCCAAAGAAGCCAATCGCCAAGTAGAGGCAGTAGACACCCAGATCCATCAAAGCTCCACCTGCATAGACATCTGAGAAAATATTGGGCATCTCACCTGCAAGAAGGGCTGGCAATTTGGAAGAATATTTGGCAAAGGTGAAGTTGGCGCCCAGTATTTCCTGGTTAGAGAGGAAGTTCTTAACTACTTGAAAGGCTGCTTCTTGGTAATTTCTAGCAGCTTCAAAGAGATAGACCTGGTGCTCATTAGCGAGCTTGACCAGCTCCTTCCATTCAGAAGGCTTGGTCACAGCAGGTTTTTCAATGATGACATGCTTCTTTGCCAGAATAGCAAGCTTGGCCTGAGCGAAATGAAGAGAATTAGGGCTAGCAATGTAGACCACATCCAGCTCACTGTCTAAGAAGTCGATGACATCCGTGTAGCAAGAGATCGCCCCATAAGGCTCACAAAACTCTTGAGCCGTCTTCATCTTTCTCGAATACACAGCCTGCAAGTGATAGTGGCCTGTCTCATGAGCAGCTGTAATAAATTCATGTGAAATCCAACTCGTACCAATAATTCCCAGCTTTAACATAAGGTGTCCTTCCGTAATCGATTCACTCTATTATACCATGAAAAGGGGGAGGGGCGGGGTGAAAAATACTAGGGTTTATGAGAGTTTTTTGTTACAATAGAAAGTGAAGAAATCAAGGAGAGAGTTGAATGACCATATCAATTGTAGTCCCATGTTTTAACGAAGAAGAATCGATTCCATTGTTTTATCGAGAAATAGAACGTGTTCGGATGGAGATGGGAGAAAAGTTTGAATATATTTTTATAAATGATGGCTCCTCAGATAGTACGCTATCCGTTCTTCGAAAGCTACATGTTACAGATTCAAATGTGCACTACCTTTCTTTTTCTCGAAATTTCGGAAAAGAGGCAGCACTGTATGCTGGACTTGAGCGTGCTAGTGGTGAATACGTGACCGTCATGGATGTGGACCTACAAGATCCTCCGGAATTATTGATTGAAATGAAGCAGAGGTTGGAGGAACAGCCAGATCTAGACTGTGTTGGAACGAGACGAGTAACCCGTGATGGGGAACCACCGATCCGCTCTTTCTTTGCGCGGACGTTTTATAAATTGATCAATCATATTAGTCAAGTAGAAATGGTCGATGGAGCGCGTGATTTCCGTTTGATGCGTCGTCCCATGGTCGATGCTATTATGGAGTTATCCGAGTACAATCGTTTCTCAAAAGGAATTTTTGCTTGGGTAGGATTTGAGACAGAATACCTCGAATATAAAAATGTAGAGCGCGTGGCAGGAGAGACGTCCTGGAATTTTTGGTCCCTCTTTAAGTATTCGATTGAAGGGATTGTCAATTTCTCGGATGCCCCACTAAATATTGCCTTTATTGGTGGACTATTATCTTGGATTTTGGCCTTTATCATGGTGATTCTGATTGTAATCCGCACCTTAGTCTTTGGGGATCCTACTTCAGGTTGGCCATCCCTTATGACAGTGATTCTTTTCCTGGGAGGGTTCCAATTATTGACCATTGGGATTTTAGGGAAATATATTGGTAAGATCTTCATGGAAACCAAGAAACGTCCAATCTATGTTATCAAAGAGAAAAGTGAGTAAAAAGCAGAAAACTTCTGCTTTTTTTGCTATAATGATAGGGAAAAAGCAATTGAAAGGAATTTAACATGATTTTAATTACAGGAGCGAATGGTCAACTTGGAACAGAGCTTCGCCATTTGTTAGATGAACGAAATGAAGAATATGTAGCTGTTGATGTAGCTGAAATGGACATCACAAATGCAGAAAAAGTAGATGAGGTATTCGCAGAAGTGAAACCAACCTTGGTTTATCACTGTGCTGCCTACACAGCTGTTGATGCTGCTGAAGATGAAGGCAAAGAACTTGACTATGCTATTAACGTGACTGGTACTGAAAATGTCGCTAAGGCTGCAGAAAAACATGGTGCAACGCTGGTTTATATTTCAACGGACTACGTTTTTGATGGGAAAAAACCGGTGGGACAAGAATGGGAAGTAGACGATCAACCAGATCCTCAAACAGAGTACGGTCGTACCAAACGTATGGGGGAAGAATTGGTTGAGAAGCATGTGTCTAACTTCTATATCATCCGAACAGCTTGGGTCTTTGGAAACTACGGTAAGAACTTTGTCTTCACGATGCAAAACCTTGCAAAGACTCACAAAACACTTACAGTCGTTAATGACCAACATGGTCGTCCAACCTGGACCCGTACTCTTGCAGAGTTTATGACTTATTTGGCTGAAAATCGTAAAGATTATGGTTATTACCACTTATCAAATGATGCAACAGAAGATACAACTTGGTATGACTTTGCAGTTGAAATCCTCAAAGATACTGATGTAGAAGTGAAGCCAGTGGATTCTAGCCAATTCCCAGCTAAGGCGAAACGCCCACTGAACTCAACGATGAGCTTGGCTAAGGCTAAGGCCACAGGATTCGTCATTCCAACTTGGCAAGATGCCTTGAAAGAGTTCTATAAACAAGAAGTGAAATAATTAAAGTGAAAAAGATGGTAGTAAGCCATCTTTTCATTTGATTGAAAGGAGTGTTATGAAAAAGAGGAATATCAATATTGATGTCTTAAAATGTATTGCTGTAATGTTTGTATTATGTGTTCATTTTTTTCTTCATACTAGTTATTATGGACGTTCTTTCAGCTTTAAAAGTATTTTCTATTCTTCTTTCATTTGGATAATTTTTATGACTTGTGTTCCATTGTTTATCATGGTCACAGGTAGTTTAATGAAAGATAAGACCTATAGTAAAGCATATTTTCTAAAATTACTCCCAGTACTTGGTATATATGTCTTAACAGCTTCAGTTTATACATTATTTGATAATAAGGCTTTTAATATAGAATATTTGGAAAAATTAGTTGTTAATATATTTACATTCAGTCATTATGCCTGGTATGTAAATATGTATATTGGTTTGTATCTATTGATTCCATTGTTAAATAGTGGTTATAAATCATTAAAAAATCAAAGAGCCCAAGGTTTAGTGATATTAATTCTGATTATTCTAACTGTTTTACCACCTACACTTTCATTAATAGACAATAATCAAAAGTTCATCATTATTCAACATCTAGTTCCCGACTATTGGAAGGGGATTTGGCCTATTACTTATTACTTTCTTGGGATATTTCTTGCTTCATTAACTAAAAAATGGAATATAAAAATGGTGTTTTTATCTATCATCATAGTTGATGTTTTAAGTATAGTTGGAATCGCAGGGGTGTCAGAAAAGAGTTTAGGGGTTGAATTCGCAGTTCTTCCTGTATTGTTTTTGTCTTCTTTAATTTATTATTTAGTATTACATCTACATATTGACGTAAAAAAAATATGTCTTCAAAAGATTATTTATTTTATCTCAAATAATACGCTATCAATCTATCTGTTGTCTGTAATCGGAGATTACTACTGGTATCCTAAGATTATTGAAAGATGGGGAGATTTTTCAAACATATTGCCGAAGTTTCCTTTGATTGTATTTTTATTATTCTTGCAATCTATATTGATTACTTTTGTTTTGGTGCTTGGAACAAAAACTTCT
>OLNS01000727.1_pt1 | contig 28414 bp, 37 predicted proteins | sample 1673031 | NCBI WGS metagenome assembly OLNS01 (sample SAMEA3136748, study PRJEB25190) | human gut metagenome | biome: human gut; feature: human-associated habitat; material: faeces | place: Austria | collected 2013
ATTTTTTTTATTAATATGCGCCATATAATCTGCCAATTCTTCATCATCTGCTTCAAAATATTCTCCCTTTGTAGGAAAATCAAGTTTATCGATTGATTTATCATCACATAATTGACACTTTGTAACATTACATTTTCTAGTAATAACATAATATATATCTGAATTCAAATACACATCATACATTGTTACTTTATTTTTCATAATATCCATTAATTGTGATTCTGATGTCTTTGCAAGAATCCAACGCAATTCTTTTCTATCATCACACAATGTGGCAATATATATATCTTTTTTTTCATCTACACAAGAAAAAAAGATAGGATTTGTTGTCTCAAAGAAAATATAATCATATAGGAATCTTTTTTTTCCGTCCTGATAGAACATTTTATTCTCCATTTTCTTCGCTCCTTTCGAGTGTTACCTTTTTAAAATCACTATATATAATACTATCTTTATATATCCACCAATCGACATGTGATTTTTGTTTTGGCTTTCTCTCACTTGTTTTTTGTGATAATCCCGTTTCTTTTTTTATATTCCCATATGCCAATATAGCTTGTGGATTTTTTTTTGTAAAAAATTTCATCATCCTTTTTGCATCTTTTTCTTTTTCAAAACAAGATGTACTGAACGAGCTGATATCATTTAAATCCAAATCATTGACATTTCCATCCCGTTCTAGTACTTCTTCATATGTAGATATAAATGCATGCTGATTTAATTCTCCCCATTTACAAATTCTATAAACATTATATTCATTTTCTTTAGCTCCTGCTTTTCTAATTTCTTCTTCCGGTATATAAGCAGGGAAACATTTTTGCATATGTTCATTTGTCATTTTATCTTTATATCCCATTTTGGTAATTTTTCTTTCTCTATATAATTTGAGAAGGCAAGCCTCTTTTATTTTATTATATTCTACTTCTTAAAATAACACAATATTTTCTTCATTATAAATATGAGATTTTTAAACCAATTATTTTTTTCATATATAAGATCTTTCACACAAAAAAAAAGAACAGGCTCAATTAAGAATCTGCCCTTTTCGTTTTTTTATTCTGCACAATTATTCAATGTCTTAATAAATTCCATAGCATTTTTTCATCATTCCGAGTCTTAACATTTTCTTTATATTTGGTAATAGCCCTAATTAAAACCGCCGGATCCCGGAAATATTCTTTTACAAAATCGTAATCTTTTACATTTGCCATTTTCAAATCTATTTTGCAAAAGTCACTTGGTTTTTTATTAGATTTCTTAAATTGCTTGTATTTTCCTTCATTATGGATAATTAGCATTTCAATTTCAGGAGCCGTAATAACATTAATGACATGAACCTTTGATTGATACGCTTTACTTAATTTAAACTTTTCTCTTCTTGAATCCAAAATTCGAAAAACTGTAATCTGATCGTCAAATTGTCTTCTTAGATATTGTTCTTCAAATTTCTTACCATTTCGGCATAAAAGAGGCGTTTCTTCAATCAGATCTTCTCTTTGAAATATAAGTAGTTCATGATCCAACAAAATATCTATAATTGCCATTTCTGCGGATCCTTCGCATATACAAGCGTTGTATTTTGATAATTTTAATCCTTCCATATTACTCCCCCATTAATCTTCTAATGCCGCAGCAATATGTTTTTTTAATGCAATATAAGAACTGTATGTTGGAGTAGTTCCTTCCAGCATCCCGCTCTGATATACATCACTTTTCTTAATATCATTTCGTTTTAATACATCAGAAAGCTTTTCTAAGTAAATTCCATTTTCATTTCTTGTAATATAAATACTATCATTTCTTTCATATAAGTCCAAAAGTTCTGGATAATGGGTTGTAAATATTAAAGTTGCTCCATTCTTATTTAATCTAATATCCATGAAGAATTTTATGATTGAAGAAACAATTTCTTTATTATAATGATTTTCTATTTCATCTACAATTAAATATCCACCTTTTTTCATTACGTTAATCAACATCATAAACATAACAATTCCTTTAATTGTTCCAGAAGAAAGATAATTTTCAAGATCTTTTTGATTGTTTAACACAAGCTCTTTCTTTCCTTTAAATTTTAGATGAATGATCTGTTTTTTTTCTAGATTTTCAAAATATAGTTTTTCAACTGTAGGATCCAAAAAAGAAATAACGGAAGCCGGAATGTTTTCTGTTACACGTAATACATTCATATTTGTGAATGACATCATATTCTTTATTTCAATTTTTTCGGCATACTTTTTATGATATGCAATCATAATACTTACATCATCTGGCAAAAACGCTTCATTTTCATTTCTTTCTTCTATAATCTGATGATCAGAAAATCGAAACATTTCTTTTTTTGTCATATTTTTTAGTGATTGTTTTTCCCACATTTTTTCATCCGTAATCTGATATTTCCATCCACTTTCAATATCCTGCCCGATACATTGAATTGTTGTTTGTAATTTATACACCATCTGTCTTTTAGAATAAAAATAAGATGTAATTGTACATTTATTCGTATTCCCTAGTATATTTCTTGTTTTTATATGATTTATTGGTTCATTATTCAGCATTTCGAAGACAAACATTAATATTTTCAAAACAGAAGTTTTTCCGGAAGCATTAATTCCTGCAATTGCTGTTGTTGGATTTACGTACATGTTTGCTGATATACGATGTAAATTCATCTTATGTGTCTTAGAAATTCTTTGTGCTGCATAAAAATCTAAGCTCATTTTTTCTTTAAATAATGGAAGTCCCTCAACTTCAACTTTTAATAGTTTCATAGCATTATCTCCTTGATTTTTCATTCTATCCATTGCTTATTCTTATTATATGCCATTATTTTAAGTTTATCAACGGATTTTCTGTTTTTATCTTCTTTTTTTATTCTAAATATGAGATTTTTTAGTTTGAAATATTTCTCACATATAAAAAAAACACAAAAAAAAGAACAGACTCAATTAAGAATCTGCCCTTTTGTTTTTTTTAGGTCTATTGATGTGCTATGCCTCCAGTATAATCATACAATTCGTTTTGCATTGTACTATGATTCGTTTTGAATCCTTCTGGATGAATAAATTCTCGAATCTTTCCATCTTGCTTAGCATACTTATAAGCATCCTTACCTACGCTCCAGTCTTTGTAAATACCGCTGTTATTTTTAAAGTTGTTTGTACGTAAGTTGACACTTTCATCCTGTCCCTGTGTCTGATTTGCTACAGAACCTGTGACAGTGACACCTTTGATCGCTGGTTGGTTTCCATCATACTTCACTGTGTAAAGCTGAATCCATTTTGCATATAAAGTAACTGTCTGACCATTTTGATCATGGTAATATGCATCACCAGGATTATAAAATGTTCCGGATCCGTCTTTTCCAGTTGTCCATCCTAAGAACTTATATTCATTTCTTGTAGGAACTTTCGTAGCTACATTCATACTCTGTCCATAAGTCTTCTTCTGGTCATTTGGAACGCTGCTCTGATCTCCACCATTTGCATCATAATGTACGGTATGAACCCAAGGAGTCCATATTGCATATAATGTGACAGTTCCACCATTTTGATCATGTTTATATGCAGCACCGGATGCATAAGCAGTTCCTTTTCCATCCTTTTGTGTATTCCATCCATTAAAGATATATCCATTTCTTGATGGCTTTGTACTGCTGATCGTCTTTGTTATATCAAAAGTTTTCGTATCATCTTCTGGCATATTTGCAACGGTCTGACTAGATGAACTAGCAGGAACATTCTTATCATAATGAATGGTATGTTTCCAAGCTGTCCATTGAGCATATAATGTAACTGTATTACCATTTTGATCATGTTTATACTCAGCACCGGATGCATAAGCAGTTCCTTTTCCATTCTTTTGTGTATTCCATCCATTAAAGATGTATCCATTTCTTGATGGCTTTGTACTGCTGATCATAAGCTTTTCATCAAATGTCTTTGTTTGATTACCTGGCATATTTGTTACCGTCTGGCTAGAAGAACTTGGATCAACATTTTTGTCATATGTGACAGTATGTTTCCATGGTGTCCATTGAGCATATAATGTGACAGTTCCACCATTTTGATCATGTTTATATGCAGCACCGGATGCATAAGCAGTTCCTTTTCCATCCTTTTGTGTATTCCATCCATTAAAGATATATCCATTTCTTGATGGCTTTGTACTGCTGATCGTCTTTGTTATATCAAAAGTTTTCGTATCATCTTCTGGCATATTTGCAACGGTCTGACTAGATGAACTAGCAGGAACATTCTTATCATAATGAATGGTATGTTTCCATGCCGTCCATTTTGCTTTCAATGTGATCACAGATCCTTTTACATCAGGATCATAAGATAATGTAGCTCCCGGCTGATAATCAACTGCTTTTCCATTGATCTGAGCCTGCCATCCATTGAAGATGTAACCATTTCTGCTTGGCTTATTACTACTTAAAGTCAGATTAACTTCTTCTGTCTTTGTCTGATCTGCTGGCATATTGCTGACAGTCTGACTAGAAGAACTAGCAGGTACATTCTTATCATATCTCACAGTGTATTTCCATGGTGTCCATACTGCATATAAAGTAACAGTTCCACCATCACTGTCTCTATTGTAAGAATATTGACTACCTGGCTGATAAGCAGTTCCTGTTCCATCCTTATTTGTTGTCCATTTTACAAATGTATAACCTGTTCTGGTTGGAACATTAGATTGCAGAGTCAGATTCTGATCATAGATCTTTGTCTGATTTCCTGGCATGTTTTTTACATCTGTCTTCTTAGAGTCTGCTGGAACATTTTTGTCATATGTGACAGTATGTTTCCAAGCGGTCCATTTTGCATATAAGGTAACAGTTCCACCATTCTGATCATTTTTATATTCAGCACCCGGCTGATATACAACATTTCCATTTGCTGATGTACTCCATCCAGCAAAATTATAACCTTTTCTGGTTGGTTTATTGCTGCTGATCGTCAGTTTTTCATCAAATGTCTTTGTCTGATCACCTGGCATGTTGCTAACAGTTGTTGTACCTGTTGGAGCATTTGTTGGAATATTACTGTTATAATGAATCGTATGTTTCCATGGTGTCCATTGAGCATATAATGTTACCGTTCCACCATTCTGATCATTCTTATAAATAGCACCAGCTGCATAAGCAGTTCCTTTTCCATCTGCCTGAGTATTCCATCCTAAGAATGTATAACCATTTCTAGTAGGAACATCAGAACTTAATTTGATATCAACGTTTGCTGTTTTACTCTGAGATGCAGGAATTCCTTTTACAGAAGTGTCATTTTTTGCATTTGCATCATATCTTACTGTGTGTTTCCAAGGAGTCCATTGTGCATTTAAAGTAAAGTTACCCATCTGCATAATTCCTTTAAACCCACTTGCAGATTGTGTCACACTAGTAGGAGCATCACCATCATTATTATCCATTGTTAGTTTATAACCGGTAAAATTATGTTTACTTCTTGTAGGTGCCCCAATACTAATCTCTTCTCCTGGATACTTGCTAATTGTAAAATCATTTGTACTTCCATTATAGGAACCACCATTTAATTTCACAGTTGCTGTATATTTTGCTTTTTCCCATTTAGCATACAAAGTAACATTTCCACCATCCTGATTCACATCATAAAGATCACCAGGCTGATATACAACATTTCCATTTGCTGATGTACTCCATCCTAAGAATTTACATCCTTTTTTGACTGGAGTTGCAGAGTTGATATAGATATTGTTGTTTGCATATTTTTCTCTGGTTGGGAAATAAACTTGTGAATAGTTAACTAATTTAAACTTCTGAGAAGCTGTTCCATTTGGAGCATACTGTTGAAGTACAACACCATCTGCATCTTCGCCATTTGTAATATCCAACGCCTTATTTGTCATTTTATTATAGATATTTACATATCCATCTCCTGTGTCTTTGAAATACCAAAGAAAATCAGAATTATCTTCGTTATTAGCATCATATTGTTTCCATAATTCAATTGGCTTTCCGCTTAGATCATCAGGTCCATCTCCCGATAAATTCATCGCCTTTCCATTAAAATTATTAATGATGTAATAATAAGGTGTATTTTTATACCGTTCAAATGTCCAAAGAGTCTGTTTCGAATCAGAAGAATATCCATTCCAAGTAAGCACATCAGTTGCATTATCTAAATTCAACTGTCCATTTGTTCTTTGATGAAGATATCTTGAAGTATTTAACCCAGACTGAATAAAATATGCTCCGTTATCAACAATTTTATAGTTATTCGGATTATCAGTTGATTTTACGCTACCTAAAGATCCACCCTGTGCATCATAAGATAATGTAGAGTGTAATGGGATCCAACGAGCTGTTAATTTAATATCACTGTCTCCCATAGCGATCTTAGTCATTGAAACATCATTTCCTGTGGTTTCATCTGTGATTTTCAGTCCTTGTAGCCAAAAGCTTATATTTCCTGTCAATCCTTTCAGATTACTTGTCCAGATTTCAAACCTGGCATCATTTGTAGTGGTATCAAAAGTACGTTCTATGCTAAATTTTACCCATTTACCAGTCCATCCTTCTGATATTCCCCACATACAATGTTTCCAGTCATTGGAAGAATCTCCATGATAGAAATTTAAAGCGAAACTTCCGCCGCTTGGTCTTTCACTAATCCAGACTTCTCCACTGATCTTATATGTGTGTCCTGCTTGTGCAGTATATGTTGGAAACGAAATGCAGTTATAATTATCGGTAGCAGAGTCTATTCCCCGCCATACATGATTCGTTCGATAATAGCCACCATCGGGAGCTTCATTATAAGTTATAGATCCATCATAACTTCTGGAATATGTCCCTACATTTTCTCCATGACTTGTTGTCCAACCTGTGTTGGAAGCATAAGACTGATAGCTTTCATTTGATTTCTCATAACCACCAAATTTATATCCTGGCCTTGTTGGGGAATCTACAGTAATCGTTGCTCCAGGGGATAAATTATTTACTGTTGTAACGCCACTGCTTCCTTTATATGTTCCACCATTTGGGTCAATGGATAAGGTCGATCCAGAAGTATATTGTAATACAACACTTGCTGTACTTGAACCGATCGTCCCAGAAAGTCCTGGTGTGATTCCTCGGTATTTCTTTCCACTTGCGGTTTTAATATCTCTGATCTCCCATTTTGTGCCTGCTGGATATTGCGTCCAGAAATCGGTGATATCATCTCCTACACAGGTACCATTCACGTAGACATCACAAGATCCAAGCCCATCTAAGTTTCCCTGCCACGTTCCATCTAATTCTCCATTAATATCGAGATAGTATGTCGGGGCATCAAATTTTAAATAAACTGATCGATTACCGCACATGCTGCCAGATGCTGATCCTGAATACACTCCATTATAGACTTTTCCATTTGTTGCTTTAATATCATTGATTTCATAGGATGTTCCATCAGCGATATCAGTTTTATAGAAATCCGTCACATCATTTGCGACACAACTTCCATTTAAATAAACATCAAATGTTCCATATCCTGTAGTACCACCTGAATCACTTCCATCAAGACGTCCATTGACATCTAATGTTCTTTGTGGTTTTTTATAAGTCAAAGTCAACTTTGTTCCACGATAACGATAACTATTATATGTTCTAACACCAAACATACCAGTATTGATCTGAACATTAATACCACCTGCTTCTGGAGTATCTGAGTGAACAGTACCTGTAGTGTCCAGTGTTTGAGTACCGTTATTTGCTGCCGCATAGGTATCTGTATTAAATCGGATTGGAGTTCCTAAACTTGGGATGTCATAATCTCTACCACTATAGTTATAATGTGCATGAACAGTAAATCCCATTGAGAAGTTCATGATAAAATAACTTGTAGTAGTTGTTGTTTTACCTTTATCACTTCCCGCAGTACGTTTTGCTCTAACCTTAACATCATCTTTTCGTGTTGTTACCGTTGTTTGATTTAATGACAAATTGTGATTATTGGGACTACAAGATAAACTACAATTCCACGTTGTTTCTTTATCTCTTAGAACTCCATATAATTTAGAGTCTTTGTTTCCATAACTACTGCTACGTCCAGAAACGCTAATTTTACCTGTGGTTGTTGCCCCACCTTCATCGACTAATTGAACATAGAAATAAGAGCCTGAATTATATCCCAGATTATCTCCATCTTTATCTCTGTGATCATATGTTTTTAATGAAGAGCCTTCTGTAATATTAAAATCATTACTAGTCTTTTTCATTTGTTCCGTTGCTTCTTCTTGGTCTGTTTTTGTTTCTTCTTTCAATCCTAAAGAAAGACGGATTTTATTTTTATCACGATCTTCTTTTAATGCAAAAAGATAAGCTTTCATCGCTTTTACATAATCAGAACAAGTCTTTTGTATCTTCTTATTATAAGGTGATGTCGTATTTTCCAGATATTCATTCAGATCTTTCTGATACATATCCTTGTCACCAACATAATAAATATTAATATCAAGAAGCAATTGTTTTTCGATCTTTTCAATCTCTTCATCTTTTAGATCAACATTACATTCATCTAAGAACTGAAAATATTGAAACAGATAAGAATAGAAATCTTCCGTTGTGATATCATAATCTGCATAAAGATATACAGATTTGTACATTAAAAGCTCTGCGATCTCATATTTTTCTTCGGTTGTGCCACTCATCAGAAATTTGATCTCATCGAGTGTTAATTTCGAATAAAATGTAAAATCATCGATCTCAAAAATTCTCTGTAGAATATCCTGATAAGAATATTTTTTATTTTGAATCATTTCCTTTAGATCTTCCTGTGCTTTTTTACTGGAAAGTTTTCTTCCTGGTTCCTTTTTGTTATCAGGCTTTTCAATCTTAACTTCCGGTTGCACATCAGAGCTGCCATTTGTCGTAACCTTAATACCGTCAGTCTCTGTTGTTTTACTGCCTTCCGCCTCGTTTTTTTTGTCATTTTCTCGCAACGTCAGAGTCGAAGATTCTGTGCTACTAAACTCTTCTTCCTTTTTCCGCTTCGCAGCTGCTGTTGTTACTTCTTGTGCATAAACTGGCACTGCATACGAAAATCCGGAAGAAGCAGTCATAAAGAGTGCCAGAACACCAGTCGTAACGCGTTTAAAATACGTTGATTGTATCTTATCAAACATCGCGATCACTTCTCCTTTCTTTATTTAATTTTCAAGGTTCGCGGACTGGATCACGCTGCAGATCGGACTCAGCGGCTCCGCAACAACGCAATCTTTATCGTCCAATATAAATATGAGAGATTTGAAAAAAAATAATTGTATGAAAACACAATTTCTTCAAATTTCTCTTGTTTTAAATATGAGTTTTTTAATTTTTTTTAATTTTCACATATAAAAAACAGCAGCCATATTTCAGGCTGCCATCTATGATCATTTTTTGCTTTGATTTTTAATCCATTTTTTCAATTCTTCTTTCATCCCATCTTTTTCTTCTTCAATGATTTCTTCAACAACTGATGTTACAACATCGTCAAAAATTTTATTACAGATTTTTCTTTTTAGTAAAATAAGTTTACAAACAATTAAAATCATAAGTCCAATTATATCTGATAAAATAAGCAATAATCCCTCAGAAATATAATCACAGACATAATCAATAATCGTCTTTCTGCTTTCATTCTTTTCATTATCATTCTTCGCATACTGCGATGCGTCAATTAAATATTCTCGTACAATTTTTATATTGAAAGACATTGTTATTGGTTCCTTTTCTGATGCAGTAGAACATGTATTACATTCTTTAGGATTTTGAGATACCCTTCTTCTACAAATATGCTCAGTAGGTGTATCATTTGCTGTTACATAAACATAGTTGTTGTTACATACTGGAAATCCAGTTAATATTCCTCCAACTAATGTCAACAGACTAAACATAAACCACCAGATTTTTTTTAAAAATTTCTTAATTTTTTTATCCATGATAAACATCTCCTTCTTTAAATTAAAATTTTTCTCCACAAGAAAATAATCCTACTTTCTCTCATCGTCATTATTCTGCATTGAGAATATGATATTTTTGATCCACCATAATTTACTTTTTTATTCCTCCTCTCAACAACAAAAAAAGCCCCTGGATTTCTCCAGAAGCTTCTACATAGATTATATCTTTAGGTACAAAAAAAAGGAGAACTGATATAATTCTCCTTTTACATTATTTATTATACTACTGTATCACGAAAAAATCAACCAGAACCGTATCATATTTTTTTCAACTAAGAACCAAGAATCGATACACTTTTTATCATGTGCCGGTTCTTTTTATGAAAATAAAATCTTATATATGAAAAATATTTATTTTCAAAAATCTCATATTTATAGTGAAACAATAAAAATCCGAATATTCTCTATATGAGAACGTCCGGATGCTAATGTTTACTTATTGATTTTCTTTTTATGGATTATCCTTGCTAGAGGATAATTACAACAATTATGATTATTTGTCTATCGATTACAATAATCATAATTAAGACTACGTGTGATTGATTGTCGTTTTGACACTCATTCACAAAGAACAGAGTCTGTGGTGGTACACAGGCTCTTTTTCTGCACTTCTCCTTTATGTTTAACCATTTCTTTCGTGTTTTCTGCAGCTTGTCTTTTAACATCTGCCATAGTCTTCTACCGATTTTCAACAATTTCGGCTTGATCTTCTTCCAAATCCAGTCTAAGAGCTTGTTAACTACGAACTTTACTACATATCTTCTAACGAAATTTACTACCATTTCAGCGAATTTATCGAATATATCCATAAGGATTCTCCTTTCGTGGAGCATCCAGACTTTTATTTTCTCATTACAAATATGCGATTTGAGGAAATTAAAATGATGATGTTACATTTTCAGCAGTTTACAACACAAAAAAAAAGACTCAGAATTAACTCCAAGTCTATTTTCCATACCAAATTACACTACTCTTTAACTTCAAGCATTATTTTTTTCCTTCTTCATGATCTTCTAATATCTTTTTGCATATTCCTTCACGAAGTGTTAGACCATCACATATCTTTGTCTTTTTATCCAAATTTAAAATTCCGTAAATTCCAGCAGCCATAATTAATTGAGAATAAATAGGAATCCAACAAATAAAGAAGTTCTTAATTCCTGATACAATTCCTTTGTGTACTTCTTGATATATAATTTCTTTCATATTTGGATCATCGTAATCATAGTCCAGCATTATTTTGTTCATGTAATATCCTGCCAAAGTATTAAAAATCACAGTAAATACCTGCACTGATAAAACAAAACTCACAATATCCATATCTCTTATTCCTCTTCAAAATCATCTTTCATCATTTGCACGATCAGTTCCCGAATGGACATATCATCTTCTTCATTGTCACTATAAGAACCTTTGATATGCTCCCGATCATCTAAGAAAATAGTGATGAATGAAAGAAACAATGCATATAACTGTCCAATGATTGGAAGGATACTTAAGATCATTGTAATCCCTGCAACCTTAAAAGATCTCTTTTCAAAAAAACGTATCACATCTTCTTTTGTATCCGGATCATCAATTAATAATCGTTGTAAATATGATTCCGTTAAGGATGTGTAGAATATGGTCCCCATGATGACAAGATTCATTGCATATATGATTTTTTCTATCACAATCCCACACTCCTTTTGTTACTTCATGATCTTTCTTGTCTTAGGCTTCTTTGTCGCATTTGATAAAGACTTTTTGCTGACTACCTCAATATGGTCTTCCATATTCTTTACAACCAGCCAGTTCTCAGGAACCAGTCCTGCTTCTTTTAGCATCATTTTCTGTTCTCTTGTTGGTTTCTTTCCATGTTTCATAAAAAAACTCCTTTCAAATTTCTTCTATAGTAAATATGCGAGATTTTCCGAAAGATATTTTTCACATATAAGATTTTAAAGCTAATTCTGGCACATTCATTCATAGACAGTCTTGGCAGTGATTTCCTATTGGCTTTTTTTTTGATAAATTTTTATATATGAAAAATATTTATTTTTAAATCTCGCATATTTAAAGTGAAAGCAAAATAAAATCCGAACATTCTCAAAAGCGAGAACATCCGGATGCTAATGTTAAATTGTTTTCTTACTGATCAGATTTTTGGTCAGCGTATATGTTTATTTGGATATCACAATTGGTATTGTCGTGGATATCCGCATATTTTAAAACATCTGAAAGATTTTCATCGGATCTTTCAGAAATATTGTCTTGAGTCGGTGTTTCATCCACATCGGCTCTTTTCTTGTTTTTATATTTTTCGATGATACAGTTAACTGCAAGTGCAACTGCACAACTGATCACGCCACTGATTAACATTTCCGCTATTTTTTCTGCTGTTATGAATTCTTTCATCCCGAATTCTCCTTTCTTAGGAACATCCGGATTTATTTTCTCAATTCAAATATGCGATATGAGAAAATTAATATGATAATATTGTATTTTCAGCAGTTTGCAGCACAAAAAAAAAGACTCAGAATCATTTCTAAGTCTAATTTTTCATATGAAATTACACTACTTGCAAACTCGTGACTTATTCTTCTACAACGCCTGTTTTCTCACATGAAACAGTTCTTGTTTTTCCACTTGGGATCTTATATGTTTCAACAACTTTGACTGAAAGAACTCCTTTCGTATGATCGCATTCTGTGATCTCAACTTTCAGTTTGCTATCTGCTGTCATCTGATTTTTTAAATGCTGCTGGAATCCTTTTGCCATTGCATCATCTGTAGAATATTTGTTGTTTCTGCAACTTTGGATCGTTGCGTCAACTGCATTGCTTGTATTTGTTGTCAACTCATCCTGACGGACGGATGTTGCAGTCGTTGCCTGCATGATGTAAACAGAAAATACCATGATCAGGCATACGATAAATCCTGTGATCGCACCTTTCATAATTTTATATCTCCTTTCTGAAATGTGTTTCTTTCTATTATAAATATGAGAGATTTGGCATTTTTTATGGGAAAGAAAAAAGCACCATAACTTCTGCTATGATGCTCTTCTATATTTACAGACTTTTTGAGGTGTACCAAAACAGTTTTTGTAAATGGTTACTGTCTGTATTTTTATTACATGATTAGTTTGCCTGCTGTAGCTCCTGATCTTGTGAAGAATGTGCTTAATGTATCAGTTAAAGCTTTCTGGAACTGTGGTGTAAATGTTGCAGCCACAAATCCTGCTAATGCTAATACAATGATTACTGAAACAATGATTCTACCATAATTGTCTAAAAATTCTCCCATGATTTATATTTCCTTTCTTATGTTTAAAATTTTTCTTGCTCTTTGCTTTACTGCTGTTTTCTTACATGATCAGAGATCCTGTAGCTCCTGATCTTGTGAAGAATGTGCTTAATGTATCAGTTAAAGCTTTCTGGAACTGTGGTGTAAATGTTGCAGCCACAAATCCTGCTAATGCTAATACAATGATTACTGAAACAATGATTCTACCATAATTGTCTAAAAATTCTCCCATGATTTATATTTCCTTTCTTATGTTTAAAATTTTTCTTGCTCTTTGCTTTACTGCTGTTTTCTTACATGATCAGAGATCCTGTAGCTCCTGATTTTGTGAAGAATGTGCTTAATGTATCAGTTAAAGCTTTCTGGAACTGTGGTGTAAATGTTGCAGCCACAAATCCTGCTAATGCTAATACAATGATTACTGAAACAATGATTCTACCATAATTGTCTAAAAATTCTCCCATGATTTATATTTCCTTTCTTATGTTTAAAATTTTTCTTGCTCTTTGCTTTACTGCTGTTTTCTTACATGATCAGAGATCCTGTAGCTCCTGATTTTGCGAAGAATGTTGATAATGTATCAGTTAAAGCTTTCTGGAACTGTGGTGTAAATGTCGCAGCCACAAATGTTGCTAATGCTAATACAATGATTACTGAAACGATGATTCTACCGTAATTGTCTAAAAATTCTCCCATGATTTATATTTCCTTTCTTATGTTTAAAATTCTTTTTGTTCTTTGTTTTACTGCTGTTTTCTTACATGATCAGAGATCCTGCAGCTCCTGACTTTGTGAAGAAAGTCTTAAGTGTATTTGTGATCGCTGTCTGGAACTGTGGTGTAAATGTCGCAGCCACAAATCCTGCTAAAGCTAACACGATAATGACGGATACAATGATTCGTCCATAATTGTCTAGAAACTCACCCATAATTTGGCTACCTCCTTTTTATTTTTTTTAGGGACCATTTCTGGTCTTTGAAAAAACTTCTAAAGTCTTTGAATTAGAAGACTTTTCAAAAAGCAGAAACCTTATTTTTCTATATTTGTTGTTTATTTACATTTAAAGATCAAAAAATATATGATTTTTTCCATACCTTTTTAATTTTCATTCATTACAAATATGAGATTTTTCAAGAAAGATAACTGTCGCTTTTCTCTTACACTTTAAATATGAGAGATTTGAAAAAAAATCTGACGCACTTCTCTGCTTTCAACTCCATTTTTCCCTTCATTTTAAATATGAGATTTTTGAGAAAAAAAATGACACTGTAAAATGGAATGAGAAAAACAGCCACCATTTCTGATGACTGCTTCTTCTTAATCATTATTGACTTCTGCTGCCTGCTTGATCTGATATTCTCTTTCAAACTGGAATAAAGGCACTTTCACCTTATATGTTAAAACTGTTGTGTAAGTTGTTGTATCTCCGCTTGCTGCAGATGTAACTGTTAATCGATATCCTGATGCTGTTGCATCACTTTTACATCGATCAACTACTTCGTTTGCAAATTCTGCACTTTCCATGCGATTGATCGCAGAAGAACAAAACTGTTTTGCATTTCCAGTGTTCATGTCTACTTGTTGGTTAAACATACCAAGTAATACCAAAAGAGAAATCAAAATTGCGCATACGAAGGTTTCTATTGCTAATCTCATAAAATCCCTCCCCTTTACAAAGCATAGCCTTCTAAAGCATGTGTTTGATCGATTCCAAGGATCATTACTTTAGAATGATATGTTAATGTTACTTTGTATCTGGAAGAATTTTCATAAAAACCATCGTTTGAGATCTTCAATGTATATCCCTTTTTTGTTGCATCACTAATACAATGACTGATAACATCAGAATCAAAGTTACTAGCTTCTATTTGATGAATCACTTCTTCATGATATTCTCTGGCATTTTTTGTTGTTAAACTTGCCACAGAATAATTCATCCCGATAAAAAAAGCAAACATGATAATGATAATACTGACCGCTAGGTTCATTGGTGATTTCAAATTGATCGCTCCTTTCTTATATGATCACAGCAGCAAGGATATATGATAACATTGTTGCCATGAAATTATTTCCAATATGTAGCATGCATCCATATCGAATGTCTTTTTTCTTATAATAAATAAAACCAAAGACCATTCCTGTGATAAATGCGGAAACCTTTTGTGCCGGAATCGGATGTAATATTCCAAAAAATATACTTGTAAGAATGATCGTGATCACCTGCCATACTTTATGATCAGATAGGCCTGACAATCCCTCTTGAAAAAGTCCACGGAATAAAAATTCTTCTGTTAATGGTCCAAGGATCACTGCGATCGGAACATACAACCATGGCGACATTGCATCCTGTCCATTTAACATTGCCGGCATTGTCCACCCAAATAACGCCTCTATGAATGTTAAAAGAAGCGTCATAAGAATACTTTGTACTGCCCATAATCCAATTCCACAAAAGAAAAATTTTATATATGAAAATTTATGCTTGATCAGGTTCCTTAAGTTTTTATCAAACAAAAAATATCCTACGATCATTGCAATGCACAGGATTGCTTTCGAAACGCCTAATGGCATAAAAGTGATCGATCTTGGTAAATATTTGTATAATAAGATGCCAACAGTTCCAATTAAAATCTTCTTCATATTTTCTCCATTCCAAAACTAAGCTGTACGTCCAGTTACTAATAATTTCATCCTTTTTTCTGCTTTATAGCCTCGACTGTTTGTAACTTTATAAATAATGTTGTAATAACGATAATTTGCATTGACTGATATTGTGTTTCCTGTAGTTCCTAATTTAGAAATCGTTGTTCTTCCATTTCTATCTACTTGTTCCACTTTGATATTAACTTTGTTGGATGCGATTGTTCCATCTTTTCTATCTGTCACAGTTACATTGTTTCGTGCATTATAAGTTGTCCCAGGTTTCATTTTAACAGTCTTATTTCCACTTTTTAATGTAATGGTTGGTAAAGGTGATTTTGCCTGAAACTCCTGATTTCCTGATAAATGACCAGTATCCTTATAAATACCATTACTTTTCCAGGTATTAAATAAAAATCCACTCAGTAGTCCAATGATAAAAATCCCAACCACAGCAGTGATTACAATCTTCCCGTATTCTTCCATAAGATTATGCATTCTTCAAGTCCTCCTTTCTTATGCCAATGAATTAATAAACTCTGGACCGTATTCTACAAAATACTGTACGATCATTCCGAATAATCCCATAACGATCAACCCAAAGATCACATAAAGGATGACCATTCCATATTCATCTAAAAATTCACCCATAATATTTTTCCCTTTAGATCATCCCTATGACTTTGATGAATGCAGCACAGATTCCAATTCCCAAAATAACAAGAACTACGATCTCTCCATATTCTTCGATCAAATCACCCATAGCAATGTCCCCTTTCTTTTAAAATTTGAAGTAGAAAAACTCCTCATTTTAAATATGAGAGTTAAGAAAAAAAATATGGAACTGTATATTATGTTGTAAAAAGGGGGAATTGCCCTGCCCATAAAGGGGCATGGTCTCAACCACGAAAAGCATAGGACCAGTACGATTGATGTATTTTGTCCGTATTGGTCTTTTATTTTTTTTATATGTGAGAAATATTGCTTTTCAAATCTCTCATATTTATAGTGAGAACAAAAAAAATCCGAACGATCCCTGAAATGAGAACGTCCGAATGTTTGTTCAATTGTTACTTTTGTAATCGGTCTTTATTTATGGCTGATCACAATGATTATGATCATTTGTTTTTGGGTTGAAATGATCATTATCATAATTTCATATGAATGATTTTCCTGACGGTATTCATTCATAAAACTTAGAGTCTGTGTTCCTGCACAGGCTCTTTTCCTTTGTCTGAAATTTATCCATTTCTTTCATGTTTTCTGCAGCTTGTTTTTTAACATCTGCCATAGTTTTCTACCGATTTTCAGTAGTTTATTACACAAAAAAAAGACTCAGAATCTTTTCCAAGTCTAATTTTTTTTCAAAAATATGCTATTCTTAAATGCATATCTACTGCAATTTTCCCATCATCTGGAACAGGAACATGATAAGTAATCCCATATCCAAAAAGATCTTTGCGGTAGAAGTTAACATTGGAAGCCATGTGATCTGTTTTACCAATTTTACCTTATCTGCATCTTTCAGGCGCTCTGCTTTTTCAATTAAAGCATTGTTTCTTACGATCAGACTGTTGATCTGTGTTTCTGCATCATCACTTCCTACTTCGTTTAAAGAATATAACATCTTAACAATGGAATGGATATCTGGTACTTCCAGATCTTCTAGGAAATGTTGATATGGTAAAATTCCAGTTGGATCTTTTTCAATCTCATCCAGTAGTTTGTAAATTTCATTACGAAATACATATGGAGCATTTGGTGCAGAATTTCTTAAAGACATATAGACATTGTCTGTCTGTAGGTCTAATGCAATTCCACGAATCCATCCCGGAAATTCTTTTTCGCATTCTTTGATCAAACGCTTCTTTGCAGCATTTCCATTTCCTGTTGGAACAAAGAAGATGACGATCGCTAAAACAATTCCACCGATGATAAAGATCTTGCTTGACTGCCATAAACCAAAGATAATAACTGGTCCACTACATATAAGTGTGGCAAAAACACTCTGCATGATCTCTTTTCCTACATTTCGTTCTTTACGGAAATTTTTCCAGTCTTTGTCAATCTGTTTTTCATTTGTATCATGAATATCTTCCAGCCAACTACCAGTTAATTTCTTCTGTACAAAAGCAAACAGCAGTATCATAACTCCTAAGACCAAAAAGGAACCGATCTGATATGCTTCCATCTTAAGAATCGGAGACATGGATTTATTTCGAGAGAACAAAATCACTGTTGTTGCTGTGATCATAACTCCCATAACCAGAGAAATGATGATACTGTTTTTTACTACTTTACGATCTTTCTGGAAAGAATATGTACGTTCTGTCCAACTATGGATATCATCTAAGATAATATTCAATGTAGACTGATATTTTCCACCTTGACGTTCTACTTTGATCAGAAAGTCATGTAAAATTTTCATTCTTTCACATCCATATTCGTTTTCGATCGGTAGTAAAGCATCTTCATAAGAGTCTCCACGATTGATTGCTTCGATTGCCTGATTTAAGCATTCAGCCATTTTTCCATCAGATAACGATAATACATCCCGCAAGCTTTCTAAGATCTTTGGTTTTCTTTTAAAAGAATAGATCATCTGTTCCATATAGTCTACAGACTGTCGAAAGCGCTTCTGTTCATACAAGAATCGAAACTGATCGACAATGATCACAGGCAAAGAAAAACAAAAGATCACGATCAGAATCGCCATATATTTTGGTGTCAGCTGAAAGAATCTGCAAACTGCAACAACGACAGCCAAACTCAGGAATAAAGTGATCAGATAAGATTTCAGAGAATACTGATAACCATACCCAATGATCTCTGTTTCCATTTCTTTTGGATTCAAGTATTGTAAAAAACCTTTTTGTTTTTTATGTTTTTTAGGTTTTTCACCTTTTGTACGGCGTGATTTTGATTGATTATTTTGCGCTTTTATCTCTTGCCCCTGCCTCTGTTGATCCTTTTTTTTACGCATATAATGTTTTCTCCTTTCACAAAAAATTTGATGTATAAAAAAAATACTTCCATTGTAAATATGAGAGATTTCATAAAAAAAATGGACGATGAAAAAAAATCTGGTAAGGACATTCATGTCCCTACCAAAACATTTTCTAACTGTATGGGACTCCATACGGTTTACAACTTAGTTAAGAAACTATTTTTTATTAACCATTCGCTCTAGCAATTTCTTTCCTTTGATCTCTCCAGCTGCTTCTTCTCTGATCTGATACTTTGATTTTCCACAATCAGAATATTTCTGGTGATACCAGGTCATATATCGGATCATAAATGCTGCGATCCACTGCTGATCATTTTCATCATGACCATCTAAGCAAATATCCATGCCTAAGAGTTTTTTCCAATCCATAAATTTTACAGGCAGCATCTTTCCATCTTTCATAAAGTCGCCCTCATCCATATCAAAAGTGATCATTTCTCCTGAGAGAACCGGATCTAATCTTAAGATCGCAGCGATCAGTTTTTTGTATTTCTTTTGAAGCTGCTTTTCTGCCTTTCTCCTGGATGCACGAGTGTTCACAATATCATATGGCAACTCTGTTAACTGAATAGATCTCTCAATCAGAATACTTTCTTTTGTCTGTTCTAATAAATTTTTTACTAACATCTTTTTCTCCTTTACTTACATTATTTTTAGCAAAATTCCTGTCATGATCATAACAATTGTAAACAAAGACATCCAAAAGATTAATAATGTAATATTTTCGATCTTCCTTCGATGATCCACATCTACATTGTTCTTGTTTTTCCATCTGGCTATGAAACAACCTATGATGATAAACAATTCAATGATCAAAACAGCAATGATTAATGATACATACTTCATTTTTTACCCTTTTCTTTTTTCTCTTTTTTATGTTTCCTTTTAAAAAACAAGTATGATAAAAAGAGGATCGTTACAACAAAAATGGATACAATGATATACAATTGAGTTATCGGCATCTTTGTTAATCTCATATACAATTGTGTTATTGACATTTTTATTTCTCTCCCATCTTGTATATTCTTTGTCCCCTTCCATACTGATTCACTATATTTTCCAAAATAGCAGCAGCATCCTCCTGACTTTCAAATCTTCCGAGCACTTTCTGATTGCATCCGCTAACAGCTTGATTTAGAGTACAAATTAAGTCATATTCACATTTTTTATTGTCATATCGGATGAATATCTCGCTGATACATTGTGTATTAATGACTCTATCTTCGTTTTTCAACAGAATTAACATTCTTTTCATCTCCTTTCGTTTTTTTTCTTTGGGTGTAATTTGTTTTACTTCTCTCATCTCCAAAGATCCTACACAAACCAAGAACACATATACACGAAATCCAGCACACTTGAGAAAATATAAAAATATGTAGGAATCTCGCTTTTCTTATATTGCTTAAAGAAAAGATAAAAAAAATTGACAATCAGCATAATTCCATACAAAATTTCTTTGCGAACATCAGGAGCAAACGTTACAGCATACCAAATATTTACGATCAATACGAAAGAACAAATGATAATACAAATGGTATACCATTTTTCAAGTTCTTTTCTTTTCATGATGCATTCTCCTTTCTTATTTCCAAAACATTGCAAAGATAAAGATTCCTATGATCCATAATCCCATGGAGATGATCTTTCCACTCTTATATTTCATCTCCCGAATATCTGGAATATTTCCAATGATTTCTGCTGAGATCATAAAAGCCCATCCAATTCCACTAAAAAGATTACGTTCCTGAATCATTAATCCAAACAAGACTCCATAAAACACGATACGTAGCACAGTATCCATGCCCTTTGAGACTTTTTTCATTTTCCGATTTTGGTGTTCAAAATCTCCGACTGTCATTTTTGACATAACCTTTCTCCTTTCTACAGTTCGATATATGTGTAATCACTTAATCGGTACAAGTTATCAGAAACCACGTATTTTGCATTTCGTACAATTTTTCCTCGTTGGATGATTCTCACCCAAGTTCCCTCATTCGTCTGGACTTCGTAAAAATGAAAGCCAAGAAGGATCAGCATTGGATGAAAATACATCATTTCTGTTCGATACAGCAAAACAAAAAATGCTGCAAAATTCATCCAAAATAACATTGAGGTATCTGTAACACAAGCGATCAAAGAAATCCAACATATCACCAATACGCATTTTCGATCCACACATTGAATCTCTGAACATCCACTGATACAATCATGACTTAGATGTTTTGCAAAGAATATTGCGATCAATGGAGATACTACAACGAAAAACCCTACAAAAATGCAAGCAATTTCGAATCCAGTTGATTGAATATTTTTCAATATGTATAGAAATAGCATCCAAGACATGATTGACATTGTCCAAAAAAGCCGATATATAAACTTCATTTTCATACTCCTTTCCATAAAAAAATCTTCTAATATAAATATGAAAGATTTTAATCCGATGATTTTTCACATATAAGATTTTTATGAAACATGCAAAAAAAAAGACATGGAAGACACCATGCCTTAATTGTTTTTCGACTTCTTTGTATTTTTTATAGAAACAGTGCGTCATCGATCATCTTTTTCGGAATCAAAATACCTGTCTGTCTACCAATTTCAATCTGTAAAGAGCGTACATCCTGAAAGATTCCTTCCGTGACCAAAGTAGTGATACATTCCATGATCTCATCCTCTTCTATGATCTCGTCTTTTTCAATTTGAAAATATTTTCTTAAAAAAGTTGTTAATAACTTTCTGTTTCTCTTTGTCATTTTAATTTTCGGTCCTCAAAGTCAACAACCATCTGATTCCCATCAGGCAAGTATTTCTCTTTCACTTTTAAGATCTCAGAGATAGGAACTTTGATCTCAATCTCATCTAAGATGATCGTTTGATATTCTAATTTTTTCACAGTTGCTTCTTTTTTAATTTCAAAAGATTCATAAGAAAGGTCTTTTTTCTCCATAAGATCATCAAAAATTGTTTTTCCTGAGGTATCATCTCCAAAGATCTGATCACTAACTGTAGGGATACTAAATTTTCCATCATCCTGATACATATTCCAAAGTTGTAAACGAATGTTTAACTGATCTTCTAATTTTTTTTCTTTTGTTGCTTTTAAGATTGCCTGCATCATATATCCAAAACTTTTTTTGGGACTTAATCCGGTTGTGATCTTTAAGAACATTTCAGATAGATAAAAGATCTTTTCTCCAGATAGCATCTCATATTTTTTCTGCTGCAGAACACCTTTCAATGTATCAATATTTACGATAAAAGCTTCCTTACATGTATTAGTCATAACCTGTTTTGTGACAACCTCTGTGCTTCCTTTCTGATGTCCATAGAATGGTTTATAATCCATTTTCAACATTCCAAAATAATCAGTTCCTTCACTAGTAAAAGTAAGGAATACTAAATCTGCATCTGGGATTTTGACACTATCACAACAGATATCATAGAGTTCTTCTCCTAATTTGGCTGTATTTTTTTCAAAATTATCCAGATTAATGGTAATTGCAGCATGATTCAGATCGATCTTTACAGCATCATCAGATTCTGTCATCTTTTCTATCTGCTTCTTTAAAAATTCCGTAAAATCTGTTCCCAAGTCAATACATTCTTCGGATGCTTTATATTTTCCAATGGATGGCTGAGACACATGAACGATTACTTTTTTTAAAATAATATTATCTTGTAACATATATACTCTCCTTTTTTTGCCTGTGTTGTTTTTTTTTACATAATAAATATGAGAGAAATTTTAAGAAAGAATTTTCACATATAAAAAAATACATCCCATGTTATTATTCAACGTTGTCACAAGAGTCCTTTTGTCCTTCATTGTCCGTATTTCAATACATCCTATGTTATTATTCAACACATCAAAAGTATTTTATTCTTTTTTGCTTTTTCTTATTTCAATACATCCTATGTTATTATTCAATGCAATGGGAATCTGTAAAGAATTAGCTGCGGTGTGTTATTTCAATACATCCCATGTTATTATTCAACAGAGAAAAATTATTTTAAAAAAGAGTGAAGAACAAATTTCAATACATCCTATGTTATTATTCAGCTTTCATCCATACATACGATGTACCGTTATTTTCGAATTTCAATACATCCTATGTTATTATTCAGCCAACGAAAAACCGTCATTCTTGCATCTTACTGATCTCTATAAATCACGATCTTAAGCCATTTTTCCAACATTTTACCAACCATTCCATTGAAAATCAGCTATTCGTAAGAAACCACGTATTTACGCCATTTGACAGACTTTTTCAAAAAATCACTTGGTAAGAATCTTCCTTCTATTATAAATATGAGAGATTTTCATCAGAAAAAAAATCACATATAAAAAAAGACAGACCATTTCGTTGAGTTTGCCAAAATGGTCAAAAAAAAGAAGAACTGGCATTTATACCTGTTCCTCTTTTATGATTCTTATCTTTTTGATGGATTTGTTTGAAACATTTTTACAACACTATTAAACATTGCTTTTCCATATTTGTCTGTGTTTGCTTTCATAGATGCTGCTTCTGTTTTGTTCGTAATAAATCCAAATTCTGTTAAAGTAGAAGCTGTTCTTGTATGTCTTAAAACAGCTAATCCTGTTCGGTTTACAAGTCCTCTATTTGTAAATCCTGTTGCTGCTTTTGTAAAATTGTGTACATTTGCAGCCCATTTGTAAGAAGTCACTCCATTCGTTGCTTTATATCCCTGAGAATTATATAAAGTTTCGGACCCTTTAGCTGTTGCGCTAGCAGAATTAATGTGACAGCTTAAAAAATAATCAGCTCCAACATCATTTGCTAATTGACTTCTTGCTGTTAGAGATGGATAAGTATCTGTCGTTCTTGTGTAATACACTGCATAATTCTTGTTTTCATCGAAATATTTCTTTGCACCAAGCACGATACTTAATGTCAGATCTTTTTCTCTTAATCCATTTCCTACAGCTCCAGAATCAGTTCCACCATGTCCTGCATCGATCACAACGATATTTTTATACATTGTTTTTGGAGTTCCCCATTTTACATAAGCATATCCATTATTAAATGTAACGGAATATCCACGATAAGAGCTAGATGGCTTGATATAAACATAAGTTCTTTCCTTATCAGAATTATATTTTACTGTGAAATCAGACATCGTACTCTTTGCAGATCGATTTGCTGATTTTTTGAAATGAGAAACATAATTCCCTGCACAAGACATAAATAATTGTCTGCTCGTATACTTATCTTCAAGATAATACTTTGTGACCTTTTCAGGTAGTTTGATCCGGAGATCGTAATTGCTCTTTGAAGCTTTAACTCTGCTGTTTGGTAATGCTCCTGTAACTGTATATTTGACCGTTGTTGGCTGCTTTACTGCCGTTGTAGTCGTTGTGGTTGGTTTTGCAGTTGTCGTTGTAGGTTTTGTTGTAGTTTCTGGCTCCTTCACAAAAGATGGGTGGTCATATACAAATGTGTTAGAACATCCATCATACACTTCTTTCATCTCATGTATTTTGTTTCCAATCTCTTCTGCATAAGAAGGATTTGTGGAATATTGATGCCAAAGGTTGTCTTTTTTCTGGTTGTATCTCATCTTATATAATGTGTTCTGTTGATAAGACGCGTTGTGAATGTAATTATCTGCTACATATTTCGCTGCACCATTGATCGCGTTATTTACACTTGTCCATCCCATGTAGTATGCATAGGAAGAACCGCATAATTGCGGATCACTGTCATATGCTTTGATCCCATACAGATTATAAACAGTCGTTGATGAAATTTTCTTTGTGATGTATTTTCCATTAACTTTGAGAAATCCGATCACATTTCCATTTGCATCTTTCTTTAAGCTGTCTCCAGTGATCACCTCAATAATTGTTTTTTTACTTAGATCACTGGTTCCATATGCAGACTCATTCAATGTTTGGGAAAGCAGATATACAGGATCGATCTTTTCTTTTTTCGCTGCTTTGATAATTATATTTGCCTTTCCTTTTAAGACGCTGTTTGTCTTATTTTTTAACATCTCTTCCATTTTTTGTGCATATAAAGATTCATTCACATTATGATATGTATCAATCTGCAGATATTGCTCTTCATTAACTTCGGACACGATTTTTTTCTGATATGCAGCTTGATCATAAACCTGATTATTATATTTTGGAACAGCCTTACTTTGTTCTTTTGCATAATCAGAGGCTGTCATATCATAAGATGTTGTTACATTTTTTCTTGTAACCTCAGGTTTCTCCGGTTTTGTTGGCGTTGTTGGCTTCGTTTCAGTAGTGGTCGTTGTCGGTTTACTTGCTGTTGTAGTTGCAGGTTTACTTGCTGTAGTCGTCGCGCTTCCAGAATTTCCAGACTGAGTTGCAGCACTCATGCATCCTGCTCGTTTTGTTCCTTCCCACTTATAATGAATACCAAGCTGTTTTGCTGTCCACGCTCCTGGGACCATGATATAATTCGTGTCATTCTTATAATTGTATACTTTACGAGCTGGAGTAGCCATTGTAACCTTTTTGCCATTCACATATGCATATTTGCTGTTAACAGTCATTTTAACTGTTGTGCTGTAACGGCTCAGTGTAAATGTATCTCCAGAATTTTTATAAAGAACCTTTGGTCCTTCGGATTGGCCAAAAATCCAATAAGCAGAATACATCGCATTATCATTTTCATCAATGTATCCTGGCATTTTTGTGCCTAATACTTTGCCATTCCACCTTGCATCCACTGCTTTTTTCGTGGAAATCTTATTGTTATGTGTGTATTTGATCTTAAAGCTGTCTCCTGCTTTAAAAGCATTTGCTGCATAAACAATACTATAATTTCCAACACTTCCTGCTACCATAAGAAGACTCATCACGGCAGCAGAACATTTTGTTATCAAACTTTTTTTCTTTCTCATAATGCCCTCCTAATTCACTTTTATGATCTGCTTGTTTGCCTGTCCTGCTTTTGCTTTATAAGAAATCTTGATCTTAGAACCAATATCCATAGAATCAAGCTTTTTGATCAATGCGTCATCCATAACAAGCATTACTTCAAAACTTCCATCTTCTTTCTGAACTTCAACGCAGTTTCCATCTGCAAATCCGTTATAGACGACTGTTTCTGTCTTTGCAGATTTCTTTTCATCCTTTTTCGTTGCGATTGGAACTTCTGTCGTTGTCGCTTTTGCAACATTCCGTTTTGCTTGTGTAGAAGCATCTTGTTTTTTCTCTTGTTTCTGATCTATTGTTACTTCTGTATTTTCTTTTTTCTGAGAAGTATTGATCGGACGTTTGATATCTTTTGTTCTTAAAGCAGTTGTTTCTTTTTCTGGCTTTTGATCCGTTTGTTTCGAACACGCAGTAAAAGCAAACATGCATCCTAAAGCGATCATAGGAATAACTATTTTTCTTGATAATTTCACAATTTCCACCTCCTTTCTTCACAAAGTAAATATGAGAGATAGCGCAAAAGATAAAAAAACAGACAAGGGATTCCTTGCCTGTCTGCGAAATATTATATGTCTTGTAACGTTTGTGCGATATAATTATATGTTTTAGGAAATTCGTTTTTCAGTGTATATGGATACTTACAGTACATCATGAAAGCTTCAGCAAAATATTCTTTCGAATCCTTTCGAGAGTAACTTAGCGAATCTATTTTTTTAGATTCTAAGTGATAAATTTGTATAAACTCCTGTGATAGGCTTCCAAAATTATTTTTTAGATCTACATAATGACCCATTTCATGCAACAAGACTTTCTGATCACTTTGATATTCTCTTAAAATCACAGCCTTTTTTCTTGCGGAAAATACTCCCAAATTTACTGTATCTTTAAATAATTTGCTTCCTGGATCCTGTATCACATGATATTTTTCATTTTTAAAGTCTTGATAAACTTTATCAGGAAGATACCATTTTACATCTTCGATCACAGGTTTCCTTTTTGAATACTGATATTTCTTTTTTGTCTTTTTTACTTTTTTTGTTGTTGTGACTGTTTTAGTATGCTTATAAAAAACTGTTTTTACTTTTTTTGTCTTTTTAATAACAGTTCGCTCTTTATGTTTTGCATAATATAATATTTCCCCATAATTTGTTGTAGCACTTGTCTGAATTTTCACTTTTCGACTTTTATAATATTTCTTCGTATGATACTTTTTTGTTGCTGCTTGAACAGAAGAATTATGATAGCTCATACAACATGCAAAAGTCAAAAAACATATCATAACTAGTTTGTGCCAGATTTTCTTTTTCAATTTTCTTGCTCCTTTCATCTTATCTCACAATACAAATATGAAAGATACGAAGAAAGTTAATGGAGACATAACAGAAATACTAGTGTAAACATTGTTTTTATCTGTTTCTCATCAGGTTTTTTTCGTTTTTTCGAATATAAATACACATGCTGTATGTTTGAGGTATCTTGCACAACAAAATCACAGTCGATATTTTGGTATCCTGTAATTTCTTTATTCTGCATCACATGATACTTCTTACCGGCTGTTAATCTATTTATTTGGATATGATCATATGGAACATCTCGAAAAGAAGATATTGGATTTTGATTTTCATCGTACAACGTAAAGACCCCATCATTCAATGACTTCCCATCTTCTGTTACATGGTAAAGCTGCAATTGTGTGATCGGATTTTGAATAATCGCCGAAATACTTTGAATCTGACAATCTGTTTGCTTTTTAACTTCAAAATTGTAGAACTTTTGAGATTTTATATATCCATCGGTACAATTCCTTTGCGAAATTTGATATTTTCCAGGATACAGATAGTTTTCTGTTAGCTTATTTCCAGTAATATTTGAAACCTTACTTCCTGCTTGATATTTTATTTTCCCAAAATTATCTTTGATATCATTCACTGCTTTTATTTCAAATTTACTCGATACAGGATCCCCCGTCTGGCTGATTGTTCGAAAATTTGTCTTAACTTCCTGTTTTCCATCTTCTGATATGAATTTTGATGATGACAAAAATATTTCTGGGATATTTGTTTTTATGTCACCTATATCTTGAATTTTAGCAGAATAATATTCCAGATACTCTTTATGATTGATAGATAAAGCATATTGATTCTGCTCAGTTCTTTTAATCACCATTTCCCAATGACCGTTATCTTCATCATTCATTTTTCCAACAAACTCATAATTTGATATTTGATCTTTCTTTCCGTTCCCTTTGTATTGATATAATTCTACGCTTTTTGCTTTCACCTCAGTCTTATAATTCAATTTTACCTTTTGTTTTTCATCTGCTTTTACATGCTCTGTTTGTATAAATAAAAACATCATCATGCAAAACAAAAAGAATCTTATCATTAATCTTTTTTGTTTCATCTATAATTCTCCTTTCTTCTCTCTGCTTCTTTTAAAGGAAACAGTCTTAAGATGATACCAGTCTTGAGATTACATCTCCCTGTTTGTATAAAAGGAAAAGAACAAACTTCAGAAAAGAATAAAACTTGAGAGTACCTCTCCTGTTTGTATAAAAGAAAACTCCTTCTTAACAAAAAAGG
>OLNS01000756.1_pt1 | contig 27606 bp, 26 predicted proteins | sample 1673031 | NCBI WGS metagenome assembly OLNS01 (sample SAMEA3136748, study PRJEB25190) | human gut metagenome | biome: human gut; feature: human-associated habitat; material: faeces | place: Austria | collected 2013
CTCGATAATACACAAAGTATTATCTGCGCTTTTGGCTTAGCATCTGCCGCACCTCTCTCGCCGTATCGGCACTTAGAATTATGCGGTATTGCCTAAAATTTTTAGCGGGCCAGCCAGCCGCCGTCCACGGCCAGGGTGTAGCCGTTCACGTAAGCGGCGGCGTCCGACGCCAGGAAGATGGCCGCGCCGCCCACATCGGCAGGGGTGCCCCAGCGGCCAGCTGGGATGCGGGCGAGGATCTCCTCGCTGCGCTCTTCGTCCTGGCGCAGCTGGTTGGTGTTGTTGGTGGCCATGTAGCCCGGTGCGATGGCGTTAACGTTGATGCCGTACTTGGCCCACTCGTTGGCCAGGGCTTTGGTCATGCCCATGACGGCGCTTTTGCTGCTGGTGTAGGCGGGTACGCGGATGCCGCCCTGAAAGCTGAGCATCGAGGCAATGTTGATGATCTTGCCGCCCTTTTTGTCGGCGACCCACTGCTTGGCCACGGCCTGGGAGAGGAAGAACACCATCTTCTCGTTCAGGAAATCCACGGCGTCCCAGTTCTCGGGGGTGACGTCGATGGCGTCGCACCGCTTGATGATACCGGCGTTGTTGACCAGAATGTCGATGCGGTCAGCGTGGGCGTGGACCTGCTCCAGGATAGAATCGATGGCGGCAAAGTCCGAAAGGTCGGCGCGGACCTCGGTAAACTGGCCGCCCTCAGCGGCGATCTTGGCGGCGGTCTCGTCGCAGCTGCGGCGGGCTACGCCGAAAACGTGGGCACCGGCAGCTGCCAGCGCCACGCAGATGCCCTGGCCCAGGCCGGTGTTGGCGCCCGTGACCACAGCGTTTTTACCGTTTAGCGAAAAGAGATTCATAATATCATTCATTGCGTTTTCCTCCTGTAGTGCTTGACCTTTGTACTGTCAACATGGTACTATTATAAAAAGATAAAGTACGAAATACAAACAAAACAGGGCAATAAACTATCAAAAATGTACCAAACGCAGAATTTGAACAGGCGGGGGAAAATGGAACAGATCAAAGCGAACGAAACGCTGGTAGACAGTTCTCTACGGGAGACTAAGATGCACGGCACCGTGGATTTCCCGGTGGGCGTGTATCTGGACGACTTCTCGGACTTCAAAAACGGTTACATCTGCTGGCACTGGCACGAGGAAATTCAGATCTCCTGGATCATCGAGGGCGAGTTCCTCTGCCAGATGGAGGGGCGCACGGTGCATCTGCACCCCGGCGAATTGATATTCGTCAACCGGGGTGTGCTGCACCAGATCTACCCGGTGCAAAAGGGGTACGGCAAGCTGTACGCCTTTATATGGGACCCGGAGTTCCTCAGCGGCAGTGCGGACGGTGCGGTGTATCAAGAGGCCTTTGAGGCGATGCTGAAAAGCGGCCCCCGCTGCCTTACCCTGGCCGAGACCGCGCAGGCTCCCGGCGGGCAGGCCGTGGGCGAAGCACTGCGGGCCATTGTGGCGCTGTACACGCAGCACCCGGCACTGTATCATTTGCAGATAAAAATTTTGCTTAGCCAGATCTGGCTGCTGCTCTGCCGCCAGGAAGGCGAAGCGCCCGAACCGATGACCCCGGAGCGGGAACGGGACGAGGAGCGCTTGAAGCGTGCCATGAACTACATGCACGCCCACTACGGCGAGCATTTCAGCCTGGAAGAGCTGGCCCGGCAGGCCTTGACCAGCCGTAGTGAGCTATGCCGGTGTTTCCGCCGGATGCTGGGGATGCCGCCCAAGGAGTTTTTGATGCAGTACCGCATCCAGCAGGCGGAAATTTTGCTGAAGAATTCGGCGTACAGCATCGCCGAGGTGGCGGAGTTTACGGGCTTTAGCAGCCCGAGCCATTTTGGAAGCTGCTTTTTGCGGTATGTGGGGTGTACACCGAGGGAATATAGGAAATCGCTGTAAGCAGCGGCTTTCGGTGTTCCGCCACCATGCGGTGGACACCTCGATATTAAGTTGCAACTTACCAAGGCTTTCCTTTTTTGTGACCAAAAAAGGAAACGAAAAAGTCCCGCTGTTGCGAGGCAGCGCGCTTGGCGGCCAAAACGATAGCCGCCATCCAGCAAAGCTGGCCCGCTCTCCTTATTGACCCCTTCAGGGCCTAAATTCCTCTATAAATCTGCCAATTACCCCCGCATAAACCCGCAGCACCCAAACTCTGCAAAATCCAGAAAGCCCAGTGATTTATAAAACACCACAGTTTTAGGCGTATTATCCGTCACCAATTGGATCTGCCGGACATTCTTATATCGTTCCAGCACCGCCTTAAGCAGTGCAGTGCCGATGCCCTGTCTTTGTCTTGCCGGGTACACCAGAATATCCTGCACAAGCACAATGGTGGTACCATCGCCCACCACCCGCACAATGCCGAGCAGTTCCCCGTTTTTATATGCCGCCAAAACAAGCAGAGAATTTTTGTACCCGCGCTCCAATGCAGGCATATCTTCCGTATACGCGGTCCAGCCAACTTGCGCATACAGCTGCAAAATTTCATCGGCCTTGAATTTAGTATATTCTTTTATTTCCATGTTTCTCTCCGTGATTCCTAAATTATATTCCCAGTATACCATAACCCCCTATACAACGCAAAAAATCTCCCTGGCTGCATCGTCTCAAACACAGCCAGGGAGATTGCAATTTTACAAAATCTTACAGCTCGCAGGGGGTAAAGCCGTTCTTGCCCAGCACCTGCACCTTGGTGTAGCCAAGCTCTTTCAGGTGGGCGGCGGCTTCCTCGAAACCGTAGGTCAGGGCCTTGGTGTCGTGGGCGTCGGCGGTGATGACCACGTTGCCGGAGAGCACCAGCCACTCCTTCAAGATAGCGTCCGAGGGGAAATAATCCTTGCGGAAGCCGCGGTAGGCGGCGGAGGTGTTTACTTCCAGCACGCAGCGGCTGCGGGCTGCGGCCATCAGAGCCGAGGTAGCCGCAGCGGTGTAGCGCGGGTCGTTCTCGTCAAAGAACTTGTTGCCGTCATTGATCTTTTTGATCAGGTCAAAGTGGCCCAGGATGGTGGGCTTCTTCTCAGCAACCTTGGCCACGTTGGCAAAGTAGGCCTCGGCCACAGCCAGACCGTCGCCGTCAAAATCGTCGTCGATGCAGGCGCGCAGGTCTTCCTCGCGCCAATCGATCTCGTAATATTTGCCGGTTTTGGGGCCCTTGACATAGTGGGCACTGCCGATGAAGTAATCGTAAGCATAGGGGTCGTCGTCACTGAAAAGATCCCATTCCAGCCCGCACAGGATGTCCATTTTGCCGGCATAGCGCTCTTTCAGCTTGGCGATCGTTGCCTTGTACAGCGACGTGCGGCTCTGGGTCATGCAATACTCCAAGTCGCAGGGGGTGTGGCTGTGGCCGCTGAAACCCAGCGTCTGCAGGCCAGCCTTCCATGCGGTTACTGCCATTTCCTCCAGCGTATTTTTGCCGTCGCACAGTTTGGAATGAACGTGAACGGAACTTTTCAGGTACTCCCCGGCCATATTACTGCATCCTTTCCTGCTTAACCTTATGGTCGATGACATGCCGCTTTTCCAGCTCTTTGGTAATATCCTCGACCGAAATGCCCAGTTCGATCATCAGCACCATGACGTGGTACGCCAGGTCGCTGATCTCGTAAATCGTCTCTTCTTTATCGCGTTTTGCGCCGGCAATGATGACCTCGGTGGATTCCTCGCCGACCTTTTTCAGGATCTTTTCCAGACCCTTATCAAACAGATAGGTGGTGTAGCTTCCCTCTTTCGGGTCGGTCTTGCGGCCCTCGATGAGCTCGTACAGCCCCTGCCAGGTGAACTGCTTCAGCTCGTCCGACACATACACCGGGTTGAAGAAGCAGCTCTCGGCCCCCGTGTGGCAGGCGGGGCCGTTTTTGATAACGTCGATGACCAGTGCGTCCTTGTCGCAATCGGCAGTGATGGATACCACACGCTGCACATTGCCGGAAGTCTCGCCTTTACGCCAAATTTCCTGGCGGCTGCGGGACCAGAACACGGTGCGACCCTCGGCAATCGTCAGGGCCAGGGTCTCGGCGTTCATGTAAGCGAGGGTCAGTACCTCTTTGGTGTAGTGATCCTGCACGATGGCGGGGATCAGACCGTTCGCATCAAATTTCAGCGTCTTAGTGTTTTCCGTAATTTCCATAGTGAAATACCCCTAACAATAAGATAGTTTTATTGTACTATTTTCTGTGCATTTTGGCAAGTGGTTTTCGCGGTCATACCCGCATTTCGATACCATTGCTTCGCAGGTACTGTTTCAGCGCGCCGATCTCCACCTGCTTGGTGTGGAAGATGGACGCCGCCAGCCCGGCATCTACGGCGGGGTGATTGCGGAACAGCTCCACAAAGTCGTCCATCTTACCTGCGCCGCCCGAGGCAATGATGGGCACCGCGCACCGCGCGGCCACGGCGTCCAGCAGCTCCAAATCGAAGCCGTTCTTCACGCCGTCGGTATCGATGGAGTTGACCACCAGCTCACCTGCACCGTTTTTGACGCCCTGCTCCAGCCAATCCAGCGCATCGATGCCGGTGTTCTCGCGCCCGCCTTTGGCAAACAACATAAATTTTCCGTCCACACGTTTAATATCGGCGGAAAGCACCACGCACTGGTTGCCGTATTTCTGCGCTGCCGCCGGGATGATGCCCGGGTTGCGGATGGCGCCGGAGTTTACGCTGACCTTGTCGGCACCGCATTTCAGCACACGGTCGAAGTCGTCCAGCGTGTTGATGCCGCCGCCCACCGTCAGCGGGATAAAGATCTGGCTGGCAACTTCCCGCAAAATATCGGTGAACAGGCCGCGGCCCTCAACGCTGGCGGTGATGTCGTAAAACACCAGCTCGTCTGCGCCGGATGCGTTGTAGTAGCGCGCCATTTCGACAGGGTCGGCCATGTCCTGCAGGCCCTCAAAATTCACGCCCTTGACAACGCGGCCGTTTTTGACGTCGAGACACGGAATAATTCGCTTTGTTATCATACAACTTCCCTCCCCTGCCGATTTAGTCCTGGTACAGGCGCACGGCCTGCGCCAGGTCGATGGCCCCGGTGTAGATGGATTTGCCTAAAATGGCGGCGTGGCAGTGCATTTTTTGCAGCTCGGCCAGTTCGTCCAGCGCCGCAATGCCGCCGGAAGCGGTAATTTCCAGCCCGGGGATGGTCAGCAGTTCGCGGTACAGGTCCATGTTGGTGCCCTGCATCGTGCCGTCCCGGGAAATATCAGTAGCGATGATAGCCTTGACGCCCACCCCGGCGCAGCGGCGGCAGAACGCCACGCCCGGCTCGGGGGTAACTTCCTTCCAGCCATTCACGGCTACCAGGCCGTTTTTCATGTCGACGCCTACGCCAATCTGTGCGCCGTACTTCTGCGCCATCTCGGCGGTAAAGGCAAAGTTTTTCACGGCGATGGTGCCCAGGATGCAGCGGTCCACGCCTAAATCCAGGTAGCGCTTGATGCGCTCCTCGTCCCGGATGCCGCCACCGACCTCGATCTTTAAGCCGCCCTGTTTGGCAATGGCGGCGATGGTCTGCAGGTTGGCGGTGGTGTCGTCCTTGGCACCGTCCAGGTCAACAACGTGCAGGTACTTGGCTCCGGCGGTCACAAAGGCTTTGGCCTGGGCCACGGGGTCGGCGTTGTAGACGGTCATCTGGTCGTAGTCGCCCTGGTAGAGACGCACGGCCTGGCCGCCCCGCAGGTCAATGGCAGGATATAATTTCATAGTGTCCCTCCGTTCAGCTTACAGTTCGGCAAAGGCTCTCAGCAGCCGAAGGCCGGTATCGCCGGATTTCTCCGGGTGGAACTGGGTGCCGTAGACATTGCCGCTGCGCACCGCGCCGGTGACATGGATGCTGTACTCGCTGGTGGCAAGGGTCGAAGCAGCGCAGTTTTTGGCGTAGTAGCTGTGCACGTAGTAGACGTACTCGCCGTTTTTCACGTACTTGAACAGCGGGTCGTTCTCGCGTCCGGGCACGATGTCCAGCGCGTTCCAGCCGATGTGCGGTACTTTTAAGCTGGCATCGGTCAGATCGTCCGCCAGCGGGCAGACCTCGCCGGGGATGAGGCCCAGGCCGGCGTGTTCGCCGTACTCGAAGCTTTTGTCAAACAGCAGCTGCATGCCTAAGCAGATGCCCAGCAGCGGCTTGGTCTCAACTTCCTTTTTTAGTACGGGCACCAGGCCGGTAGCCTCCAGCTTGGCCATGGCGTCGCCGAAGGCACCCACGCCGGGCAGCAGGATATGGCTGGCGGCATGCAGGTCGGCGGCTTCATGGGTCACCCGCACCTCAGCCCCCAGGCTCCGCACGCTGGACGATAAGCTGAACAGGTTCCCCACGCCGTAATCAACAATAGCAATCATATAGTTCCCTCCCCTATGGTAAAGCTAAAATTGCAGCGATTTCCGTAAACAGCAATTGGTCGGTATCATATTGATAAATTCGCCCGTCAGCATCGGCATAGCGGATAAAAGTGCCAGTAGGGTTGGCCGCATTTTTTTCAGGAATATCTACCTGCCACATGGTCAGCGAAGCGCCATCACCAAAAACGAGTTGGCATTCGTCGCCATCGGGGACGTCCTTTTGCATCTTCCCCACCCCGGCCGTCGTGATGCGGCGGCACAGGCGGCTGGCCTGGTCCGTGGTGATGGGCACATCCTCGTCCTGCCAGGTCATGTGCAGGGACATTTTGTTGGATGCGGCCAAACTGGCGGAAAAATCATTGATAAAACGTCGATACCGCAATTGATGCCGTGCCGCATACACCAACATGCCGACGCAGGTTGCTGCCACCAGAAACCCAAAGGCCGCCAGAACGGCCGCACCCGGCGTAATGTGCTGCCGCCGGGCCGGTTGGCGCTGGATGCGGTCATACATGTCCATATCAGGCACCTAAAATCTCATCCAACGCCGCAAAGAAGCGCTGCATTTCGGCGTCGGTGCCGATGGTGATGCGCAGGTAGTTGGAAATGCGCGGCGCGTTGAAATGGCGGATGAGGATGCCCTGCGCCCGCAATTTCTCAAAAATCTCCTTGCAGGGCATGCGGTCGGTGGTGGCAAACAGGAAATTAGCGGCCGAGTCAAACACGGTAAAACCGCGCTGGCGCAGGCCTTTGGTGGCGGCGGTGCGGGTGGCCAGCAGCTTGGCGGTCACCTCGTGGAAGTAGGCCTCGTCCCGGATGGCGGCCGTACCCGCGGCCTGGGTCATCGAGTTGACGTTGTAGGGACTGTAGCTGAACTTGACGCGGTTCATGTCGGTGATCAGCCCCGGCCGGGCGATGCAGTAGCCCAGCCGCGCGCCCGCCAGGTTGTGGGTCTTGGAGAAAGTGTGCGTGATAACGAGGTTCTCGTACTTCTCCAGCAGCGGCAGGCAGCTGGACCCGGCAGGGGCAAACTCTACATAGGTCTCGTCCACCACCACAATGTTGTCGGGATTGGTACGCAGCACTTCCTCAATGGCGGCCACAGGGGCCAGCAGGCTGGTGGGGGCGTTGGGGTTGGCAATCACGATCGTCTCGTGCAGGCCGCAGTACTTTTTCAAGTCGATGGTCAGGTCGTCCTCCAGCGGGATGACATGCTGCGGAATATGCAGCAGATCGCACAAAACCGGGTAAAAACTGTAGGTTACATCGGCAAAGGCCAGCGGCGTGTTTTCATCGCAGAACGCCCGCAGGGCCAGCAGCAGGTTCTCGTCGCTGCCGTTGCCGCACAAAATATTCTCCGGCTGCACGCCCCAGTGGGCAGCGATGGCCTCGTTCAGTGCGCGGTTGGACAGGTCCGAGTACAGCCGCAGCCCCGGCACCGCCGCCGCCACCGCCGCCGCCACACCGGGCGCGGGCGGGTATGGGTTTTCGTTGGCGTTGAGCTTGACAAGGTTGTCAATTTTCAGCTGCTCGCCGGGCACATACGGCTCCAGCGCAGCCAGCGTTTTTGTAAAATAGCGGCTCATGGGCTCACTCCCCCTTTTGCTTGTCCTCAAACCGGATGGTCACGCTCTTGGCGTGGGCGTGCAGGCCCTCGTGCTCGGCGAAGTTGGCGATGCGGGCCTGGACCTCGCCCAGGGCTTCGCGGGTGTAGTAGATGAAGCTGGACTTCTTGACGAAATCATCCACGCCCAGGGGGCTGCTGAACCGCGCGGTGCCGCTGGTGGGCAGGGTATGGTTGGGGCCGGCAAAGTAATCGCCCAGGGCCTCGGGCACGTTCTTGCCCAGGAAAATGCTGCCCGCGTTCTGGATGTCGTTCAAAACGGCAAACGGGTCGTCCACGCAGATCTCCAGATGCTCCGGCGCAATAATGTTCACGGCGTCGATGGCCTTCTTCATGTCATCGGTGACGATGATCTTACCGTTGGTGTCCACACTGGCGCGGGCAATGGCGGCGCGGGGCAGCTGCGGGATCTGCACTTCCAGCTCGGCCTGCACGGCCTTGGCCAGGTCCCAGCTGTCGGTGACCAGCACCGGCGTGGCCAGCTTGTCGTGCTCGGCCTGGCTCAACAGGTCGGCGGTGACCCAGGCGGGGCTGCAGGTGCCGTCGGCCAAAACCAGGATTTCCGACGGGCCGGCAATCATATCGATGCCGACTTTACCAAAAACCTTGCGCTTGGCGGTGGCCACGTAAATGTTGCCGGGGCCGACGATCTTATCCACAGCGGGCACGCTCTCGGTGCCGTAGGCCAGGGCGGCCACGGCTTGGGCACCACCGGTCTTAAAGATGCAGTCGATGCCGGCAATCACCGCCGCCGCCAGGATACCGGCGTTGACCTTGCCGTCCTTGCCGGCGGGGGTGGTCATGACGATCTGCTGCACACCCGCGACCTTGGCGGGGATGACGTCCATCAGCACGGTAGAGGGGTAGGCTGCCGTGCCGCCGGGCACGTAAACGCCCGCGCGCTGGATGGGGGTGTACTTCTGGCCCAACACCATGCCGGGGCGGTCGTTCAGCACAAAGTTCTTGTGCAGCTGCTGCTCGTGGAAGTGGCGGATGTTGGAAGCGGCCATTTTCAGTGTGGTAATAAATTCCGGGTCGCTGGCTTCCAGTTCGGCAAAGGCCTCGTCGATTTCGGCCTGGGTGACCTGTACGCTGGTTAGCTGGGCGTGGTCAAACTTGGCGGCGTAATCCAGCAGGGCGGCATCGCCGCGGGCGCGCACATCGGCAATGATGGCGTCTACGGTGGCCTCCACGTCGGCTTCGGCGCGGATGTCACGGTTCAAAATTTCTTCGGGCTTTACTTCATCAAAATCATACAGGCGGATCATTGTGTAAGGGCCTCCTTCATTTTGGTAAGCAGCTCAGTAAGCTGGGCGTATTTGAACTTGTAGCTGGCTTTGTTGGCGATAAACCGGGCCGAGATAGGCATGAATTCTTCAATCACGGTCAGGTCGTTTTCCTTTAAGGTGGTGCCCGTCTCGACAATATCGACGATGACGTCGGAGAGCCCTAAAATCGGCGCAAGCTCGATGGAGCCGTTGAGCTTGGCAATGTCGATATCGCGGCCCCGGCGCTCGTAGTGGTCGCGGGCGATGTTCACGAACTTGGTCGCCACCCGCAGGGCGCGGCTCTCATCATCCACAAAGTTTTTGGGGCCCGCCACGCACATGCGGCACTTGCCCATGCCGGTGTCCAGCAGCTCGTAGACGTCCGCGCCGGACTCGGTCAAAATATCCTTGCCCACGATGCCGATGTCGGCCGCGCCATGTTCGACGTAGATGGCTACGTCGCTGGGTTTGACCAGGAAGTACCGAACCCCGGCTTCGGGGTTCTCCACCACCAGTTTGCGGGTGTCGTTGTAGTCCTCGTTGGCGCTGTAACCTGCCCCGGCCAGCAGAGCGTAGGCTTTGTCGCCCAGGCGCCCCTTGGGCAGGGCAATGTTCAGCCAGGTCTTTTCCCCGCCCTGCTGCTGTACTGGCGGCAACGGTGCGGCCAGACGTTCCAGCTCGTCTAAGTACATCGCAAAGCCGATGGCCTTAGCGCCGGGGGTAAAGCGCTGCATCAGGTAGTCGTACTGGCCGCCTTTGAGCACCGCGCGGGGGATGCCCGCCGCGTAGCCGGTAAAAACGATGCCGTTGTAATACTCGGCTTCATCGGCCATGCTCAGATCCAGCTGCAGGCCGCGGCCAGCTTCGCCCAGGGCGTTTTGCAGGGCCAGCAGTTCGGCCAGTGCGGCTTTCTGCGAGGGGCTGATGGCGGCTGCCTTGGCGGCGGTAAGGGTGGCCCCGAACGGCCCGTGCAGGGTAAGCAAACCGCAAAGGGCATCGGCTCCGGCTTCATCAGCACCGGCCTGCAACGCAGCCTTGCGCAGCTCGTGTTCGTTTTTGGCGCACAGCAGTTCCACCAGCCGGGCGTGGGCCGTGGCAGGCACATCCAACACATCCAGCAGGCCGGTCACAAAGCCCATGTGGCTGACTTCCAGTACGGTGGGAACATCCAGCGCGACCAGGCTGGCCAGTGCCAGGCGCAGCACCTCGGCCTGGGCGGCTTCGTCCACCTCGCCCATGCACTCCAGGCCCATCTGGTGGATGGTCTGGAAGGTGTGGCTCTCGCGGCTGGCACGGCAGACTTCCTCATTATAATAAAAGCGTTTGCACTCGCCGGGGGCGGGCTGGGCTGTCTTGGCGATGGACAGCGTCACGTCCGGCTTGATGGCCCGCAGTTTGCCGTCCAGGTCGGTAAAGGTGATGACCTGCGGGTCCGGCAGAAAGCGCTGGTACTCCTGATACAGGGCGTACTCCTCAAACCGGGAGGCGCGGTATTTGCGATAGCCGCCCTGCTCGTACAGGGCACGCAGGCGGAAGGTTGCCTGCTCGGCGGGGGTGAAATTTTGTAAAGTCAGCTCCATAATACGTCTCCTACCTCTCTTTTCCATAACAACATTATACTTTAGCGCAGTAAAGATGTAAAGCGTTAAACAAGAAACCTGTACAAATTTGGGTGCGGCTGCTTGGCGAAAACGGCAATAAAATAGCAAAAAGGCGCACCTTTGCAACCAAAGATGCGCCTTGCGGTTTCTTATCAGCCCTTGCAGCCCTGTTCGTCCCAATCACCAAAATCAGCCGGGTCGGCAATCTTGGTAACGTCCAGCTTGCCGTCCTCGGTCTTGGGAACTTCCACGGCACCCAGCTCAACGGGGTTGGCGTTGGGGGTGTCATCTCCAGCGGGGGCCTGCACAGGGGCGGCCTCCGCTTCGGGAGCTTCTTCTACGGGAGCGGCAGAGGTTTCTTCAGGTGCAGCGGGGGCTTCTTCGGCCTCGGCAGACGCATCGTCAGCGGGCTCGGCGGTCTCGGCAGTGCCATCCTCGGCGTCTGCTTCATCCTCCGGGCCCCAAATATGCTCGTACTCCTCGGTATGCTCGTTACGGTTCAAAAAGTAAGCCGCGGCGCCCACAGCGGCAGCGCCAATCGTCAGTCCAACCAGCTTTTTCAGTAAAGACATCGTATGATCCTCTCAATCGCCTTACGGCACGGCATTTTCCGGGAAAACATCTGTGTTTCAACGGAATACGTACATCATAGCGCAAACACCGCCATTTTGCAAGGGGCTATTTTTAAAATTTGTGCAAAAAGTTTGCCTTTAGTTTTGCCCATGCTCCTGCAGCCAGGCGCGCAGTTCAGGGGTATCGGCCCAGTAGCGGCTGCCCCAATGGGAAAAATCCCACTGTGCATCGTAAGGATTGCACTCGTAATCCACATAGTAAAGCACGCCGCCCCACAGGATAAAATTGGTGGGGAAGTAATCGATATTCAGCCCGGCAGGGTACAAAAGGCGGCACAGCGCCCGCATCTGCTCTTCGGCTTGCGGCGGCAGCGTGCCCGTTTGCAGCTGTTCCAGCACCGTTGGGCCGGGGATGTACTGCTTCACCAGCCGTTCCTGTACTTCGTCCACCGCCAGCAGACGCGGCATCGGGATGCCCAGGGCTGACAATGTGCGGTAATCCCGCAGCTCGCTTTGCAGCTTATCCCCAAACTGGTAGTAGCTGCACGGCTCATGGTGGATCTGTTTGACCACTACAGGCCCCTCGCTCCCCTGCGCCAGATAGGAGTAACCGCCTTTCCCCTTGCCAAGCAGTCGCGTTACCGTATAGGGTTGCCCGTTTACCTGTAATGTATCCATGCTGCACCTCCGTTACAACTGCTGCATCCAGCTGCGCTTTTTGAACAGCCGCAGCGAGAGCGCCAGGCGGACACATTCTTCCAGCGAGAGTAAAAAGTACACCGGCGCGACGGGCAGTTTCAGCACAAAGGCCGCCAGAAACCCCAGCGGCACACCGAAGCCCCAGGTACCAATGAGGTCGATGGCCAGGGTGTAGTTGGTCTTGCCGCCGCTTTTTAAAATGCCGCCGCCCAGGATCATGTTCTGCACCTTGACCGGCGAGATGACGGCGAACACTACCAGCAATAAGTAGGCCGTGGCTCGCACCTCCGGCTCGACACGGTAAATCGTGGTGTACAGCCGCCCGAACACCAACAGCAGCGCCGACAACACCAGCGAGGCCGCCAGCCCGCAGCGCATCAACCGCTGGGCGTCGCGGTAGGCGCGGTCGTACTCCTGCGTGCCCAGCGACTTGCCAATAAGGATGGCCGCCGCCTTGGACAGACCCGACAGTGCGCCCACCATCAGGCATTGGATGGGCGTGGTCATCGTCATAGCGGCGCAGGCCTGGGTGCCGATGTTGCCGTAGATGGCGGAGTAGACATTCTCGCCCAGGCTCCACAAAAATTCACTGGCCAGCAGTGGCAGCAGAATTTTGGCGTAGGTAAACAGTTCCGGCCGGGTGAAGCCCAGCGTGAACCGCAGCCGCCACTGCTTTTGCCGCAGCCGCACGGCCAAAAACAGGTAGACAAGTAAGCAGGACACCACCTGCGCAGCCACGCTGGCTACTGCCGCGCCCTGCACCCCCAGTGCGGGCAGCCCGCCGTGGCCGAAGATAAGCAGGTAGTTCAGCCCCGTGTTGATGCATAGCGAGGTCATGCTGGCAATGAGCGGGAAGACGGCGGCCTCCATGCAGCAGAGCAGCGTCTCCGCCATGCCGGACAGCGCCGCCGGGAAGAACGACCAGGCGTAAGTCTGCAAATACGTCTGCCCCAGCGCGCGGGTGGCATCGTCCTGGGTGTAGAGGCCCAGAATCGGCTCGGCAAACCGGGTGGAGACCAGCGTAAACACCGCCGCAATGGCCAGCGACACCAGCAGGTTGACGCTGTAGCTGCGGGCCGCGTTTTTACGGCTGCCCTGCCCCAGATATTGGGAAATGAGGATGGCCCCCGCCGCTGTGACGGCGCTGAGCACCACATTATGAATAGATGCAAACTTGCCGCCCAGCCCGATGCCCGAAATGCTGGCGCTGCCCAGCTGGCCGATCATGACCTGGTCAATGATGCTGAAGGAGGCCCGCAGCATGCTTTGCAGCGTGACCGGCAAAGCAATGTGCATCAGGCTGCGGGCAAAGGCGCGGTCGCCAAAAAAGCCGGTAATCCCGCCCCCGGAAACAGAAGAAGAACGAAAACCCATACAGACACCTCTTACAAATTACTACACTGTCATTATACTATGATTTTCCTTGCATTTCATCCATAAAAATCTTATACTTATAACAGAATCCTATGCTTTTGCAAACGAGGTGCCGCCTATGTCCTATCTGCCCCCAAACCCTGCCATTCTGCCCGATGGGCAGGAGGTAAAAGTCCACGGCAGCGAAGCCTTCCCTTTTGCCGTCTACTGCGGTATCATCCCCACGTTTATCCCGGCCTATCCCCTGCACTACCACGAGGAAATGGAGCTGATTTACTGCGAAACCGGCAGCGGCAGCATCACCATTGACCGGGCGACGGTTACCCTGCACACCGGCGATGTGGCAGTGATTTTACCCGGGCAGATCCACGCCATCGCGGCGGCGGGGGCCGGGACGTTCCGCTATTACAACATCCTGTTCCGCTTCTCGCTGCTGGAGCCGCCGGACAGCGAGACCTACCGCCGCTTTTTGGCCCCGCTGGCGGATGGCCGCATGGAAGTGCCTGCCCATATACAAAAAGACAGCCCTCTGGGCAGAGAGCTGCCTGTAAACGTAAAAATGCTGATTGAAAACCGCAAAGAAAACACGGCACTGCGCATAAAAGCCTGCCTGTACGGCGTGATGGATGCGCTGTGCAAAGCTGCCACGCCTGCCCGGCACCCGGCCGGGGCCGAGCACCGGGACACCCGCCTTCTGCGCCAGACTGTGCAGTACGTGGACCGTCATTATGCGGAGAAAATCACGGTGGCGGCCATCAGCGCCCAGTGCGGCTACAGCAGCAGCCACTTTATGAAGCGGTTCCACGACCTGACCGGCACCAGCTTTGCGCAGTACCTCATCCACTTTCGGCTGGAAAAGGCCGCTACCCTGCTGCGGGGCAGCCGGTACACCGTGCTGGAGATCGCCGCACGGTGCGGGTTCAGCAATGCATCCTACTTTACGCGGGCATTCACCCGGCAGTATGGGATGTCCCCCACCGCTTATCGGCAGGGCGGCGATAAAACAGACGATTAGCCAATCTTTTCTACCTTGATAACCGTAACGGCGATGGGCGTATCGTCCAGCGCGTGGACGGCGGTGCGCCAGTAGTAGAGCGGCTCGCCGGTGGAAAACTCAAACACCATCTCATCCGGGGCAATGCCGGTAAAGTTGACCTCCATCTTGTAGGTCTCCTGGTTGATAAGCCCGTGGCGGGCATAGATATAACTGTGGTCGAACCCACTGCCCGTCAGGGTGACGCGGTAGCTGCCGGGGAAGAGCATCCAGGCTTCGGTCAGCAGTTCGCCGCCCTCGTTCAGGGTCACGGTGTCGGCGTCTGCCGTGCCGTTGATGACGCTGGATTTTTGCAGCGCCATCGTGTGGGCGGGGATGTCAACAGCAGGCTCCTCGGTCAGGCCATGGATCGGCTCCACGCTGCCCAGCAGGATGCCGTCCAGCCGGTAATAGTGCAGCGCGTAGTCACTGCGGGCCAGCTCGTCCTCATCGATAAAGGCGTAGAGCGTGTCCGGCGCGAGGGTGTTCATCTCCCCTGCCAGCGTCACCGCCGCCAGGTTGCCGTCCATGTGGCCCATGTAGAAGCTGTTGGAGGTCCAGCCGTGGTCGGCGGCAAAGGCAACGAGGTCCCAGAAGTCGTTGTGTTCAAAGTCGAAGCTGGCAAAGGCCAGGCGGCTGAACTGCCCGCTGGCAGCCAGCTGCTCCCAGGCCGGGTCGGTCAGTTGGGTGGTGTCCTCGTAATAAGCGGCATCGTGGTATGTGGTGTAACGCTTGGTAAGCTCGGTACGCAGGCCAAAGCCCTGAGCGGCGGCGCAGACAGCCAGCAGCACAGTGGCCGCGGCACCGTTCCAGAACCGCAGCACCAGCCCGCAGGCCGCCACGGCCAGCAGCATGCCGGCCAGCCAGGCCAGACGGGCGCAGCTGGAGAACATGGCCCAGAAATCCATCAGCACCTGCGGGATGGGCACGGTAAACAGCGTGCGGCCCCCGAAGGTGGCGGTATTGCCCATCGAGGCGACGGCGTCCAGCACCAGCAGCACAACAGCGGCAACCACAATATGGGTATGGCGGCGGAAGAACTCCGCCGCTTTTTTGCGTTGTACCAACAAACCGGCCAGTGCCAGCACGACGGCCGCGGTGGTGCCCAGGCCCGCGTACACTTCCTGTTCCCAGCTGGCACCCAGACCCGGCACAAACAGGTTGGCTAGGTCGGCACCGCTCAAATAGCCGTTGGAGTAGCCCGCAAAGTTGGTGGCAAAGGCTCCCAGCACAAACAGTTCGGCCAGCGCCACGGCGCAAAAGCTGACGATGGGCAGCACAACGGCGGCGGGGCCGCGCTTTTCCAGCCCGCGCTGCACACAGGTGGCCACCAGCACCATACCCACCATGGGCAGATAATACAGATGGATGCCCGCACACAGCAGCCCCAACACACCCCACCACAGGCAGAGTTTTCCGGTGGACGGCCTATTTTCGGATTGCTCGGCACACAGCCACACCCACAGGGCCAGCAGCACCAGCCAGTTGGCGGCCAGCGCCGTGTGGGCAAACATGCGGATGTTCAGCGCCGGGAACAGCACCAGCACCCCGGCGCCCAGTACGCTGGCCCGGTTTTTTGCGGTATCCTGCGGGCGCACGCCGCCGATGCGGGCAATGAGCGCCTGGGCCAGACCGCCCTGCATGGCATAGCAGAACAGCCCCCACAGCCCTAAGTACTGGAAACGCGCGGGCAGCACCCCGCCCAGCAGCTTGCAGACCACGGCCAGCAGCGGGATGGAATCGGTGTACAAAATGCTGGTGCGGTAGGGGTAAATGGCACTGTAGTTTGCGCCCAGATACGGCAGGTGCCAACCGCTGCGGCGGTAAAACACCCAGCCCAGATAATGCTGGGACGGGTCCGGGCTGGGATTGTTCAAGATCCAGTCCACACAGACAGGATCCAGCACCCGCACGCCGTATAGTACGAGAAAAACCAGCGCCCCAAGCAGGGCGCCGGTCAGACTCCAGCGATGTTTTTGCAAAAATGCCTTTGTCTTTGTCATACGGTCCCCCGCTTAGCGCACAAAGGTGGTGGAAAGGGTGGTGGACCAGCTTTCGCCCTTCTTCAGGCTGGCGGCGCAGGGGCGCTGCTCCCACTCCAGGGGGCCGTTCTCCTCGCCGGGCAGGCTGTGCCAGGGCTCGATGCAGATAAAGTGCAGCGGCTTTTTGGCGGCGGACCAGATCAGCACGTAGGGGTAGCCCTCCACGTTGCAAATCACGCTGCGGCCGGTGTCCTTCTCCACAACGGAGACATGGGCGGTCTTCAGGTTGACCATGCAATGGCTGTCACTGTCGAACAGGTCGTCGGTCAAGGGGATGGTCTCGGTGTTGCGGGCCAGATAGTAACTCTGGCCATTCAGCAGGCCGTTGGGAATGGCGCTGACGCACAGCGGGGACTCCAGCCCGTCAAAGCGGATCTCGTAATCCTCGGTGGTATGGCGGTCGTCAAAGGGCAGCGCAAAGGCGGGGTGATAGCCAATGCCAAAGCGCAGCTGTTCCTCCACGGGGTTCTCCACAGTCAGGGTGTGGTGGATGGTCTCGCCGTCCAGCACAAAAGTGGAGCGCAGCACAAAGGCGTAGGGCCATTTGGGCAGCGTTTCGGGGTTGGCGTGCAGCTCAAACTCCAGCGTGTCGGCGGTGTGACGGGTCATGGCGTGCTCCACATCGCGGGCAAAGCCGTGCTGGCCGCCGGCGTATTCCACGCCCTTGGCAATCATCTTGCCGCCGGTCAGCTTGCCGGTGTAAGGGAACAGAATGGGCGCGTGGCGGCCCCAGACGGAAGGATCGCCGGACCAGAGCAGCTCGGCTCCGGTGGGCTTGTGGATGACGCTGACAGCCTCGGCACCGTGGGTGTCGACGGTCAGACGCAGGGTATCATTTTCGATCGAGTACCGCATAGGATAAGTACCTCCTGCCGAAATTTTTACGGTTTTACTATAAAACCGCACAGCCCCGCGGGGCGGGAATTGTGCGGTATGGCCTTAGAGAATCAGTTGCAGCACCATGCCTGCCGCGGCGCCAACGGCCCACAGCAGCCCGGTCATAAACAGGTTTTGCTTCCAGCTGGGGTTCACACGCCACAACACGGCCAGGCCCACGCCTGCGCCGGCGGTCAGCCCGGCAAACAGGCTGCCAAAGGTGATGGCCCCCTCCATATACAGCTGGGCCAGCAGCACACTGGCGGCGCAGTTGGGCACAAGGCCGACCAGCGCGGTCAGCATCGGCTGGAAGATGCCCATGCCGCCTAAGATACCGGTGATGGCGTCCTCGCCCACGGACTCAAAAATAAGCCCGATCAGGAAGCTGAAGAGCAGAATGAACACGAAAATTTCCAGCGTGTGGCGCAGAGCGGCCAGGAAGATGCTGCTGGTCTCCTCGTGCTCCTCGTGGCAGTCCACCTCATCGGCGTGGCCCTCGTACCCGCCGTACAGCGAGTGGGGCAGCACCTTGCGCAGCGGGAAGTCCAGCAGCACGCCGCCTACGATGGCAAAAATGATCTTGCAGACGATCAGCAAGACCAGGGTGGTCCACTGGCTCGGCTCAGCGGCCAGCAGCGGAATGGCCTCGTCGCTGGTGGCGATAAATACGGCCAGCAATGTGCCGGGGGTGATGACCCGGCTGGCGTAAAAGTTGGATGCGACCGCGCTGAAACCACACTGGGGCACACAGCCCAGCAGTGCGCCGGGCAAAAAGCCCCAGCGACCGCCGCCGGCGAGGGCGTTTTCAATGTTCTCGCCGTGGTGGCGCTCCAGCCATTCGATCAGCAGATATGCCAGATACAAAAAGGGCAGCATTTTTACGCCGTCAATTAGCGCATCCAACAGTGCATCGAGAAAAATTTCCATTTAGACCTCATTATATACTTTTTATGGGATTTGCGGTGCCGTAGTATTGTTTGTGCAAACTACAGCTTTATACAAAGCTGCGCAGCAGCCTTACGGCCGGGCGCACCACTTTATCGGGGATACGGGCGCGGAACCGCGCTACCGTGCGGGCAGAAAACGGCATCTCATCGCTGAAAGTTTCCATGCCCAAAAAATACTGCAGGTAGGGGCTTTCCCGCACCAGCTGCACCACCTCGCGGTCCGAGACCTCGTAATGCAGCTGGATAACACGGCAGCCCAGCGCGATGCGGGCCGAGATGGCCGCTTTGCCGCTGGGGGCAAACAGTTCACTATAGCCCTGCTCAAAACGGTCCCAATCGATGGCTTCGGCCAGGCGGACCCAGCGGTTTTTATCGCGCAGTTCTCCATGGTACGGCGGCAGATAGTCATAAATCGACATCTGCTTTTCTTTGGCACGGTACACAGGCGTAACCCCTCTCTACAACAATACGGAAATTTAATACCGCTGGAACAGCGGGAAGATCATAGCCAGCACGCACCACGCGGCCTGGTACAATACCAGTGCGGGCAGCGGCAGGGTGGCCAGGCCGCCGGTCAGGGTCAGCAGTACGCCCAAAACGCAGCTGATAAGCACCGAGGCAGTGACGACGACGGCGGACTTGCGCTCGCCCTCGGCAGCACCGGCGGCAGCTTCCAGGCCGCCCACAAAACTGGCAAAGCTGCCCAGATGCAGCATGTTGCCGTCGCTTTCCGGCAGCCAGGCGGTGGCCGGGTTCATCAGCTCATGCTCGGCGGTGTTCAGCACCTTCACGGCCCCGGCGGGCAGGCTGTAGGCAGCCTCCAGCAGGGCGGTATCGCAGTTGAAATCGTCGCAGTCGACGATCAGCGACAGGCCGGAATGGCGCAGGCTGTCCAGCACGGCGGCAGTGTCCGGGTCACGCTGGTAGGCCACCTGGAACATGGCAAACAGTTTGCCGGAGACGGCCAGGTAGATCATGCGGCGCTGGTTGACGGTATGGTGCTGCTCGTACTCCAGGCTGGGCAGCTTGACGCCGTAATCCTGCATCAGGCTGCGGTTGCCTACCAGCACGCGGCGCTTGTTGACCCAGCCGATGTAGCCCTTGCCGTAGACGGCCTCGCGGTCATCCACCTTGGCAATCATGCTGCGGTCGCCCAGCATATTCAAGAAGACATCCCGCAGCGTGGGGCAGGCCTCAGCCATGATGGAGGCGGCATAGACGATGGCCAGGTCGATGGGGGCGTTTTTGATGGGCTTGATGCCCGCCAGTGTGACGCACCCCTGGGGGAAGAGATCCCGCGCGGTGACCTGGATGACGTTGATGCGGCCCAGCTGGCGGATGTCACGCCAGCCCGGCACGACCGCGCCCACCTGGGCGGCGCTGCGCTGCATCAGGCGTGCGGGCATGGCGGCCAACAGCGTGCCCGCCAGCGGCGCGGCCAAGCACAAAATGCTGGCCAAAATGGTGACAGCGCTGGTCAGGTTGTGGGTGCGGATGACAGTGATCAGGAAGCCCAGCAGCGCGCAGCCGCCTGCGGCCCAGGCAAACTGCTGCTGGTTTTTATCGCTGGTACCGGCAGCGGCGCTGCTGGCCAGGAAACCACGGAAGATCTGCGTCGGGCGGCTGACCAGCACCGACGGGTGCGGCTGGGCCAACCCCTGAGAGGCCGCCCGCAGTGCGCCGGCGTCTTTCAGCCGGTAGGCTACGGCGTGGTCCACATTTTTGCTGACGAGCTGGAAGTTATCCCGCACGGTGACGGCGTTCATCCGCTTGCCTACGGTGTTGACGCAGAGTACCAGCGCGGCAGGCCCGGCCAGCAGGGTGACCTCGTTCGTGTAGCCTTTTGTGACCAGCACGATGAGCGCCTGCAGCAGCGCACCCACTACGGCCAAAGCGGTCAGGCTGTCGGGGGTCGGCTTTTTGGCCAGACCCTGCAAACCGTTCAGCAGTGTTTTCCAGTTGATACCGGCGGCCGCGGCCAGCAGCACCAGGGCTACGGCCGGGTAGACGGTTTCCCCGGCCAGAACGCCGGGCATGGCGGGCAGGGCGGCGGCAATGAACGCCAGCACCAGCAGCACCAGAGCCGCCGCGCCGCTTACGATGCAGGCGGTAGTCAGATGCAGCAGGTTCTCGTCCAGCTCCTTGCGCACGGCGGGGGCGTCCTCGGCGCTCTCGTAATCGCGGCGGCGGGACACGGGGATCTCGGCAGTGTCAAAGGGCTGGGCAGCGGAATCCGCCGTTTCATCGTCGGCCTTGCCGCCCAGATGGAACCCGCCCAGGCGGAACTTGTCCAGCAGGCCGGTGTGAGCGGTGCTCTCCCCTGCTTCCTCCTCCAGATTGGAGGTGAGCCGGGCGGCCATCTCGTCGTAGCGAGTGGTCTCGTCGGAGATCGCGCCGGTGTTGATGGCGTTGGCGATGTTATCCACAAAGGAGCCGGTGGCAGGCTCGACGGGAGCCTGGCCCAGGTTTTGGGTAAAGCCGGTGTGGGCCGGTGCGGCAGGGGCCGCGTAGCTGCCCAGATCCTGCGTGAAGCCGGTATGGGCGGGCTGTGCCTGCGGGGCCTGCCGGAACGGCTGCGTCTGGGCAGGCTGGGCGGCGGCATCGGGCGTGACCGGCGTTAGGCGGATGCGCCCGGTCAGGGTATCCACCAGATCGTCCACGGCATCGCGGGTGTGGTGATAGCTGTCGGCCATCAGGGTCGGCTCGTCCACAGCAGGAGCCGGGGCAGCCGTATCGGGCTGCGGTACGGTATCGACCTGGGGCGCGGGCTGCGGCGCTGCGGGTTGGGCAGGCTGCGGCTGGGCCGTATGGGGACGCACGGCGTTGTAAGCGCTCATGAACTGCTGGGTGCTGTCCGACGGCGTTGGCGCGACTGAACCGAGCTGCATCGTAAAGCCGGTGGTGGTCTGGCCGGGCTGGATGGCCTGGGTGCTCTCCAGGCCGGGCAGGTCCAGCGGCTCACCTACCGGTCCCTGCAGCGGCGTGGGCTGAGCCGGGGGCGGCGTGCTGCGCTTTTGGCCGGGGGTGAATTCCACGGTGCTGCGCTTTTTACGGTAGATCGTGCTGGTAGCGCCCGGGTCGCGGGCAGGGGTGCGGCTGTTTTTTTGCTCGTTGACGACGCCTCGCAGCATTTGCAGTGTGTCGCCTGTCAGGGTAGCACCGACCAGCGTGCTGCTGGAAGATTCGCTTTGGGGCTGGGTGTATTTGCTGCGCCAGACGTTGGTGCTGGTCTCCGGCTCCGGCTGGATGGCCGGGCGCAGCGGAGTCAGCGTCGGCTCGTCCTGCCGCTCCTCGGGGATCATCAACTCGTCGGTGGCGTCGGTATCGGCGCTGCTGCCACCGCCAAACAGGCTGTTCAAGAAGCCGTGCTTGCGGGCAGGCTTCGGCGGCGGGGCCTGCTCGGCCTCGGCTTCATCCGGGAAATATTCATCCTCGGTCTGGTAGGAACTTTGCGCGGGAGCATCGGTGTGGCCGCCGCTCAGCGAGACGTTGATCGGCTCGAAATGGTCGGTATCGTCGGCGGGTTTCAGGCCGAAAGGCCAGCGCTTTTTCTTGCCGGTGTCGTGGAAACGGCCCTTTTCATCGGGCACGACGGCGACGGAATCGGCGAAGAAGCGCTGGAAATCCGCTTTGCCCTCGTTCAGCGCGGTGGTGTTGGAAACATCCCCCTCCGGGGCCATCTTGCGCAGAAAGTCCTTGATGATGCCGGTGCGGGTGGTGTCCTGGGTGCTGCCCTCGGTGGGGGCGGATTGCTGCACCGGCCGGGCAGGCTGCACATTTTGCACAGACTGCACGGGCTGGGCCGGACGCATTGGGGCCGTAGGGGCGGCAGCCGGCTGGGCATCCGGGACAGATTGCACCGGCCGCTGGGGGGCTGCCGCACGGGGCGTTTCCGTTGTGCGGCGGGGTGCCGGTGCGGGCATGGAGGCAGGTGCAGAAGTTGCCCCGGCACTGCGCATAATTTCATCAAAATCGTCAGGACCGCTGAAATCGGAAAAAGCGATCTGGCTGTCCTGGGTCGGCGTGTTCTGCAGCGGCGTGGTGGAAATACCCACGCTGCGCAAAATTTCATCGACCTGATGATCGGTGACGCTGGCGCGTACGCCGTCCGCCGCCTGGCGCTGGTTCAAATCCGCCAGGATGCGGTCTACCGAATCATTGGTACGTTTGCTTGGCATTTTTATGCTCCCTTTATAAGGTAGAGATACAAATTACTTCTTGGCGGTGCGGCGGCGCAGTACGTCGTAGCACAGGATGCCGGCAGCCACGCTGACGTTGTAGCTGTCCACGCCGGTGGACTGGCCGGGGGCCATCTCCAGCGTGACGGCGGCGTCGCAAAGCTTGCGGGTCAGGGCGGAAGGACCGCCGCCCTCGCTGCCCAGCACCAGGGCCACCGGGCCGGACAGGTCGGTCCTGGCCAGCGGTGCACCGCCCAGGTCAGCGCAGTAGACGAAGATGTTATGCTCCTTAATAGTGCGGATGGCCTGCGCCAGGTTGGACACGCGAGCCACCGGCAGGCGGGCCGCTGCCCCGGCGCTGGATTTCATCACAGTGCCGGTCACGCCGACGCCGCCGCGCTTGGGGATGACCACGCCGTGGGCGCCGCACAGGTAAGCCGAGCGGATGATGGCACCCAGGTTGTGGGGGTCCTCGACCCCATCGCACAGCACCAGGAACGGTGCTTCGCTTTTGGCCTCAGCAGCGGCAAACAGATCCTCCAGCGAGGCATACTGCACCTCGGCGGCGCGGGCGGCCACGCCCTGGTGGTCGTCGGTGCCGCAAATCTTTTGCAGCTTATGGCCGGGTACCCGTTTGACCACCGCGCCGGTCTGCTTGGCCAGGGCGGTGTAATAGCCGGCAACCGGCTGCGGCAGCGAGTCTGCCAGATAGACAGTATCCACCGCGCCGCCGCTTTTCAGCAGCTCGGTCACGGCATTTTTGCCCCATACCAGCGTGTCGGTGCGCGGTTCAGCCTGCTCGCGGGCAATCTTTTCCATAGGGTACCTCCTGCGGGGCATTGCCCCGGTAATTGTCGAAAAATGCACCAGCGGTGAAAAGGCTGGCTATACAGATAACAGTATAGCACACCCCGCGGCCTTTTGTCACCTTTATTTTGCGCTTTTTAGCGGGTCTGTACTGCTTTTTTACAACTGCTGCCGCCGCAATGCGCCAAAAGTACAAAGACCCCCTGGCGGGTGCGCGATAAAGCGTTGTTTATACAAACCGTAGTGGAAAACCCACTTTCCCCTTGTTGAAAACTCTGTTGAAAAGGTGGAAAACCAGCATAGCAGCCAAGTTTTCCACAAAAACGGGGGTGCGTTTTCCACAAGGGGTGGAAAAGTTATCCACATAACAGGTTGGATAAACCCTTTTGTCAAGATGGGAAAAAAGCTGATTTCTTGCCTCCAATTCCCCCGTTAAGCTGACAAAACTGCCAAATTTTTGCAAAGGCTGGCAATCTTTGGTACAGTGCGCCAAAAGTGCATGAAGGTTCTGAAATTTAGCTGTTGATTTTTTGTCAAAGTCGGGTTATAATAGGACTATCGGTGGGCTGAACGCCAGTGCCACCGCTTAACAATCATGTGGAGGTATGTGATATGCTGGTAAATGCTACCAATATGCTGCTGAAAGCACGCGATGGCCACTATGCCGTCGGTCAGTTCAACATTAACAACCTGGAATGGACCAAGAGCATTCTGCTCACTGCACAGGAGATGAACTCCCCCGTCATCCTCGGTGTTTCTGAGGGTGCCGGCAAATATATGACCGGTTTCAAGACCGTTGCCGCCATGGTCAAGGCCATGGACGAGAGCCTGGGCATCACCGTTCCCGTTGCCCTGCACCTGGACCATGGCACCTACGAGGGCGCTAAGGCCTGCGTTGCCGCCGGCTTCACTTCCATCATGTTTGATGGCAGCCACTACGACATCGATGAGAACGTTGCCAAGACCACCGAGCTGGTTGCCCTGGCCCATGACCACGGCCTGTCCATCGAGGCTGAGGTCGGTTCCATCGGCGGCGAGGAAGACGGCGTCATCGGTATGGGCGAAGTCGCTGATCCCGCTGAGTGCGCCAAGATCGCTGCCCTGGGCATCGACTTCCTGGCTGCCGGCATCGGCAACATCCACGGCAAGTACCCCGCCAACTGGCAGGGCCTGAACTTCGAGGCTCTGGACAAGATCCATAACGCCACCGATAACATCCCCCTGGTGCTGCACGGCGGCACGGGCATCCCGGCTGACATGATCCGCAAGGCCATCAGCCTGGGCGTCTCCAAAATCAACGTCAACACTGAGTGCCAGCTGAGCTTCGCCGATGCTACCCGTAAGTACATCGAGGCCGGCAAGGACCTGCAGGGCAAGGGCTTCGACCCCCGCAAGCTGCTGGCTCCCGGCGCCGAGGCCATCAAGGCCACCGTCCGCGAGAAGATCGAGCTGTTCGGCTCCGCCAACAAGGCCTGATTTTAATACGCAAATCCAAAAGCCCGAAGGTGCAATGCCTTCGGGCTTTTTGCTGTTTACACACCTCCCCGTCCTCCGGCATACCGTGGTACAAGGAGGTGTTTACTATGCCAACAGGCAGTATCCAAGTTTATGCGTCTGTGGCGGGGCAGGCGGCGCCGCTGGCAGGCGTGCAGGTGGCGGTGCTGGATGAATCCGGTGTGACCGTGGCCCGCCTGACCACTGACGAAGCCGGTGCGGCAGAAGCCACAAACCTGCCCGCGCCCAACGCCAGCTACAGCTTGCAGGAGACCAACACGACGGTGCGCCCCTATGCCGTCTACCGCCTGCGGGCCGATGCCAGTGGCTGGCAGAGCCAGATTTTGGACGGCGTGCAGGTATTTGACGGCCAGCAGACGGTGGCGCGGCTGGAGTTTTTGCCCGGCGGCGGGGACGGAAACGCTCTGCCCGCACGGGAAGCCGCGCCCCAGACCGTCACCATCCCACCCCATGTGCTGTTTGCCGGCGACGGCGGCAGCGGCCCCGCGCCCGAGGAGCGCCTGCCCGGCAACGTGCTGAGCGAGGTGGTCGTGCCCCGCAAAATCACCGTGCATCTGGGCCGCCCGGCGGCCAGCGCCCGCAACGTGACGGTGAGCTTCCAATCCTATATCGCCAATGTGGCGTCCAGCGAAGTCTATCCCACCTGGGTAGGCCATGCAGTTTACAGCGCTCCCCTGCCACGGCGGGCCAGCCGCGCCTGTACGGCGGCAAAGTCGGCGCGGGAGACAAGCCCCTCATGGGTACCTGGCACCACGATCCATTGCGACCGCGGCAGCCGCACGCTGCGGGCAGACTTGTAGCTGACTTTGCGGCGGCGGCCCTGCTCTAAATCGCCTGCGTAGGTACGGTTGGTCAGCATCTGGTGCAGGGTGGCGCGGCTCCACTGGCCGCTGCCGGTGTGGGCCGGTCCGCCGTGCTGCTGGCGGTAGACGCTGGGCGGCGGGACGCCCTCGGCGTTTAAAATATGGGCGATGCGCGCGGTGCCGTACCCTTGCAGATACAGCGCAAAGATGTGCCGCACCACGGCGGCAGCTTCGGGGTCAGGCAGCAGGCGGCTGTGGTCGGCGGGGTCTTTGCAGTAGCCGTACAGCGCAAAGGTGGCGATGTAATCCCCCTGCCACCGCTTATGCGTCAGCACCGAGCGCACATTGTCGGACAGATCCTCAAGATACCACTCGTTGATAAGCCCGTTGATTTGCCGGGCTTTTTTCCCGGCACGGTCCTGGGTATCCACGTGGTCCACCACGGCGATGAAGCGGATGCCCCACTCAGCAAATTTGCCGTGGAGGTACTTTTCCACCAGCTCCATATCACGGGTAAAGCGGGATTGCGTTTTGGCTAAAATCACGTCAAATTCCCGCCGTTCGGCCGCCGCCAGCATCTGGTTGAACGCCGGACGGCGCCGGTCGGCGCCGGAGTAGTCCTCGTCGATGTAGACTTCCTGCACGGTGTAGCCGTGCTCAGCCGCATAGCGTAACAGCATCGAGCGCTGGTTCTGGATGCTCTCGGACTCGGGCCCGGTTTTGGCCGCGTCCTCCTTGCTAAGGCGGCAGTAGATGGCAGCTTTTATGCGGCATCCCCCCTTCGCCTAAATATATGCGGTACATACAAAAAAGGCTCCCTCTGTGAGACAGACTCCCCCGATACGGGAGCGTTGTCGCCGAAGGTGAGCTGCATCCCCGATACAGAATACACGCACAAACGAAACGATTTTCCGAAATTGGCCTAAAAGGGTGGCGATTGGACAAAAAAGAACGGCACACCGGTCAGGGTGTGCCGTACGAGCTATGAAATTAGTGCCCCTCTTTGTCGATCATCTTGCGGATGGCATCGATGGCGACGCGGATGGCGAGGTCGGTGTCGTGTACCTGGGCATTGGGCAGGCCCTTTTTGGCGCGCTCCTGGTTGGCGACCACCAGGAACAGCGAGCCGACCCGCACGCGGCGGTAAGCGCCGGCAATGAACAGCGCGGCGGACTCCATCTCCGACGCGATGCAGCCCATGCGCAGCCAGGCTTCCCACTTGTTCAGCAGCTCGTAAGAGACGGGGTGTTTTTCGGGCTGGTGCTGGCCGTAGAAGGAATCCTTGCACTCCACCACGCCGGTGTGGTAGGTAACGCCTACGTCCCTGGCGGCGTCCACCAGGGCGTTGGTCACGCCGAAATCAGGCACGGCAGGGTACTCGATGGGCGCGTACTCGCGGCTGGTGCCCTCCATGCGGATCGCGCCGGTGGCAATCACGACGTCACCGCCGCAGACATCCTCCTGCATGCCGCCGCAGGTGCCTACGCGGATGAAAGTGTCAGCCCCGCAGTTGGTCAGCTCTTCCAGCGCGATGGAAGCGGACGGGCCGCCGATGCCGGTGCTGGTAACGCTGACGGGTACGCCGTTGAGGGTGCCGGTGTAAGTAACGAACTCGCGGCTGTCAGCCACCAGACGAGGGTTATCAAAATATTTGGCAATTTTGGCGCAGCGCTTGGGGTCGCCGGGCAGAAGCACATAGCGGCCCACATCGCCGGGACCCAGCCCGACATGATACTGCTTGCCGCTGCCTTCAGTATAATCGACCATAGGTTTCAACCTCCTGAATAGATATTTGAGTATATTATACAGCGTTTTGGGGGAGGTTGCAACCAATTAAATATAGAAGAACACAGGTGTGAAATGGATAGTGTTTTTCTTCTATCAGATATTCAAGCGAGATTTCCCGCTTGCGGC
>OLNS01000757.1_pt1 | contig 27577 bp, 24 predicted proteins | sample 1673031 | NCBI WGS metagenome assembly OLNS01 (sample SAMEA3136748, study PRJEB25190) | human gut metagenome | biome: human gut; feature: human-associated habitat; material: faeces | place: Austria | collected 2013
TTTTAATAGCATCCTTAATATCTTGTAAATCGCCATATACGGCTTTTAAGCTCTTTCTCGGCGTATTTCTTGGCAATCCATAGGAGAATCTATTATTTTTAAGAATGCCATACAACATTTTCTTTCCTTCAAGTCTTATCTTTGAAAATGCATACTTTTCTGTATCAATGGATCTATATTCATAGACTTGTTCTATTCTGCGTTTTTCTCGCTTTTCTATGTATGTTTTCCAATTTTCTTGCTTAACTGATTCCTGATAAAAAGTATCCTTCTTTTCAATCCCTGCTGCCGCTAAAATATCATCTAATGAACATCCTGCATGACAATGAAATAATGTACACTTATTTCCTCGCGTTACCGTCAAAGATGCTTTATTATCACTATGAGCAGGGCACTTACACTGTGCCTTGCCCTCATATTTGTGCATCACTTGAAAATGCCTTAAATTCTGCTCAAATATTTCATCACTTATCATCGTTTTCACCGCCTTCAATCTTTCGTCGTATCAAATCCATTCTTTCATCTAATTCCTGCATTTTTTCTCCACATATTGAAGGATTTAAACCAGAATATCTCGCTTCTTCCCATCTTTCATATGCATATTCTAATTCCTGTTGCCGTTCAAGTAGTTTTTGCTTTTCCACGATTTTTATTTCACTGTATAGAATCCTTCTTTTGCATTGCCGTGAAATATCCATCCGATATGTGCACGCTAGGATTTCCTTTGAAGAAATCTAACGCTATATCTCTATATTTCCCATCTTCGCAGCAAAACGTTATAGTAAACACCGTTTCATCATCTGACCAATCTGCTGCAATCGGGTCAGAAGCATCAAACGACTCCATCTGCTCCTTTCTTTGTAACGGTTTTAAATGTATTGTAGTTGTCTGCATTATTTCCCCTCCTCTAAATAGTGGAACCCAGTAGCTTCATAAAATGGTTTTGCGTAAATCAAATAGCTGAACTGTCTGCTCCCCGGTCTTTTGTATGCAATTCCCCAATCCACAAGATTATTTTGAAGTAATAAGCGTACGGTTTGTGCATCCATCTTCAACACGTTTGCCGCTACTGACACAGGTACAGAGCCCATTCCATGATTTTCCATTAATCTTCACCACCTTGGCTTATTGCTAAATCATCAATGATTTTTTTGATTTCTTCTTTTTTTTCATCTGAAAGTTCATGTCTCAACAATCTTGAAAAATTACTATCTAACATATTGAGCTTTTCTGCAATTTTCCAAAATTTAACATCTTTAATTCTGGCATAATCACGGATATCTTTATTCCTTTTTCACCTCATTTTCTTATTAATTATTGACATTTACTGCGCAGCGTTGTATATTTAGATTGATAACATTAACAGCTTTGTTATCTGATTAAATATTATCACATCTATATTTCGCCGAACAAGTGTTTTATCAAATAATATTTATTTCAGTAACTTTTTTTATTTTTGTTATCAAATAATTTTATCGAAGGGAGGGAGCATTTTTGAGTTATAGTGCAGACGCATTAAAGAAAGCTTATCAAAGCAAATATTCTGAACAACGAAAAAAAAATCTTATTGACTTAAGAGAAGGCATCGCGAAAATGTCGCTTACAGAATTCAGTAAACAAACAGGTATTCAAAAATCAAATTTATCTGCCCTGGAAAACGGTGACAGAGAGTTGTCTTTATTTAACATTCAAGTATATAAAACTTTTTTTTCCAATAGATATGATTTAGATATATCTACAGACTATTTATTAGGATATTCTAGAAATAAGTACGCTGATGAAAATTATCAAATGATAAGTAAAATAACGGGATTGAACGACTCATCTATTGATTGCTTAAAATTGATAAACTCTAATGATGATGGGTTAGAAACGCTTTCAACACTTAATTTGCTAATGAGTAATTATGACCGATTCTCTGCTTTGCTCAATAATATAGATATTATACTTAACCCTACAGCTTTCAAAACGCAGGCAATCGTGCAAGACGAAACTTTCTTAAATAATGAAGAAATATATAACAATTATATTGAATTAGGAAATAATGAGCACTTTGCATTCGTTAAAGAAGATATACACGGGAATGAAATCGGCGCTCTAGTAATTGATTCAACAATATTGGTAAGTCACGCTTACCGGATGATTGAACGCCTAATATCAGAATATAAAAGGAGGAGTGATTAAATGAAACTGCCTAACGGCTACGGCTCGGTCTATAAGCTGTCAGGCAAGAGGCGTTGCCCCTACAGGGTAGTCGTAACAGAACAATGGCAGCAGGACAGAGAAACTGGCAAATGGAAACAAAAGCGAAAAACTATCGGATATTATGAAACAAAGGCAGGGGCACTTGAAGCCCTTGCCGAATATAATAAGTCTCCATTTGATCTCGAAGCTTCAAAAATCAAATTCTATGAAGTGTATGAGCGTTGGAGCGAAGAACATTACCCGACAGTCTCAGAAAGTAACGTTAAAGGATGCAAAGCCGCATATCTATTATGCAAGCCAATAGAGAACAAACGCTTTGTAGATGTTACGCTAGATGATTTGCAGTATATCGCTGATAATTCCGGCAAGAACACGCCTACATTAAAGAAATTCAAGATTTTATTAGGACAGATATACAAATATGCTGTAATTCACGATATTATACCGGCTGACAGGAATAAAGTGTCTTACTTGAATATTAAAAAAGCTGGGAACCCAAATTCATATGATAGAGAACCGTTTTCTAAAGATGAGATCGAAAACGTATGGAAATGGGAAAATACAAATGATTATTTCAGCATTATATTGATGCTTATATATAGCGGTGTCCGAATTTCCGAATTACTTGACTTGAAAAAAGAAAACGTTAATATAGAAGAACGTTGGTTTAATGTAACGGAATCTAAAACACAATCTGGTATTCGCAAGGTTCCCATTAATCAGAAAATATTACCTCTTTTTGAACAATGGTACAACAAAAATAACTGTGAATACTTGATAAGCTCACCCGAAGCGAAACATTTCGCATATAGAAATTATTACGATTCATACTGGAAGCCTCTGATAAATCAGTTAGGAATGAAACATCGCCCACATGATACTAGACATACCTGTGTTTCCCTATTAACTGAAGCCGGTGTAGATGAACGAATGATTAAGAAAATCGTTGGTCACAAAGGTATTGGCGTTACACAACAAGTATACACACACTTTGAAATCGCCGCCTTGATTGAAGCCATAGATAAGATTTAAGAAAGGAGTTGATTGCCTTGATTGGAAGAAATAAAAAAGCTCTGCATCGCTAAATACAGAGCCGCACCCCAGAAATATAACCACCACGAAATATTAATAGGGAGTGTACTAATTATAGCATACTCCCACAAAAGAAAGGAAGTATCACCATGAAAGATTTTGAAAGTAAATATTATGCCAATAAAACAATGAAAACTATTGGTAAGCGTAGTGCTGCCGATATCCACGATATAAACAAGAATGCAATGAAAGAGATCAATGATATTTTCGATGGAAATGGAATCCCAAAAACAACACCTTTTTACGAATTTGCGCGTGATCTTATCACATATGGGATGATGCAAGGCGAAATTAAAACTAAAGCTGAATACAATCCTATAAAAGAATATTATGAATGTAAAGACGCCATTGAATACCGCAAAGGATTCCTCAAAGATGATATCAGAATCATAGCAAATAAGTTGGAAGATATTGATGATCTCAGATCAGTTTTCAGTCGTGCCTATACTTGTTTAAAGATTCAAGAAAGAAAAGAAGCAAAAGCGTGATTCAGGAGGTATTTTATATGAAAGAAATTAACTTGGAGATAAATATTATGAAGCCAGCGCAGAATTTCTTTGACAAGATTTACAATGAATACGTAAAGGAGATTTAACCATGAAAGCAACTAAGAATATGAACATAGCAGAAATTAAGGCGGCACTGGATAAGTACACAGCAAAGCACCCTGTAACAGATAAATTTGATTTACAGGGCTTGCAATTATGCGAGTATGCCGAAAATATAAGGGCAGCAGTACAGACAGGAAACAATGAAACAGTAAGCCAAATAGCAGCAGATATATACAACTATGGCTTTATGAATGGAGCAAAGCAGACCACAGACAAATATAACAAGGTATTCAACAGGAGCAACGAACAGCACCACAAAGACCTTGCGGAGCTTGTTTATAATTTGCCTTTTGGAATAGGTGCAGATTACTTTTATACATTTATGGTACTAATGCTTAATAGCAAATATGAGGGCTTGGCGGATATGCTACCAGCTAAACAAAGAAAAGCATTTTATGAAACTGTAAAGCAGAGCAAGGAATACAAAGAAAGCGAGGTAAAATAATAAAACTGCTTAATGCCACAATAAAATAAACCGTTACATAAAAACGTATGATGACTCAACGTAAAATTGCGTTCAGTATAGGACTGTTGCTATAATGGCAGCAGTCTTTTCTTTGTAAAATCACGCATCACAAAACAGAAGCATCCCTTCTTGACACACTTCGATATATTCTCTTTGCCTAAACTGTTTCTGATTTTAGCCCCCTAAATCTTCACAGTAGCCCCATAGACAAATACATTATTAAGTTGCTCGCATTCTACCAATTAATGCAAAATTTGTCAAGCGTTTTTGTGTGCTACGTGTGTGCTACGTGTGCGCTACCGTCAAAAATTCACTACTTTTTTCCAAAATTTTAAAAAATTGAAAATAAGAAAAAACCCCGGAAACACGCGGTTTCTGAGGTTTTGATTTTCTCTCGATATTCGATTGTAATTATCTCTTTGAGAACTGTGGTGCTCTACGAGCTGCTTTGAGACCTGGTTTCTTACGCTCTTTCATACGTGGGTCACGAGTCAGGTAACCTGCTGACTTGAGAACCGGTCTGTAATCTGCGTCTGCCTCAAGGAGTGCTCTAGCGATTCCGTGACGGATAGCTCCAGCCTGTCCTGTGTATCCACCACCACATACATTAACGATTACATCGAACTTGTCAGCTGTCTCTGTAGCCACGAGCGGCTGGCGAACAACAACTTTCAGAGTTTCAAGTCCAAGATACTCGTCGATATCTCTTTTATTGATTGTGATCTTTCCTGTTCCAGGTACAAGATATACTCTTGCGATAGATTTTTTTCTTCTTCCTGTTCCGTAATATTTTGCGTTAGCCACTGTTATTTCCTCCTTCTACCTAAAATGTAAGAACTTCCGGCTTCTGAGCCTGATTTGCATGCTCTGGTCCAGCGTATACATGAAGCTTCTTGATCATGTCTCTTCCCATAGGTCCTTTCGGAAGCATTCCCTTAACAGCAAGCTCGATCACCTTCTCTGGCTTCTTAGCAAGAAGCTCAGCAAGTGTAGTCTCTCTCATTCCTCCAACATAGTCAGAGTGATTGTAGTAGATCTTCTGCTGTAATTTCTTTCCTGTTACTTTAACTTTCTCTGCATTAACAACGATTACATAATCTCCTGTATCGATGTGCGGAGTATATTCCGGTTTGTTCTTTCCTCTGAGTACCTTTGCGATCTCAGATGCAAGACGTCCAAGTGTAGCGCCTTCAGCGTCAACCACATACCATTTTCTTTCAATCTTATCAGGGTTAGCCATATAAGTTTTCATGGGTGTTCCTCCTATAAATAATCATTATATACTATTGCTTATTTATTTGAAATCAGCATACTCCGGGGCTTTGGTGCATACTGTTTCTCCTTATGTCATACCTTGCTATTATATGTTGATTTATGTTCCGTGTCAAGTGTTTTTTACATAAAATCGCATTTTTTCTTTCAGTTCTCAACAGCAAAGCAAAACTTTTTCATTCTTTTACAAAATCATCTCTATTTCGCACTTAAAAAGTGCCGAGTCATATGGACTTTTCCTATGACTCGGCACTTTTTTCCCATTCCCCACTCAACGGTTATTGTTCCCTGGAACAATCAAAACCTTTGATTTTCTTATTTTTCTTCTTTTGCCTACTCTAATTCTTTAAGAATCTGAGCTGTAAGACCTTTTCTATCTGTTTTGAAGTGGAAGTAAGGTCTTTCAGTAATTTCTCTGATCTCTACCGGATATTCATGTTCTTCCAGTGTATCTTTCAGCAGTTCTGCTACTTCCTCAAGTGTCTTTGTTCCATCAAGAATCACAAACAGATATGGACGATAATATCCTTCATGCTCCTGATCCGGAACGAGACAGAAGAATCCATCTTTCACTCCAGGAGTTCTTACTGTTTTTGTCTCCATTCTCATTACATGAAGTGGCTTGTCTCCATAAGCTTTGATTTCACCACGACCAAGAATATGCACAATTCCCTGCTCTGTGATATAAGCCTCGTCTCCTGTATGTAACCATGTGTTTCCATCCGGATGCTCAACAAGTGTCTGCTCTGTCAGTTCTTCACCTCTCCAGCCTGAGTAATGAAGCATCATAGACGGACCTGTCATACAGAGTTCTCCTGATTCTCCGTAATTTAATTCATTCAGATCTTTGTCAAATACACCAAGTACAGTTGCTGTCATTGGCATACCTACACATCCATCCTCCAATGGGAACATTGGGTTCGGCAGTGTGAGGTTTGAGCATCCCTCGCTCTGTCCATAACCTGCACTTAATTTTGCCTGAACGTTGTGTTTATGGAAGAATTCTTCTACCTCTGCATACTTACGGTCATTCATAGCTTCGGCACCTGCACCGATTGTTCTCAGGTGAGACATATCGTAATCTTCCGGAATTCTCTCACTGGACATTAACATCTCGCAATAGAGTGGGATCAATGCCCAGAAGTTCGGTTTACGATCCATGAATTCAATGTCAATATTCTCTAACGGACAGAATGGATCAAGTGATACCATTAATCCTGTAGAAAGTGGGAAGATCGTCATTGAAACTGTTACTGCGATCAATGCCGGTGGAAGAATTGGTGTCCACCAGACTTCCTGCACATCTGACGGCGGAATAAAGATTGACATCTGGTATGCAGTTGCTACTATATTTGCTGAAGAATGGATTACAAGTTTAGAGATTCCTGTTGAACCACTTGTGTATGCTCCAAACACAGCTCTGTCAGGATCTACCGGTGCAAGACATTCGCCTTTGAAGTTTCTTCCCAGTTCCATAAACTCCTGCCAGCTCATATCGCCTTCTGTTGTCTCTGTCTCTGCCGGATAGCGGGCTGTGATTTCTTCTAATACATAATCCTTCATCTGGCTCTTGTCTGCATATTCAAATGGTGACACTTTGATCATACGTGTCATCGGCGTTGTTGTACGGAATAACTCTTCATCTTCTTTTGAAAGATAATCCATTACAAATGCTGTATCTGTTTTACATTTACGGATTGCAAAACAAAGTTCTTCCGGTTCGTCATCACGACAGATAATTGCTACACCGATTCTTTCTGCTGCAAGAAGCAGAATAAAATGAGCTGGCGTAGATACTAAAAAGGACGGAACTCTGTCACCTTCGTTAAGTCCGAGAGCTTTCAGTGCTCTTGCTGCAACATCTACATCTTCCCATAACTGTTTCCATGTAATCTTATTTCCATAATACTCAAATGCGATCTTATCCTCATTCGGGTTTTTCATTTTCAGGAAAGCTTCGATTGTAATTCTTGGTATCTCAAGATTTCTGAACTGTTCCGGATAAAAGTTCAGCCAAGGTTTGTCAATACTTGCTTTACCTGTCAATTTCTGCTCTGTAAAATTCATAATTTTGTCCCCTTCTTTTCTTTTGTTTTTCTTGTCATTTTTCCCCAAAAATACCTTCAAATTTTATCACAGGTTCTTTCAAATGACAATTTATGGAAACTTGAATCAACATGATTCACATGAATCATCTTGTTTTCCAAGCTTCATTTTTGAAATAAATACAAAATCGTAGGTAAATTATGGTTCTTTTATTGCAATTTTATTTTCTCTGCTCTAAACTAATATCATACTATCAACTTCTTTAAGGTATTTTTAAAGGAAGGGGGACATATTACAAGTTATTCTATGCTCTGTAATATAACAAAAATATGAAAGATAAAAACCGTTTCAGCATTTTACTAGAACACCTTATGGCTATTGCTGAGCTAAAGAATAGTATTCTTGCAAAAGCTGTTCAGTATGATGACTCCTATATCAGTAAATGGATTAGCGGAAAACTATTGCCAACTGAAAAAAATCATGAAAATACACTTCAGGCTATCAGTCACTGCATTGTTGAAGCACTTTCAGAAGAAAGCACTGCACAACTGTTACAGGAATATCAGTTACAGGACATCAATGATCTTGAAACTGCTATTTATGACAATCTCGAATCTGAATATATATATGTAAAAGAATTACAAAACTCAACCGGTACAGAAGTAGCTCCAAAAATTTCTTATTATCCGGAGCTTACATTAGACCAGTTCATTTTTAAAATGAAACACCCTTCACTTCGAAAAGTTAATTCTCTAAACGTATACGCGATTGTTGATATTTTGAATGTCGATCCTAATTACCAGCTTTTGATTGCAGAACTCAACAGTGCACACGGCGGCCGGAATCTTATTCTACCTGGTGTACATTTTTCACTTCTTATGGACCTGGAATCGGCTGCTTCCACTCCTGCCTATACCGCTGGTTTCTTAATGAATGTGATGACCAATCTCTCTAATATTGATTTTAATCTTTATTCTGGTTCGCAGGCTCAACGTAAGCTCATTTTTGCAATCAGAGACACTTATGCTATCTCTGGAATGTTAGTAGATAGCAGTCACTGTCTTGGAATTACCACAATTGAAGACAGTGATCTAACGAATGAACTTTATCACAAGATCAGACTTCTTTGTAATAAAGAAACACTATTAATCCGGAAAACAACCATTCCGGAAATGATTCATCGCTTTGAATATGAACAAACGTTAATTTCACAGAAGCAATACTGTCTCATCGGACACCTGACAGAACATTTTCTTCCGGAAGATCTATATACGGAGCTCCTGGATGAGTATTGCCTGAATAACAACGATCTTCAGAAGGAGGACGTAAAAAAACTAAATCACCTGACACAGCGCATTTTGGAGACCACACCAATCCATCTGATCATTTATGCTTCCGTGTTAAAAGATTTCACAGTTACAGGAGAACTTGATTTCTTCGGTGTAAGAATATCATTAACTATATCCCAAAGACTGCGTTGCCTTAAGAATCTGGAACAGCTGTTAAACAGACTTGATCTTATGCATGTATGCGTTCTTCCGGAAGGAATTCTTTCCGACCATCAGCACATAGCACACCCGACACTTTTTGTATCAGATTCTTTGTGTTATCTGCGTTTAAAGAAGTTGACTCCGGAATATAACATCTGCATTCCAAATAAGATTATATTGGATCATATCTTCGAAGAGTTTTTCGATGATGTCTGGGATTCTAATATTGATAAAAACAGCCATAATACTGTAGTAGCCATGATTCAGCATGCAATTCATGCAATAGAAATCATGCTTGAAGTCAACTAAAAATGAGTATCAATAAGCAATCCCCTACCTGTTGCTATTTCAAATTAATCTGCAACCGGCAGGGGATTATTTATTTATTCATATGTTGTCTGATTCGGATAGTTAAATGCAATATAACTCTTTCCGCGGTTAATTGATATTTCATTTCCTGATTCATCATAAAATGTTAATCTTGATAATTCATTATTTTCCTCTTTACTCCAATGAATCTTCTGTTTTGCACCGTTCGAAATGTAATATCCCATGGAGTCTTCCCAACCATCCCAGTCAACTGCTTTATGTCCCAAATCATCTTTGACAGAGATAGTGGTCTCTAACACAAACACATTGGTAAAAGCAAGCTGGTTTCCTGTCTTTCCGTCTATCTGGGCATTTCCATCAATTTCTTTTTTATAAGTATTGCTTGCTTCATCATAGACAAGTGTAGCAGACTGTGCGCCAAAATCAATGCTCACTTTCTTACACACATCTTCTGATGGTTTCACTTGTTCATTTAATCCATTAAACTGAAATGCTGTTCCTTTCTTATCATCCGCAAGGTCTGTTCTCTTTCCAGTATTTTGCACTACTTCTGCAAACTTTGTTCCATCAAAGTATCCTGTGTGTTCCAATGCATACCCCTGATTCCGACGTTCCATATCTCGTCCAAACAGACCTCCTGCATTGTAAATTCCATCATACTGATCCAGGTTCAAAGCTTCCAGATAATCTGCGATACTATCATCAATTCCCCAGTTTACATAAAACGCATCAAATCCCTGAGACAGTGCCGGGAAATAATATCTGCAGCTTCGTATCGCACAGATCTGCGGAACAGTTGTATAATCCGCATAAAGAGCCATAAAACGCGTCTGATCACCCTCTACCGGGATTTCAAAGATAATATCTGCTTTTTCTACTCCGTACTGTGGCATTGCTGCCGGAATATTATTCACCATAACCGCCACCGGACGTTTACCGATAGCAGCATCTGTCAGATCCGCAAGACCTGTCAGCAGGTTTTGATTTTCCGGAATCTTTTCTTCTTCCGGTTCTTCCGGTACTTCTTCTACTGGTTCTGGCTTTTCCACTTCTATTTTCTTAGTCGGTGGTTTTTCTGTTTTTGTCTCTTTTTTCTTAGAGCAACCTGAAAGAGCCAGAACTATCATAGATAAAATCAGTAACAGGCACATTCCCCTTCTTTTTTTCTGCCCGCCTCGTTTCTTCTTCATACACTTTCCCTCCCTTACATTTGGAATATAACGAATATTAACTGAATTAATTATATCATCCCCCAGTGTCTTACACAATCAAAGAGGACCATATTATGCAAAAAGCACAGTGAATAAATCACTGTGCTTTTTGCGTATAATCTTCACAAGTTGAATCCTGTTTATAACTTATGATTCAGATCTCATTCAATTATTTTGCTTTTCCATATACATACTTCGGTGTTCCACCAACAACCTTGTTTCCGTTAGAGTCTGTATGGTATGGGAATACCCAGTAGAAGTTCCAATCTGTGCTGGATGCCTTCTTATCTGTAAATGTTGTGCCTTTTGTTGTCATACCGATGTAACCATATTTCTCGCCTGGATGAATTCCGTATACAAGATATCCTTCTGCTCCGGCTGACTTCGTCCATGTAAGTTTTACTCCACCCTTTACAGATGAAGCTTTCAGGTCTGTAACAGCTGCGCATTTCTGTGCTTTACCATATACATAGTGTGCTGTCAGTCCTGGATACATCTTGCCATTTTCGTCTTTGCAGTATGCAAATACCCAGTAATAGTTGTAATCACTTGTAAGTGCTTTTACATCAACAAAAGATGTCTTAGATGTCATACCGATATAACCATACTTGTTACCGCCTCCGCGGATTCCATAAATCAGGTATCCTTCTGCGTCCTTCACTTCACTCCATGTAAGTTTTACCTTACCTACTGAAGAAGATGCTTTCAGGTTTTCTACTGCTGCAAGTCTTTCTTTTTCAACTACGACTTCCTTAGTTGTCGGATTAACAACTTTCTTTCCATCTGGTGATGTTACGGATGCTGTATAAACAACTTTTCCTTCTTTTGTATAAGTTGCTTTTTCGACTGTTTCACTATCGATCTTAACTTCTGGTGTCTGAACATGTGTTGCATCATTTGCACATGTAAATGTTGCTGTTGTTGTCCACTTACCATCTTTTTCTTCCCAGTCTGACCATACCGGATCACCGTATTTGTGACCAAGTTTTGCAATTGCTACTTCTTTTGTCCCTTTTGCAAGTACAGTATTATCATCTGTTGATGTTACTGTTGCTACATAAACATCTTTTCCTGCTTCTTCACATGTAGGTGCTTTATATGCATCTGTATCTTTTACTACAGATACGGATACATTTTTCTGAACTTCTCCACATACGGAACACTTCACTTCATCAACTGTTACTGAAGTGCCTTCTTTCTGATCTGTCTTATAACCTGTGATGTTTCCATCATCATCTTTGATTGCTGCTGCATCCCAATTGAACTTTACATCACTATATGTATGCTGTCCTGCTTCGCCTTTTACTTCTGTAGATACTAAATATTTTACACCGTCTTCAGTTTTATCTGCTGCTTTGTATACAGCTGTTACACCTTCATCACATGTTCCAGCATGGCTGACCATCTTAGCATCTACTGTTACAGCTTTATCCAGTGTCTTATTGATAGAATCACGGTTCGCTTTATTAGTTGCATTATCGTCAGATGAAAGCAAGCAATCGAGCTTGTCAATTTTATCTGCACAAGATTCACATGTAAGATTCTGGAATGTTACTGTTGAGTAATCATCACTCCATTTTGCATCTGTCGGTACATATGTATGACCCTCTGCTTCATTTTTAATTGCTGCATCCCAGATAGCTTTTCTCTTCTCATATGTGGAATTCGCCTGCTCGTATTTAGATTTAACAGGTTCTGTAATACAAGCACCACATTCCGGGCATACATAGTTATCTGCTTCGTTTTTAACACCATCTGTCTTTGTATAGTATACTTCATGGAATTTGATGTAATGATGTTCATGTGCTGTATTTTCTTTTTCTACACGTGTACCATCTTTAATCAAACCACAATCAGAACAACGTTCCTCTGTAAATGCATCGCGACCACAGGTTGCAGGTACAGAAACTGTTTCATAGTTATGAGAAGTACCTGTCAGTGTCTTCATATCAACTGTATCAACGAAGTTAGCTGACCACATGAACTCGTCATTATCATTGCTCTGACTGCCCATGAACTGCTGATACTTCTTGTAGTTTGTATAAGTCGGATTGTAATCTGTCTCTTCGAATTGATAACCATAACGACCGGAACTTGTATGATCAAGCAAGCCAGTCTTACCTGAAATGAACGCGAAGTTTGTACCGATTGAAACAATCAGTTTGTCACCCTTCACAGTCAGACCTGCGATTGGATGATTTGTAACAGTAAAGTCTGCACTGTCTTTGCTTGTTGTTGTAAACGCCATACCGCCAAACAGCTTTGTATTATCACGTTTTGCAGATACTGTATTGTATTCCTTCACAACGGCTACTGCACCGTCTGCAGGATTGTAGGATACGATATCGTTGGATACGTTGAAGTAAATCTTACCATCTGTGTACAGCGCTGCTGTCAGACCGATAGATGGGTAGATGCTCTGTTCATCTACGAACTGTGCATACAGTTTTGTCAGAAGGTCGTTCTTCACCATCTTGCCGTCTTTGAGAACGCTTACAAATGTATCGTCATCATCGTCGTTTTCCTTGTCTGTGAAGTTAATCAGTGTCTCATAGTCACTGTCGCCATCACCTGCATCCTTTTCTGTCAGTTTATGACGAACAATCTTGTACTCTGCAGCCTTCTGGCTCTGATTCATGCTTGAACTGTTTACTCTGTCAAACAGGTCTGTAGAATCATACATGTAGTACGCATAACCGTCTGCATAGTAAACATTGCTTGCCGCACGCGCCATCCATGCTGTCTCATAGGTCTTATCAGTTGCTTCGTTTTCATAGAGAGATCTCAAAGAACTGAAATTACCATCATATAATTTTCTGGCACTTGTATCACTGAACAGGAAGTATGTATGGTTCATATCACCGTCTGTCTCAACACGGTCACGGCTCATAACTTCTGTGTAGACATCTGTGTAACAAGGATCCACATAAAACCACTGACCATCAACCTTTACTGCATTCCAATAATGGTCGGATCCGAAGTCCTCCTGTTCTTCGCCGTACATTGTAACATCAGACTGGAAGGAGATTCTTACAAGGTCAACTGTGTAATTCTTTGAAGTGTCAAGCTTGCCATCTGTATAGTACAGTTCTTTGGCTGTCTTCCAGTTGGAGCTGTCATAGCCTGCATTCGTATCTTTCAGATAAATATCCTTATCCAGACACTGTACAAGGTATGTGTAAGCTTTGGAGTAACCAAGACATACGGATGTACCCATACCGAATGCACCAAACTGAGAACCTTCCCAATAATTGATAACACCAGTTGTCATACCAGTTGCAGCCTGCTGCGCATACATTGGGATTGCTTCTTTGAATGATAAGTCTGGCTGATTATCACCATCAACATCGACTGCTTTATCATCGCTTTCTAACTGCTGCTGAGTAATCTGCTCAACTGTCATCTTGTAACCAGGCGCATTCTCAGGATCAACCTCAACGCCATTTTCTTCAGCATCTTTGATAAAGGCATCTGCCTTAGTCTTCATCTGGTTAGCTGCATCCTCACCAAAATTGGTTCTTACATAGCCATCCGGATCTTTGTCAATGGCTTCTTTGTTCTGCTTGATATAGCCTTCAGCCTGCTCTTTCGCGGCTGCTTTCTCTTCATCTGTGGCTTCACTTTCAGCTTTGCCTAAAGCCTGCTCATAAACCGCCTGCTGAATAGCCTTTTCATAGAACTGTGTACGCAAATTATTTTCGATGCCTGCAAAAATCTGATCATGGAAATTCTGTTTAATCTGAGGTTCATAAACTTCATAGATCGCATTATAAACATCATCTTCATGCTCCTGCTTCTGAGGATCCTTTGCAATCATCGGCTTGTCATCATCTGATTCCTTACCGGAGTTCATGATGTAGGACATATCAAATGTATTGTTATGTGCCAGCCAGTCATTCAGAACAAGCAGCTTCTGTGCCTTTGTCTGCGCACCTGATGCTGTAACTGCAGCAAGGGCTTCCTCTCTTGCATTTGTTACATCTTTACCATAATACTCAATACCTAACTTATCACCATATGTGAAAGTAAAGATCATACCTGTCAGATCATCATACTTAACCTTGCCATCTCTGACATCCTGAACAGTTTTGCCGTCTAAGGCAAGCATCTCACCAAGGATACCAAGACCATCCGTATCATCATTGAAATCCAGAAAGAATGGATTCTGAACACCGAGTACATTGGCATTATCTGCCCACTGATTCAGATAGTTCTGATACTGCTTAACAACCGTATCAATCTGTTCATCTGTCAGCTTCTGAGTTGTCTCCTGTCCATCTGCTTCATCTGCTTCATACAGGTCTGCTGTACTGATGTTAGATTCATTGGATTCTGTGCCGGCTTCGCCGCCGACAATTTCAACCTCTTCCAGTGCTTTTCTCAGACTCTGGATAGCAGGATCAGATTCATCAATCTCCACGTCCTTTGCCATCTGTTCTGCAACAGCTGCATTGGCACCCTGGAAGTTAATTGTCGGGATAGAAATTGTATAACCACCATCCACCTTAACTTCATTATCTCCTTCTTCAGCTGCCTGAGCATCAGCTTCATCCGCTGTATCCTGCTCGTCCGCCTCTTCAGGAGTCGCATCGTCAGCTGCTGTGGAATCATCAGTTGCATCATCCGCTACAGCATCAGCTTCATCTGTTGTTTCCTGAACAGCTGCGGCATCGCTATCTTCCTCTTCTGCTACATTATCTGTCGGTTCTGCATAAACAGGAGCCGGAACAGATGTTGCAAGCATAGCAGCTGAAAGAACGATACCTAAGAGTTGTGTCTTTTTCTTTTTCATAGTTCTCCTTTATTTCCTTTCTCAAACAATTTTCATACTCTCCTCTGAGCGTCCTATCCATTTTTCGCTCGTCATCACCCCTTTTTCTTCTTTGGACCTACCCTCCTTCCTTGATTCAAACGTGCCTGCAATAATTATAAGTAAATGCTTCAATAAAAATAAATAGTAAGTCCATATTAAGAGTAGTATACCACCTAAAATCCGGAGCGTCAATTAGCCTTCCATAATTTTACAAATTTTACAATCTGTAAGATTACTCCACTCAAAATACCAAAAGCAGATATTATGCCACATTTTCATTCCGCTTTCACTTCTTTGTGTCATAATACCTGCATTTCTTTATTTCTGTTTGCGCATCTCACCAGGTTCTTTACACAAAGATAATATGTACTGTCCGTATGGTGTCTTACGTAAACGGCTTCCTAACTTCTTCAATTGTTCTTTATCAATAAATCCTTTTTTATATGCAATCTCCTCTATACAGGATACCTGCAATCCCTGGCGGTTCTGGAATGTTGCCACGAAATTAGCTGCATCCATAAGTCCATCCGGAGTTCCCGTATCCAGCCATGCAAATCCACGCCCCAGAAGTTCCACTTTCAAGTTTCCCTCTTGAAGATATCTGTTGTTGATACTTGTAATCTCAAGTTCTCCTCGTTCGGAAGGCTCGACTTCCTTTGCATACTGTACGACAGAATTATCATAGAAATATAATCCCGGTACGGCATAGTTAGACTTTGGTACTTTCGGTTTTTCTTCTATAGAAAGTACATTATTGTATTCGTCAAATTCTACTACCCCATAGGCTTTTGGATTCTTTACATAATATCCAAAGATTGTGGCTCCATCGCGTTCATTCACCCTCTGCAAGACAGGGGAGAAGCTTTGGCCATAGAAAATGTTATCTCCCAGAACCAATGCCACATCATCATCACCGATAAAATCCTCGCCTATGATAAATGCCTCTGCAAGTCCTCTTGGTTTTTTCTGAACTTTATATTCAAATCTCATCCCAAGCTGTGATCCATCACCAAGCAGTTCTTTGAACACACTGACATCTCTTTCTGTCGTAATGATCAAAACATCTCTGATTCCCGCAAGCATAAGCACGGAAAGTGGATAATAAATCATTGGCTTATCATAAACCGGCAAAATCTGTTTTGAAACTGCCTGTGTAATCGGATACAATCTTGTTCCTGATCCTCCGGCAAGAATAATTCCTTTTCTCTTCTTCATATGATCTGCTCCATTCATCTACTATTTACAGATGATACATCTCTTTATAATAGTTCTGATATTCTCCGCTTGTAATGTTCTCCATCCAGTCCAGATTCTTGAGATACCATTTTATCGTTTTACGGATTCCCGTCTCAAAGTCTGTCTCCGGCTCCCAGCCAACTTCTTTGCGGATTTTGTCCGGTGCGATTGCATATCTTCTGTCATGCCCTTTCCTGTCTTCGACATACTCGATCAGATTTTCATTAATATGTTCTCTGCGTGGGTCCGTTTCCGGAAGTACATCATAGAGCAGTTTCAAGATTGTCTTCACAATCTCGATATTTCTGCGCTCATTGTGTCCACCAATATTATAAGTCTCACCCAGTCTGCCCTTTTCCTGTACCATATCGATTCCCTTAGCATGATCTTCTACATACAACCAGTCTCTGATATTGAGTCCATCTCCATAAACCGGAATTTTCTTTCCGTTCAAAGCATTATTGATGATCAGTGGAATCAGTTTCTCCGGAAACTGATATGGTCCATAGTTGTTACTGCAATTTGTAATATTGGCCGGGAACTTATAAGTATCAATATAAGCCTTTACCAACATGTCTGAAGATGCTTTACTTGCTGAATATGGGCTGTGTGGTGAATACGGTGTTGTCTCATAAAAGAATGTTCCATCCTCTTCCAAAGATCCATACACCTCATCTGTTGATACATGGAGGAACTTTTTCCCTTCTTTATAGGTTCCGTCTTCCTGTTCCCATGCATTTCTTGCGGCATTCAAAAGAACTGTCGTTCCAATTACATTCGTCTGCACAAAAATCTCCGGATTCTTGATACTTCTGTCTACGTGGCTCTCTGCCGCAAAATGTACAACTCTGTCAATATCGTACTCCTGGAAAATCTTATTTACAGCTTCTGCATTACAGATGTCTTCTTTAATAAAGACATAGTTTTCATTGTTTTCAAATTCTTTCAGATTTTCCGGATTTCCTGCATAAGTAAGTTTATCCAGATTAACAATTTTAATATCCTTATACTTTTTAAACATATAATGAATATAATTGCTTCCGATAAATCCGGCTCCACCGGTTACTAAATATGTTTTCATTCCCTGTTTCCCTCGTATTTTTACTATTTTTATCTGATCTTTTTCTAATTTTATTTTAACATACCGTTTTTTAATTTAAAATAATTAATTGGAGATTTATTGTTTTTTCTCTGCAACTGTTTTTCCATCACTGTTTGCATATCCTTTGATAATCCCTATCGTCAACACAATAAATACCGCTCCGAGGATCATGACTACTGCTGTGTAAAAAACTGATATTCCAATCATTCCATGCTTTTCTGTGATTGTTTTTCCACCAAAAACAAACAATAAAAAAGCTAACAGATATCCTATATTCAGCAGTTTTTGTTTTCTTGCGACAGTAATGATCATCTGAAGAAAATTAACAATTGCAAGTGCGCCTCCTCCAATTAGCAAAATCACAAGTGATTTCTTATAATCTGTCAGATCCACACCGTAAATTAATGACAAGACAGGAATTCCAAGTAAGTATCCCCCTATGATCGCAGCCACAGAAAGCAACAGGATCAAAGCAATCTGTCGTAAGATCAGCTTATTGAACTGACTGATCTTTTTCTCATGCCATAAAAGAGCCATTTTGCTGATTACCGGCTGATAGACGAACTGACTCAAAAGACTTATCACAAAGACTGGCATAAAAATGTAGGTGAAACATGCCTGCGCTTCACTTGACATCACCTTATCAATCGCATATTTCGGTGCATTTCCAATGTAAATCACCAAATAAGATGCTATAAAAAGCGGAAAACATTCTACAAATATATTTTTAACATTTTTAATTTCAAATGTTTTCTTTTTTATTTCAAATCCTCTTATTGCCGTATAATTCAATATCACGAACTGAATAAATGATACAAGCAAAGCCACTGCAGATGTCAGGATAAGGTTTTTGCTGAAATAATAACATACTAAGTATACAAAAATATAAGTACACATTCTGATAGACAGGATCTTTCCGGCCACATCCAGGCGAAGATATTGCTGGAACATTCCATGAATCACATCTTCTACCGCATCGATCACTTTTGCCAGACAGATTAGAATTATAACTATAGATTTTGAAGAATCATACAATCCTGATGCAAGATTCACTCCGACATAAACAAAAGATGCAGCAATCATAATTATACTCGTTATGATTCTCGCAACTGTATATTCTTTAAAACTATATTTTTCTTCGACATCTGACACTTGAAACTGGCGTATTCCATATTTTCCTATCGCCATCATAAGATTTCCTATCGCAAATGCAATTGTAAATACGCCCGCATCGATCACCGGATCAATGCGGGATATAAGCATCAGTATAAATACTGTCTGGAATGCATTCAGCATTGCTGCACATGTATTCCATAGGTACGCCGACTTCATTTTGTCCTTACTTCCAAATAGAATCTTTTTTATCATAATCCTGCTCTTCCATATACATAGTGTGCTGTACCGCCCGCTACTTTATTTCCATTACCGTCTGTATGATATGGGAATACCCAGTAAAAATTATACTCATCTCTCAATGCATTTTTATCTGTAAATGTTGTTCCTGTTGTCGTCATACCAACATATCCGTAACTTCCTTCTCCTCGAATTCCGTAAACAAGATAGCCTTCTGCACCTTCTGATTTTGTCCAGGTCAGCTTTACCCCTCCACTGACAGAATACGCTTTCAGATCTGTTACCGCTTCACATTTCTGAGCTTTTCCATAAACATATTTTTCCGGCGCACTTCCGGCGAGCATATTTCCTTCTGAATCTTTACGATAAGCAAATACCCAATAAAAATTATAATCACTCGTCAATGCTTTTGTATCCGAGAAGGAAGTCTTGCTCGTCATCCCAATATAACCATACTTCCCGCTACCACGGATTCCATAAACTAAATATCCATCTGCCCTCTTTACTTCTGACCAGGACAGATTCACCGCACCTATCTTGGAAGAAGCTTTTAAATTCTGAACTGCTTCCGGTTTTTTATTTGTAGTTTCTGCACCGAAATCCATGTTCAGATCTACTTTTCCATCAATTCCATCAACCGTACCAGAATCTGTACATTGCCACATTGAATACTCTCCCTGGTAAGTACAGGTAGAATTGTACTGTGCAACCCAATGGTCAACTGTATCAAAATAAGAATCTGTCAGATAATTTGTAAACCAGTCTTTATTCGCATATACTGCCACATCATATCCTGCATCTTCTATGATACTGCAGAATGTCTGTGCAACTTCTGCGATCTCTTTTGTGCTCAGTTCTTCCCTCACACTATTTTCTTCCAGATCATAGTAAATCGGATAAGAAAGATCATATCCTTTGATCAGACGAAGTACATGATTGGCTTCGCTTTTTGCTGCTGTCACACTGTCTGCATAAGAATAAATATAAGTACCAAAAGGAATTCCTTCTTTTGTACATGCATCTGCATTTGTCTTCCAATATGGATCATCCTGACTTGTCTCATCATCTCCATATCCACAACGTATAATTGCATAATCTACATCTGTTGCCTTTACTTTTGCCCAGTCAATGTCTCCATTCCACTTACTTACATCAATTCCTTTGGCAACAGCTCCTGTGATTTCTTCTCCCTGGTCATTATAGAATTTCCCGTCTTCTTCATACCACGCATCCGAAGAACTTCGCAGATATTCTGCTGTATCAGACAAAATTGGGGTTCCATCTTTGTATCTCCAGCTGTTGCTTCTGTCTTCTCGTTGTGCCTGCTGTGGCTCTGTTAAATCTTCTTGTACTGATGTACTTTCTGTTTCTTCTGCAAATACAGTAACAGAAGGTAATGTTTCCAAAACCAGAACTGTAGCAACCGCCATTGCAAGTACACGTTTAACTCCCTTATTCTTCATACTTTCTTCAACCTTTCCATGTCTACTCCGATGTTGTCATGCTGCCTGACTGCTTCATTCTCCTACAATATACCAGTTATAATCATAATCTTCGGATTTTGTCATATCTCCCGGAGCAAGTACAATATAGTAATCATTTGCATATTCCAGGCGATAATCATTCCTGTGCAGGAATTTCATAAACCAGTCTTTTTTTCCATTGTACTGATTATATAATTCACTTTCAATCAAAGCATCGTAATTATATTCCTCAAACCCATAATAATTGTTTGTTCTGCAGAATATAACAACCGGTTTCTCCTCCCAGTTCTCTTTTGCAAGTTTCAGGTCTTCTTTCAGTTTCTCTTCCGTATAATTCGGATTGGTAACCCATGGCTGTACATAAGATTCCATTTCATTCAATGAATACATTAAAATAGCTCCGCCAAATACCATTAATGGACGTTCTTTCTCCTCATCTAAATGATTTATGCAATCCAGAACACCATTGACAGCATCTGCTTCTCTCTCTGTTGTCTTCATATATTTTAATTTATCACTGTTAACAGAATACCGAAGTGAACTTCTATCCACACTGTCAAAATTCATTGTGCAATAAATCATGTCTGCAAATTTCACTCCCATGCAGACAAGAATAATCCCTGTACAGGCTAAAACTGCACCATGTCGGATTTTCAATCCATATTTTTCTGTCATTGCATTAACTGCTTCAAGTGCGGCTTTACTGAAAACAAACCTGCAAACGGCGGATACTGCAAATGGAGCAATGATCCAAAATGCAAGAATCACGTGTTTTGTTCCTGTATTAGAACCTGCAATTGTCAGAAGTGGAAGCATAATGGCACAGATTCCAAGAATAATCAGATCTGGATTTCCATTCTTACTATACATGTTAAAAAATACATAGCAAAAAGTTACTACATACAATATACCTATAAAAAAGGACGGACCTGTTGTCATCTGCGGCCAGTTTGGTACTGTATTTACATCATATGCATAAACCAACATATAAACAGCAATTCCAATCACTACTGCGCTGAATGCAATATTCAGGATTATTTTCTTCGGATGAATTCCTTTTAATGAAAACAAAATATTCATTCCTAAGAGAAGAATCATAGAAGCAGCAAGATAAATAACGCCTGAAGCAATTGCATCAAGATTTCCAAATATAAAGGTAGACCAGAGATTTTCTATGCTGTAACCGCTTCCGGCCGTAGATGCAATACCAGATAATCGAAAAATATTATTGATAAAATATTCAACCTGACCTGTAATTGCCAGAAATGCTGCCAGAACTCCGAATGTTGCTGCTACTCCTCCCGCAAAGACTCCCAGATGCTTCATAAAATATTTCACATCTTCATTGTTATATAAATAAGAAAAAACATAGATAAAGCATGTAACCAATGCTGTTATACTACCCATTCTGGAAAATACAACCAATGTCAGGAAAATTCCTGCGACAAAACTATATTTAAACTTCTTCTCAACTACAGCCTTAAATTCAAATCCAAGAATAAGAATCAGGAAAAATACATTGAACTGGTGATAATTGAAAATATTCAAATATGTATCTGATGCCATAATTGCAATAAGAATTCCGAATAATGTCTGTAAATCACCCAAATATTTATGAAATACCTTATAGACAGCGAATGCCATAACCATTTCCACAATTACTTCCAGAAGATTTAATCCCCAGATTCCTAATCCACCAAATATCTGAAGCCATCCCCATGCAAGTACATTTGTCAGATAGCAGGTAAAACCAACTTTATCCGGATTGCTATATATATTTTCATAGTTAAACATATGAATCCCAGTATCACCCAGGTCAATGCCAAAGAAGCTGCAAAGAAATGGATAGAGAAAAATTCCTGCGATCAACACAATCTTCGCAATTTTTTCAATTTGTTCCTTCTTACTTAACAACTGCTCCTTTTTACTTAACAACTGTTCTTTATTCATCCTCTTTCATCCTTATACTCTATTAATCATTTAAGTATTTTTTTAAACACACAATATCATATGTATCCCATTTATATTTATCAAGATACTCAAACCAGATATCTTCCTGATTTTCAATATTTTCCAATTTCTTTAAGAACTCTTCCGTATGTTGTTCTTTCGGAATAATTACGACTCCGGTATCATCGCATACAGCAATACTTCCTTCATATTTATCTCTGTGTTCTTTTTCAATTACACTGTCTAACGGTTGTTCAATGTATTTATTAAAACAGCCCACCGGACTAAATCCTTTACACCACATCGGATAATTCTGTTTAATGATATCATTTGCATCTCTCATATTGGCATTGGATATAATCGCAACTGCCTCTCGATACAGTACTGCAAACTTTGTTACAAGCTCTCCGATAATTGCACGGTCACCACAGTTAAAAGCTTCGATCATTACAACATCTCCTGCCTGCACTTCACGGATCTGTTCATGTATGCTCCAGTTTGATTCATCCAATGCGTAGATCCATTTTACATTTCCCACCGCAAAATGCCCTCTGTTCACCGCATGAGAATCTTTAAATACGCCTGTTTTTCCAAGACAGTCTGCTACTTCTGTTGTAGAAATTCGATTCATTCTGATTTTTCTTATGATTTCGTTCTTAATATCCATGTTTTCTCCTATGATTCGAAAGATACCTTCAATGTATTCTTTACTTCTTTTTCAATTTCTTCAATTCTCTCTTTTGATTCTGCACGTGCAATAAAAAATCCCACTCTGGAACGATCATCCTGTGCCTTCTCTATAATATCGCCTTCTTTAAATTCAAGCTGAAGCTGTAAAATTTCCGGAATTGCATTAATCTGCTCAACACCTTCAATTTTGGTAATCTTCTTTCCCTCTGATTCGATATCCAGAAATTCCAGAACTGCTGCTCTTTCTTTCATTTTCTCTGCGTCTGATGTATGCAGATCTTCCACAGATGGAGTCTGGCCAAGTGCTGCATTGATCAGCAGCTGATAGTTGTCCACCCCTGACATAAATGGAACAATATCAGAAGCAATTCTACTTCCACCTCCACGTGCCGCCATCTCAATCAGATAATAATCTCCATCTTCGAACTTGTATTCGGAATGTGTGATCGCATATTTAATTCCTGTTCCGCTGATCAGCTCGTCATTTGTTTTTCTGAGCAGGTCATAATCAAATGTCTCATTGTAGTTCGTAAAAAACAACTTTGAGGCTATATTTCTGTTATAAGCGTAATGTTCTTTCTGAGAGATCGCCAGTGTATGGTGTGTTCCATCAATCACAATACCATCCACTGTAAATTCTGTGCCTTCAATATATCTTTCCACAAGCACATAATCGCCACTATTTGTAAAGGCTTCCGTCTCTGCGAATCGATCCCTCAATTCCTGTTCGGATTCTATCGTAAATATTCCACGGCTGGACTGGGAATCCAATGGCTTAATAATCACCTTTTTTCCCAATTCTCTGTAGAACTCGATTGCTTCTTCTACATTTGTACATAATCTGTACTCCGGATACTTAAATTTATTTTCCCGGCAATACTCTCTCATTTTAAATTTGTTTGTAAAAAGTTCTGCCATTTCATGACCAATTCCAGGACACCCCATCTGTTCTGCAACATAAGCTACTGTTGGAACAGCAATATCACTCTGATCTGTCAACACTGCATCAATCTTATATTCCTTTGCAAGTGCCAGATTCTTCTCTTTGTCTCTTACATCCATTACACCTGTAAAATCCGCGTACTTAAATCCAATAGAATCTTCATAAAGATTTGAATTCACTACTTCATATCCCAAACTTTTTACTTTCTTAATCAGTGGAACCTGCCATGTTCCCCCTGCAATTACCATTACTCTTTTCATCATTCGCTCCGACCTTCCTTTAAATCTACAACCTTTTTTACAACAGGTCTTCTCCGTCTTTTACAATACTCTCTATTACATACTGTGGCTGATTATTGATACACATATAAATTCTTCCTGTATACTCTCCGATAATTCCAAGCACGCCCAGGATCAGACCTCCTAAAAACAGTGTAACAGCCATCTGCGATGTATATCCCACTTGAATTGTAGGTATAATCAGTTTTCTTATTAATGAGATAATTCCTAGCAACACTCCGCACACAGAACTGATAAATCCAAGTGCACTTCCGACTCGTAAAGGTTTAATTGAAAATGCTGTAAATCCATTGATCCACAGTTTTAATAATTTCTTAAAATTATAGCCGCTCTTTCCTGTTGCTCTTTCTCTCTGTTTCAGATGAACATTTCCTATCTTTCCTGATGTTCTGAGTAGAAGTCCTGCAATGTAAGGGTATGGATTCTGATATTTGACCATCTCTTTCACTACAAATCTTTTTGCCATAAAAAAAGATGATAATCCTATCTCTTTAGGCTTATCAATCATATGATACAGCATAAATTCATTCACTTTTGTACCAAATCTTCGAACAGCCGATTTCTGTGTAGTCTCTGTATATTTTGCGCAGACTACATCATATCCTTCCTGCATCTTGTCATAGAAATCCCAGACCATTCCTACCGGTGTCTGTCCATCATCATCTGAAGTCATAATATACTTTCCGGATGCCTGGTTAAACCCTGCCAGCAATGCGTTTGGCTGTCCGAAATTCTTAGCAAAATTGATTCCGATGATACTTCCATTTTCTTTTGAAAGCCGATTGATCAATCCCTTTGTATTATCTTTTGAATTGTCATTGACCAGAATAATCTCATATTCAAATCCTTCTCTTTTTTTCATTGCAGCTTCAATCTCGCTGATCACGCCTTCCAGATTCTTTTCTGAACAATAGCATGGAATTACAAATGAAATATCCATTCAATCATTTCACAGATCAGATTTTCTAAAGTATTAAAATCCGACCTGTGTACTCCTTTCTCTTTATCTCGTATAAGCCATCTCTGTACTTTTTTTATTTTCCAGACAGATACTGCGTGCCGGAACATAGACACTATATGGCTCTGTATTCTCTTTGACAAATGCACCTGCCCCAACCAGCGTTGCATATTCCAGCGTCCTGTTTCCAAGTACCGTACTGTTAATTCCAAGAAAACAATTATTCTTTACAACTGTTTTTCCTGCGATAACAGAATCCACTGAAAAGAAATTATAATCTCCAACCTGCGATTCATGTGAAATCTGGCTTCCGTTCCATATAATGTTGGAATTTCCAATCTTTGTTCCATACGCCAATGTAACATGTTCAAGAATAATATTCCCCTCGCCCATTGCAACACTCTCGTCTACTACACTCGGATGAACAAAATTTTCGATCCTATATCCTTTTCTTTTCGCATCTTCAAACTTCTGCTGTCGAATCTGATTCATTTTTTTATAACCAAGCGCAATAACCATCGTATATTCTGTTGGTGGATATGCTTTTTCAACTTCTTCATAAGCCACTGCCGGCAGACCATCATAGCTATCACTTTCAAGATATGCTTTATCTACCGTATATGCCACAATCTGTACGTCTGCATATTTTTCAAAATAATATCGAAGCATTTTCCCAAAATCTGTCGTACCAAAGATCACACATTTTCTCTTCATTCTTCTATCCTCTGTTTTTACTATACCGGTTCTTTTACTTTCCACTATAAAATGCTTTTACTTTCTCCGCAATGTAATCTACATTTTCTGCTTCGAGTCCATAATACATCGGCAAACGCAGAAGTCTTTCGCTTTCAGTCGTCGTATATTTATCTTCCCCACGGAATTCTCCGTATTTCATACCTGCCGGAGCTGTATGCAGTGGAATATAATGGAATACGGAAATAATACCATTCTCTTTCAAGTATCCAATCAGTTTCTGACGTTCCTCCAGATCTCTCGCTTTGATATAGAACATATGAGCATTATGTACGCAATCCTCAGGAATAACCGGCATTTCAATCTTTCCTGCTTCTTCCAGTTCCTTTAAAGCTTCATAATATCTGTTCCATGTTTTCATTCGATCATCATAAATCTCCTGTGCTTTTTCAAGCTGTGCCCAGAGATATGCTGCATTCAATTCACTTGGAAGATAAGATGAACCCGCATCCATCCATGTATACTTATCAATCTGACCACGGAAAAATTTACTTCTGTTTGTTCCTTTTTCTCTTACGATCTCTGCGCGTTCAATATCTTCCGGATCACGAATCAGAAGTGCTCCACCTTCTCCCATGCTGTAATTCTTTGTTTCATGAAAGCTAAAGCAGCCGTAATCACCGATTGTACCAAGTGCTTTTCCCTTATAAGAAGCCATAACTCCCTGTGCTGCATCCTCTACAACTTTCAGATCATATTTCTGTGCAATTGCACAAATCTCATCCATCTTACAGGCTACACCGGCATAATGAACCGGAACGATTGCTTTTGTCTTCTCCGTAATCGCATTCTCAATCAGCCTCTCATCAATATTCATTGTTTCCGGATGAATATCAACAAATACTGCCTTGGCACCTCTTAATACAAACGCATCCGCTGTTGATACAAATGTATAGGACGGCATGATCACCTCATCCCCTGGTTTAATATCCAGAAGGATTGCTGCCATCTCTGTAGCATGTGTACAGGATGTCGTCAACAGTGTCTTGGCTGTTCCTGTATTTTCTTCAATCCATTTAGAACATTGTTTTGTAAATGCTCCATCACCACAGATTTTATGATTTTCAATTGCTTGTCTGATATAATCGATCTCTGTTCCGACGATTGGTGGTACATTAAAATTAATCATTCTCTTTTTTCCTCATTCCTTTGAAAACTTCCATATTTGATAGCCATCTAACTCTTTGTATAATTCTGCCTTTGCTTCAGGATAATACCGTTCCTGCTCCTGCACTTCTTCGCTTTTTTCGTTTTCCTCTTTGTTCTCTTCTTT
>OLNS01000765.1_pt1 | contig 27424 bp, 26 predicted proteins | sample 1673031 | NCBI WGS metagenome assembly OLNS01 (sample SAMEA3136748, study PRJEB25190) | human gut metagenome | biome: human gut; feature: human-associated habitat; material: faeces | place: Austria | collected 2013
AGTCCAAAAAAAAAAGTGAAATTTTTACAATTATATCCGAATGTGAATTTCGCGCGCACGCGTGAAGCACACGTACGCACGTTACACATCGGAGACGCTCCGCATCTTGGGTCATCAAGATGCTGCGCTATAAGGAAGTCAATCAAACGAAGTAGTCCGGCGCGCCAATGCTTCGGGCTATTGAATGAGCCCGAAGCAAAGGCGGCCGGACCGTCGGGAAGGTCACGCGGGCGTGCAGAACAAAACACATTAATAATTAATCAAGTTTTACATATGTAAATCACAAATGTAAAAACAATATTAAGTCCTAGCGGTGCGACACCGCTCCAGTCTTACGACTAGAAAAACGGTTGTTTGTATTACATAGTACTATGCAGCAAAAGTGATGGTGGATCTGCGCGAGGTAAAACGAAAAAAAGACCCGAACTATGTCGGGTCTTACACTACTTAAAAAGATCCTCACCAAAAAAACGACGATACAGGACAACAAAGGTCCGAGTATAAAGCAAGGCGAGAAGGATAGGAACAACAATGGCGCCAACCAGCGCAAGCAATAAAAACAGTATGTACAGAAAGGTTTCCATACCCAAATATACTTACGGTTTCTGATTCGACCAAATTTTTTCGAGATAATCAGAAATCATCTTTCGCTTATAATCCGAAAGATCGGTATTATAACGACCTAATAGCTGACGAATAATACGCTGGGCAAATTCAGCACCATTAGAAGCATCGTCAATATCGAGCAGCCGAAGGAACGTCTCGTACTTTTCACGATCTCGCCTAACATCATTAAGGCCAGCCATAGAGAGAAGTTCAGTTGTTTGAGCACCGGTAAGCTTAACACGTTTTTCACGAAGATCATTCTCCGTTTTAGTCTGGGCCTTAGTGAGACCAGTCTGCGCCTTTGTAGAATCAATTTGAGCTTCAATCAAATCACGCTGTTTCTGCAAATTCTGCTTCATTTCCTCCGAAACTTCTTTATCAGCAATTAACTTATCGATCTTCGACAGGGTTTCAGAATAAATAACGCGCTTAATTTGCAAATCAGCCTCATTAGCAGCACGCCGGAATTCTTTGTCAATTTCATCAACATCAAGCTGCACTTGCTCGCGCTGTTTCTTAACAATATTCCAATCAAACTCAAGCTGTTGCAAATCTTTGGTAACTTTCGGATCTTTCGTATCACCGCGAAGTTTCTCGGCTTCGGCATTCAGCTTATCAACAGTAGCATCAGCAATTGCCTTTTCGTTCTTCATGCGCTGACGCTCAGCAATTGTAGTAACAAAATTAAAATCACTAGAACCCATAGGGGTTTGAGAATTCGGGGATGAAGCATCAGTAGCAATACCAGCACCACCGGGAGAATTTCCAAAGACAGCTTGAGGAGCTATACCAGCAGAACGCCATTTTTCAACCTGGCGAGAAGGCTTGTTCATCTCCTCAAGTTGATTAACACGCCGCTTCCAATAATCATGCTCCAGAGCCATATTTTTCTCATTGCGAGACTGGGCAATTGCATTATGACCTTCTTTCATTGCAAAGGAAGCAGCAGCGGCGCCTAATCCAGCTAAAATACTCATAATTGTTCAATTTTTCTTTGTAAAGTAGGGTAGAGGACGTGCTTTCCGCACTCCGCAATATATATCAAGTATATTGCGGCCTCTACCCATGGAAATTGTTCAATTAGTCGAAATTTGGTTCTTTGGCTCCATCCTTCAAAGCACGAGACTCAGATTCGGAAGCCATAGTAGATGCCATATCCATCAAATCAAGTTTACCGACAGTAGGATCGGTGAATATATTAACATCACCAGACGCAATAGACTCCGCATCATCAAAGGCATCCGGCAGGGATTTACGAGTAGAAATTCCATCCAAATCAACACCACCATTAAGGTAATAAGACATAGGACGAGCAACAACAACCTTGTCTACAAAAGGATTGTATTCACAAGATAAAGATGAATCCTCCGAAAAACAAGGAGGGTAGGTTATTTTCTTTTTCTTATACATAACAATTAAGCTTTAACTAACGACCAAGATACGGCATATAATTCGCAGAAAGTGAGGAGGTAACCTTAAGGTCAAAAGTACCATAATACGCAAAATTACCAGCCATCAAAGTCTGATCAATAAAAACATACTGCCAATCAAGAGGGTTAATATAAGTTCCGGTATACTCTGCGTCAGCGTACAAACCGGTACCATCATCCGGGAAATAGGTGGTAAAACGACGCGCCAAAACCCAATACTGAAAATTACCATTTTGCGCAAAATCACCGTGCAAACGGGAGTAATCAGTACGAAGCCATGACCACGCAACTTCCTCACCAACAGCAACCGTATTAGGGTCGATAGTTACACCGGTACCAGAATAACCTAACCAGGGACTACCATCTCCATCAAGACCAGTACGATCAAGGCCGCGGGGCATCATTGAAAAACGATGACGGGGTACCAACTGAAAGCCAATACCATTCAATTCGGGGTTGAAATCATCACCAAAAGAAATAGATGCCAAATCCGGGTGCAAACCTTGCGAATATGCAGGCTCGGGAACAAGCATAGTAATAAGCATAAAGGTGCCAGGCTCTTTGGCATAATAATCAATACCTGAATGACCCGAAAAATCACAATATCTATCAACACAAGCCGCAAGCTGGCCCAAATTCGCATCCTCACCGGAAGCCGAACCATTAGCCATAGCACGAACGTTCGACGGATTTATAGAGGCCTGCCAAACACCAAGGAAATCCGGCTTATTAATATAGGGCGCCGAAGACTTAGTACCCCAAAGAGTACGGAAAACATCACCAACACGACCGCCGGAAACAAAAAGACGGTCCATCCAGTTCTGAATCTTCGTTTTCAAACGAAGTTCCGGAACGGCAACAGAAAAACCTGTATCAGTATTTTCATTAATAGCATTCACAACCTCAATCTCAACAGTAGGAGAGGAACCTTGTTTAATGATATTACTAAACAAGTCAGGAGAATAGGGGACAGACAAAAGACCACCGTAACCTTGAATTCCGGCACAAGCCATAGCTACAAGCGAGTTACTAGACGGATAAGAGTCCGAAAAAGTTTTAAACAACTCGTAACCGGTACCTGTACGAGTAATGTTTCGCACATCGTCTAATGCATATAAAAAAGCGTTAGGGTCCAAAGAGTTAAAAACGTCGGAAAAGAAAGGACGATACAACGATTCCTGTTGACCATCCGGCCGAACTTTTTGCATTTCACCAACACCACGGGTAAAATACATATAGTCCTCTTGCATATTGGCAATATAATAATAATGCGAAAGAAAATAGGCAAAAAACGGAGCGGCGTTGAACTTGAAGGAAGGAGGATAAATTTCACCACGAACACCAGTATTTGTCGACGTAGCCTTTTTGCCTAAATTAGGGCAAACAGCACCAGCAGCAATACCAAGCCAATCCCAAAGGCCACCACGGCCAATATGAGTAGGCTGACCGGAAGAACCGGTAGCATTTAATTTATCGGAAACCCAGGACTCATAGACTTTCTTTTGATCTGCATCCAAATCCAAACCAAAAGTAAGACGACGAACAGGACGGCTATTATTAAAAGCAGGATCTTTATAATTACTAAGATTAGGACCAGCAAGAGAAAAATAAACCTTACCAAATTTTGTATACTCATCGGGTTTAAAACGACGACCGTTAGACATCCAACCATAAATAGCAGAATCCGGTGTAAAAGTAGCAATAGTAATAAGCTTGAATCCATTCATAAGAGGGCCCAACATAGGCTGAGACTGCAAAAGCTCATCGATCCGACCACGAATACGATCACCAACATTCAGATGGCGATGATGAACCGGAATGGCCAAGCCAGGATGAATAGTGCCATAAGCAGAGGAAGCGCGCCGATGTATAGCGCGTGGAGTCTGATTCTGATAATCAGAGGGAATTCGATAATTTGACATTATTTAAATTCTTTATTTTTATCCATATTTTTCCTAAATATATCGAAAGAAGAAACACGTTCAGTATGGGGTAGGGGAAGCACGGGAGTAAGACCGGAAGCGATATTTTGATTCAAAGTAGAACGACGCATTTCATCACGTTCCAATTTACTACTAAACTTCTGACCTTGCCAACTAAACTCAACAGGAGGATTGATAAGACGATCAACAACCATATTTTGCTTATCAACATCAGAAAATATTTTATTATAATAATACCGCGGCATAGCCTGCTGGAAACCATTCAAAACCATAAAAGGCTGGTAACGCTGATTACCTAATTTATGCAAAGAGGATTCCTCGGTACCAAAATAATTAGAACCAATACCAAAAGAAGAGATAACACGAGGGCGTACCTTATCACCATTAATGGACTTCGTGACATATTTGGTAATATACGAACATGTTTCGTCAGAAACATACCCAACAAAAACAAAGCCATATTTCCAACGAGAAGCCAACAAGGGGTGATGACCGGGTGCATCCGAATCATAGCCATCTATCAAAGCTTGAGGAACATTAAAAAGAATACCGTGATAATGGGGACGACCATAAAGAGTGCCAAACTCACAAACAAACCAATGTCGGATTTGTTTACCATAATCCTTGCGTAGACGATCTAAAAACAATCTGACAGCCTTATTCGTGTCTCTCGAAAACTTCTCCAAGTTATCGTCATCGAAGGTTAAGGTAACAAACAGACAAGTGCCAGGCGGATATTTACGAAGCTCGTACAAAAGACGTATGCGATATTGATTGTTATACGACTTCTGGCAAGAATGACAATAACCGCAAGGAACCTCTAAAATATAATCCGGAGGCCAAAAACAACCGTAAAAGGTCCTAGCATAATTAACAATCTCGGTGTTTGTCATGTTCGCATAACGACGGTTGACGATCACCTTAGGTTGTTCACATGCCACTTCTTTGGAAGAGTTGTAAACCGGAAAAAAGGTTCAACAGGGACCTCTACAATAACAACATCATCAATTGCACGAGTATAGGCATAAGGAAAGGAAACGTGAGAAACCCAGTCTTTCCAGCGAATAAAATCGTCATAATGATCGTACTGAATAACCAAAACGGGCATTTTGCCCGCTTTGGTTCTCCAAGTCACGGAATTGGACCAAGTTATTAACGCTTCTAGACCTCGCCACGAATTCGAAGCCATAAGACGCTCGAAAATATCCTTAGTTACCGTTATTCTTTCCGGGCGCATACGGCTCGGTAGTCTGCAAGAAAACATCAATTTTCGAATCAGCACCGAAACGTGCCTTAGCGTCGTCAATCACAGCAGAAAGATGCTTAACATCCACAACCGAAAAATAAGGACGACCATTCACAACAAGAATATACTCCTTCTGAATTTCCATAATAAATTACTTTTTGTTTACAGAGCCAACTTGCTCATATTTAATAATAGTAGTAGTAGTATCACCTTTCACAAAGCTGGAAACACTTTGAGCAACATAGTGAGAAGTAGAGCAGGACGTAAGAAAAAACGCCGAAAGAGCGGCAACAATCGCACTTACAAGCGTCCAAAACTTCTTACTTTTCAGCAGATTCTTTAATTTTTCCATCTTTCAAAACTGATTCCAAACCAAGACCAATAATAAGGTACTTAGCAGATTTAGCAGTACACTGAATTTCAGTGCCATTGGGAAGAGCAATTACAACTTCGGGAGTTTCCATAATTTATTTTTGTTCTAAATGTTGCAATACAGTTTGAATACCATCAATAACACCATCAAGAATAGTGCAAACTTGCTCATTACCACGTTTAAGAAGATATGCATTAATGGCAACAAGCTTTGAATAACAAACCATCAAAATAAGATCGTTGTCCAAAATAATATTATTATAAATTCCACTTCAAAGTGCTCACGCACAACGTATCAAGCGGCTATGCTCTCCGAAAATTTAACATAATGGTAATATTACACCAAACATTGCGCCAAGGAGGTTGATTCCTCCCTGTGACTTTGTTGTCGGGATTGAATAATATTCCGGATGAAATGAACCGGATTTGCATTGCCGAAGACGGTGAGATTCGCGGGAAAATGGCTATCTTTGTTATACCGGGCCGATTTCGGAACCGATTCTCAGATCACGGAACAGATTCGGTCCGCACCGCAACGATCGAATAGCATATTATGAAGAAGATAACGAATCCTTGGCGCGGCATGGACGGTTACCATTGCTACGGCTGCGATCCGAACAGTCCGCAGGGACTGCGGATGGAATTTTACGAAAACGGCGATGAAATCGTGAGCGTCTGGCATCCTCGTCCCGAATACCAAGGTTGGGTGAATACGCTGCACGGAGGCATTCAGGCAACGCTGGCCGACGAGATCAGCAGCTGGGTCGTATTCCGGAAGTTTCAGACGAGCGGCGTTACTTCGAAGATGGAGGTCCGCTATCACAAGCCGATTCACACGACTGATGACCATATCGTTTTGCGGGCTTCCGTGCGTCGGCAGCGTCGCAACATCGTTGAGATCGAAGTCCGCATCTATGACCGGCACGAAGTGTTGTGCACGGAGGCCGTATGCGTTTATTTCCTGTTTCCCCCGGACAAGGCGCGTTCGGAATTCCATTTTTGCGATTGCGGCGTCGAAGCGGCCGAAGAAAATCCGTTGAATAAATAAGGCGGCAAGTTGATGTTTGCGCCAATGTGCAAGTTAAGGCGGCCAAATTGGATATTTGCGCCAATGTGTAAACTAAGAAGGCAGGTTTAAAAAACTTGCCTTGCTAATTTGTTGCCGGTGGTCGAGATTGCTGGGATTGTCCGTGGTTTTGCCGTAACCCTTTGTCCGGTTCCGTTTCCTTGGAATATTACCCGGCTTTTTTGCGCTCTGAGAATCGAGTATTCCGTTCCGCAGCCCGCACGAATTTTTTTAACGCTTTGTCGTCGGCGTAAAACTTTCGAAGGTCTGATCGTCATACAGTACGACGATCCGTTTGACGTTGGCGGTAAACAATGCTGCCGGGAGTCGTTGTTGCGGTGCCGGATCGCCGGTTGCGTTTTCCGCCGTTTCCGGCTGCCGTTTTTCTTCAAGCGGATGCCGACCGGAGGCAAGGCCGAAAAGGTCGCCGCCGGGCGACGCGGGCTGGCTCATCGGCTGCGGAGCTGACGATTGGGCCGGCGGCTCGTCGCGGTACATCTTATCCGAGTCGAGCAGCAGCCAATCCGGGTTGATCCGGGGAAACCTCCGGAGAATCTTTTGCAGCAGATCGAAGCCCGGTTTGTTTCGTCCGGCGAGAATATGGGAGATTCCGGCGGGATTGATTCCCAGCAGCTCGGCGAGCTGGCTTGGCTTCAATCCTTCATTTTTCATCAAATCGAGCAATTTTTCCCTCATCAACAGAATTTTTTACAAATATAAATATTTGTTTTTTGTAAAACAAGTAATTTTTGCATTTGTAAAATGTTAATAAGTGTTGAAAAAGTTTACAAGTGTAACGAAGGGAATATTGTTAAATCTACCTCCGGTGGTTGATATCATGTATTAGTTGATATATTTTACTTTAAATAGCTGGATATTAGTAAGTCTATGCTGTATGATGTCCATGTGTATGCAATACTCCCCTATTCCCGACAGGCTATATTTGCATATATCAATTAGAGTTGTATATAATTATTGTAATTCATTGGTTATAATTGAATTAATCTCCAATGTTTAACCATTTGACACCTCCTCGATTATGCGTGGAACGCTATTTAGAGCCAGTCTGCCTATTATTTACAAATGGATATATTAACACATGTATCGACGCTTGTGTATTTACAAGTGTAATTACAAATGGAAATACTTCCTCCATTGTGTATTTACAAGTGTAAATTCACCACCCTATTTTAGGAAAATTTTGATTTTTTTAACGGATTTCCGACGGATAATCGCCTGAATTATTAGCTTTCGTTGATTGGCGATATATTATGTTAAATAAACAATAGGCGGATAGTGTTAATAACCCAATACCCGCCTATTTTTCAGTTGTTTATATAATTGTAAACAGCTGCCTATTTCGAAAGTTTTGTTGCGATTTCTTCGAACTCTTCCGGAGTCAATTTGAGCTTTTCCCGGTGAAAATCCACGTCGTTTTCGCTCTTAATGGGGATCAGATGGATGTGCGCATGCGGCACTTCAAGCCCTAAAACCACCACTGCGACTCTGGAACACGCTATTTCCTGCTTGATTTTACCTGCGACTTTTTTGGCGAACAGCATCATGCCTGCCAATGTCTGATCGTCGAGGTCGAAAATGTAGTCTATTTCCTTTTTCGGTACGACCAGCGTGTGCCCTTTCGTCAGCGGATTGATATCCAGAAAGGCGTAATAGTTTTCGTCTTCGGCGACCTTATAGGAAGGTATTTCGCCTGCGATAATGCGTGAAAAAATGGATGCCATATATTTATCTTTTAAAGTTTCTTAGTTTAGTCCCGTGAGGATCTTTCACGAGGATGCGCCGTAAGCCGTGACGCTTGGGATCGACAAGATCACCGTGGTCCAACCCGATCGACAGAAGGTTTACATGGCCCTGCGTTCATATATACCCCGAAAAAGCATTGGCGCTATACCCTCCTGCTTAATTCGCCGTGTTTGTCGCTCCTCGTTGTTTATAGCCCCCCCCCACAAAATAGGCCGTCGGACTTTCGATACGTTTCGCAAAAAAGTGCCGACAGAGCGTTTCCCATTATTTTTCAGTATGTCCTTGCAAATGGTGCTGTCAGAGCTTTTTGTCGCTTTTTTGGGCGTCCCTGCGAAATAGCGCTGCCGGAACTTCCCGTTGTTGTTCGGAGCCTCCGCTATCTGCCTGCTGTCACTGTGCGGAAATCGCCGTCTTTCGGCAGGCTGCTCTTCAAAGCCTTATTCTTCGTTGAATTTGGGCTTGAGTATCTCCGAGTAGATAACTGCCTTGCGCAGGTCGAAATCCTCCGTAATTTCCGCTACAGCCTCCGCTGTCGTATGCTTGTCCCCTGCTGCGTGTTCTTCGTGCAGGATTTCTTCGAGGGGATGCCGTCCGTCCGGAGCGTTTTTGCGTCCGGTGTGCCGCCCGGAGCTTTTGAAATCGGCCGTTTTGCGGGCGACTTCACCGAATCCGGGCGTCGGTGCGGGCTGCTGCATTGCGGGGCGCAGTCGGTCGGTTTCCGCTCCGGATACGCTTTCCTGACTGTCCGGGTGCCGCATTTCATCCGCAGATTGCGTGTCCCACGAGGGCCAAGCTTCGTGCTGAGTGTGCTTTTGGGTCTCGTGAGCCTGTTTTTTCGCCTTTTTGCGAGCCTGCGAGGTCGCGTTGAACAACATGGCTGCAAAAATCGCCACGACCCATATTACGGTTGAATAGTCTTCCATATCAGCTTAAAGTTCGTTTGACACTCTCGATCCCTTTTATCTTACGCAGTTTCGTCATCACGTCCTGCAGGCCCTCGGCGTCCTTGACATAGAGACTGATGCTGCCTTCGAAGATGCCGTCGTGGCTGTGGATGCCGACTTCGCGGATGTTGATGCTGAAATCGGCGCTCACGACTTTCGCCAGATCCAGCAGAATTCCCAAACGGTCGATGCCGCGCAGTTCGATGGTGACCAGATACGACATCGCCTTGTGTTGCGACCATTTGATCTCCTCCTTGACGATATTCCGGCCGAACTGGGTCGCAAGACGGTTCAATTCGTCGCACGTGGCTTTGTGGACGATGATGTTGCCGGTTTTCGGATCGCGGTAACCCACGACCTTGTCTCCCGGAATCGGTTTGCAGCATTCCGCTATCTCGAACTGGGGCGTTTCCGGCTGTTCTTTGGCCGGGTGCGCTGCATTCGGCGCCGTTTCGCCCGCGTCGTTGATAGCCGCCGGGTCGTCGCCCTCCTCGTCCTCCTTTTTGTTGATGAAAAGGGTCCAGAACTTGAGTATCTTGCTTTTGGAGTTTACTTTCAGGACTTTGTCGAGGTCCTTCAGGTCGATGATGCCGGCTCCGATCTTGCTGTACAGCTCCTCCTTGTTGTTGCTTTCGTATATCGGGACGATCTTGCGCAGGACACGGCCGCTGAGCTTGATATTCAGCGATTTCATCTTCTCGTCGAGCATTTGCATACCCCGCTCGATGTTGTTCTGGCGTTCGCGCTTCAGGAAGCTTTTGATCGACTGCTTGGCCTTGGCCGTGGTCGCTATTTCGAGCCATTCGGGCTTGGGGCGGGCATTGTCGGCCGTGATGATCTCGATCTGGTCGCCGCTGTTGATCTGCGTGGTGATCGGTTCGAGTTTGTGGTTGATCTTGGCGCTGATAGCGCTGTTGCCGATCTTCGAGTGGATGTCGTATGCGAAGTCGAGCGCCGTAGCGCCGAACGGCATTTTTCGGGCTTCGCCTTTGGGTGTAAACACCACTATTTCCGAGGTATACAACGATAACTTGAAGTTATCTAAGAAGTCAACTGCATTTTCCGTCGGGCTGTTCAGCGCCGCGCGGATCTGCTTCAGCCATTTGTCGAACTCGTCTTCGTCCTGCGAAATCGTGGCGTGTTTGTATTTCCAGTGGGCGGCAAAGCCTTGTTCGGCAACGTCATTCATGCGTTCACTGCGGATTTGTACTTCAATCCATTGCCCGTTGTTACCCATAAGGGTGACGTGCAGGGCTTGGTAGCCGTTGGCTTTGGGATGGCTCACCCAGTCGCGCAGGCGGTCAGGGTGGGGCTTGTATATCTTGGATATGGAGACGTAAATGTCGAAGCAGTCGTTTAGCTCTTCCTCTATATTGCGGGGCTCGAAGATGATGCGGACAGCAAGCAAATCATAGATTTCCTCGAAGGGGACATGCTTGGTCTGCATTTTGTTCCAGATGGAGTAGATGGACTTTACACGGGCAAGGATACGGTATTTCAGTCCCATTTTGTCCAGTTGCGCCCGTATCGGAGCGGTGAACTCATTGAATACCTTGTCGCGCTCCACGGCGGTGGCTTCCAGTTTCTCTTCTATCTCGTGGTACTCTTCCGGATGTTCGTACTTGAAGCTCAGGTTTTCCAGTTCTGTCTTGATTTTGTACAAGCCGAGGCGGTTGGCGAGCGGGGCATAAATATAGAGTGTTTCGCCTGCAATCTTGAACTGCTTGTTGGGCAGCATGGAGCCGAGTGTACGCATGTTATGCAGACGGTCGGCTATCTTGATGAGGATAACCCGGATATCGTCGGACATGGTGAGCAGCAGCTTCTTGAAGTTCTCTGCCTGCGCCGAGGCACGGTCGCCGAAGATACCGCCGGAAATCTTTGTCAGCCCGTCTACAATCTGGGCGATTTTGGGACCGAAGATGTTTTCAATATCCTCTACGGTGTAGTCGGTGTCCTCCACCACATCATGCAGCAATGCCGAGCATATGGAAGTAGACCCCAGTCCTATCTCATTACAGACAATCTTTGCCACAGCAATGGGGTGCATGATGTAGGGCTCGCCGGAACGACGCTTGATGCCCTTATGCGCCTGGTTGGCAAAGTTGAATGCTTTGGTTATTATTTCGACGCGCTTGCGGTGCTTGGTGGCCAAATAGTCGTTCAACAGTTCTTGGAATGCCTGTTCGATCATTTCCTCTTCGGCTTTTTCCTTTTCCTTCTGACTTATATTTTCTTCCATATACTGCTTTCTCCTTTCTTCACTTCACTTTTTGCAAAAATAAGCAATTTTCAACACCGGGCAAGCGTTTATGTCTTTATTTATAAATCTTCAAGCGCTTTCCTGCGGAGATTCTGGTACTGCGCAATCCATTCCAACTTTTTAACTGATTGACAGTGACACCGTATTTCCGTGCAATGCTGCCGAGATTCTCGCCACTGCGTATCTTGTGGTAGGTGACATTCCCCGTAGCGGTACTGCCTTTGCTGCTACGTGCCGTCGAGCGTGTATTGGAAACGGCCACGACTCTGCGGTTCTTGAACAGCTCGTTACTGCGGTGGGCATAGATGGTGTCTTGCTTGTCAATGAAGGCACTGATGTAGTTGATGGGGAGGCGTAGCGTCTGCGGCTTGCTCTCTCCGGGGATGATGCTTTTCTTGAATTGGGGATTTAGGCTCTTTATCTGGTCCAGGCTGATGCCGCATAGGTCGGAAATCTGCTCGAAATGAAGGTTACGGCTTACTTGCACCGTATCGGTTGCTTCCGGAATGTCGGTTTCCATGGGGCAGATGTTGTGCTTGCAGTAGTAGGTCATTACGTAGTTGGCGGCAATGAAGGCGGGCACGTAGCCGCGTGTCTCTTTGGGCAGATAGTTGTAGATTTCCCAATAATCGGTTTTCCCTCCCGAGCGGCGGATGGCTTTGTTGATGGTGCCCGGACCGCAGTTGTAGGCGGCAATCACCAGGTTCCAGTCTTTGTAAATGTCATACATGTCCTTCAGGTAGCGTGCTGCCGCCCAGGTCGCCTTTATCGGGTCACGGCGTTCGTCTACGAGGCTGTTGCTTTCCAGTCCGTATATCTTTCCGGTGGCGAGCATAAACTGCCATAGTCCGCAGGCTCCCGCGCGGGATACGGCAGAAGGGTTGAGAGCGGATTCTATGATGGGCAGGTATTTCAGCTCGAGCGGCAGGCCGTAGGCATCCAGCGCTTCTTCGAAGATGGGCATATAGAAGTTGCAGGCGCTCAGCATGAAGGCAACCTGGTTGCGCAGACGTCCGGCATACATGTCGATGAACTTGCGCACAATCTCGTTGTATGGCATTTCCATGACGGTCGGCATGCGCGACAACCGGTCTATGTATACAGAGTCACTGAACATCGGGTTTACGGTAGAGGTGCTGCAGTCTTTTCCCAAGTCTATGTAATTCTTGGCTTTCCAGTCATTGAGCAGGCTGTCCAGCGGATAGGTCATGCTTTTGGGCAGCTCGATGGATTCCTGGCGTTCCGTGCCGTTTTCGCGGATAAGCACTTCCACGCTTTCTTGCGCATGCATGGCCGGAGCGGTGAAGAGGGCGCAAAACAGAAGCGAGGAACCGAGAATAATTCTTTTCATATATATGGCCTTGTGTGTCATTAGGTAATAATTTATGCTTTAATTTTCGTTTTTAGAATCGGAAACTGCATTGCACGCCGACGTTCTTATTAGAGGAACCAGTCATCTGGCTGTTGATTATGGCAGGTTCCACTTTCATGCTGAGGTCGGGGGTGATGTCAAAGTTGGACAGCTCTGCGTCTACGTATGCGTCGACAACGGACAGCAGGTATACACCGATAAAGGCGAAGATGCTCAAGTCGCGGTATCGTCGGAAGGTATCCTTACGCTTCCGTAGTGTCTCCGTCAGCTGGCTTTCGGTATAGTTATAGTTGGGAGGCAGCAGGTCGGTAATGGTACTGGAGTTGAAATTACCATTTACGGCATCCTTGTAGGCGGCCGAATAGTCCTTATACATCTTGCTGTTCCACGTAAGGGCATAGGCACAACCGGCAAATCCTCCATAGAAGATGGGCAGTTTCCAATACTTGCGGTTGTAAATTTGTCCACCGCCGGGAATGACGAGGGCAAGCCAGGTGGCTTTTGTGGGATTAGGTACCCACCTTTTGGGGTCGATGGCCTTTTGCAGACTGTCTGTAGGCACGGGCTGTTCCTTCAGGTCGGGGCTGGCAGTCATTTCCAGCATCTTCCGCTTGTTTTCGGCTGCAAGACTGTCGGCAACAGTGAGGCTGTCCCGGTTCACCACGGTGTTGAGTGTATCGGTCTGATGCCGCTGCGCACGCTTGGAAGCGGCACGTGGACGGTCCTGACCATACATAGCAATCCCTGCCATCTGTAAAAAACAGAGCAGCAGGGCAATGGCTAACTGATATATTCTTCCTTTTTTCCTCATTTATTTCTTCAGCGTATCAAGAATGCCGATGATACGTTCCAATTCTTCTTCGTTATTGAACGGGATACTGATTTTACCTTTTCCTTTCTCCGAGCAGGTTAGCTGCACCTTGGTACTGAAAAAGCCCGAGAGCTGTTGTTTCAGCATATTGAATTCTTCGGGCAGTTTGGCGCGCTTGGGGGCAATCTTACGACCACCGCTCTTCACGCTTTCGCCTTCACTCAGTGACTTTACGATTTCTTCCACTTTGCGTACGGAATACCCGTGCTCCAGGATTTCTTCGAAAATCTTCACTTGCAGTTTGGGATCGCCAAGCGTTACCAACGCGCGGGCATGTCCCATGTCTATCTGCTTGTTCTGCAGTCCCATCTGGACGGGGGCGGGCAGTTTGAGCAGGCGCAGGTAGTTGGCAATGGTGGTACGCTTCTTACCTACGCGTTCGCTGAGGCGTTCCTGCGTCAGTCCGTATTGTTCCAACAGATGCTGGTAAGCGAGGGCTATTTCTACGGAGTTCAAGTCTTCGCGCTGTATGTTTTCGATGAGCGCCATTTCCATGACGTTCTCGTCATCTGCAGTGCGGATATAGGCAGGGATGCTTGTCAGTCCGGCAAGCTGCGAAGCACGGAAACGACGCTCGCCGGCGATAATCTGGTATTCGTCGTCGCTAAGCTTGCGCAGGGTGATGGGCTGTATGATGCCGATTTCGGAGATGGAATCGGCTAACTCCTGCAACGCAACCGGGTCGAATTCATGACGGGGCTGGTTGGGATTGACCGTAATCTTCGACAGCTCTATCTCATTGATAGAGGAGGAGCCTTCGGTCTTTACTTCATCCATGGAGAAGAGGGCGTCTAGCCCGCGTCCTAATGCATTTCTTTGTGCCATCTGTTTATTTACTATTTGACGATTTACAATTTAACCATACGGGATGATTTGTTTGTGCATTGTAAATATGGTATTTATCACTAATCATTAATCACTAACCACTATAATCACTTCTTTTCGTTTCTGCTTATCAATTCCTTGGCAAGTGCCATGTGGTTTTTGGCTCCGGTTGAGTCTGCGTCATAGAGAATGGTGGGCAGGCCGTAGCTGGGAGCTTCGCTCAGTTTCACATTGCGCTGGATGACGGTGTTGAATACCAATTCCTGGAAGTGGCGTTTCACTTCATCGTAAATCTGGTTGGCCTGGCGCAGACGCGAGTCGTACATCGTCAGCAGGAAGCCTTCGATTTCGAGGGCAGGGTTCAGCTTGGACTTGATGATTTTAATGGTATTCAGCAATTTGCTGATGCCTTCCAGTGCAAAATATTCCGCTTGTACGGGGATGATTACCGAATCGGCGGCAGTCAGTGCGTTGACCGTAATCAGACCCAAAGACGGGGAACAGTCTATCAAGATATAATCAAACTCATTCTTCAGCGGAGCGAGTACTTCTTTCAGTATCTTTTCGCGGTTTTTCAGATTGAGCATCTCTATTTCGGCACCTACCAGATTGATGTGGGAGGAGATTACCTTCAGTGTGTCTATCTCCGTGTCATGAAGGGCCTCGCGTACGTCTGCACGGTCAATAATGCACTCGTAGATAGTACATTCCGACTGCTTGATGTCCACACCCAATCCTGAGGAGGCATTGGCCTGCGGGTCGGCATCTACAACGAGCACTTTCTTTTCAAGCGTGGCGAGTGAGGCTGCGAGGTTGATTGTCGTCGTAGTCTTGCCTACACCACCCTTTTGGTTAGCCATAGCAATTATTTTTCCCATAATCTCAATATTTATTGGCAGCGAAATAAGTGATAATTCCGGATAGCGCCTACAAATTTGGAGAAAGATTGCAAAAACGGTTGATAAGTCGGCTGTTTTGTTAATAACTCACAGACGTTTACCGCTGTTTTTCTTCTTGTAAATTGCGCGTAAAGCGTTCTTTCTCTGTTTAGTGGGCAAATATACGTATTTATCTTGAAATGAAGCTGATTTTTTGTCTCGCTTGCAGAAGATTAAGATTTGTAAACCAATGGAAGACATTGGCTTGGACTATTCTCTCTACTTGCATGAGATGTACATCTCGTGTTGTTTGAAACGTGCATCTCATGTTGCTCGAGATGTACATCTCATGCAGATGGACTACCGTGTGGAAGATGGTCGGGGGATAAGTTGTTCCCGGGCAGAAGGAGAGGAGCTGGTGTCAGACCAAGGCTTTGACGAACTCCCAGCAGAAGTACGCACACATCACACATTTCACTACTGTGCCCAGCAAGAATCCAAGCAGCGAGCCCAGCCCCGATTTCAAGGCCTGGTCTGTCTTGCTGCCTCCCATCAGTTCGCCGGCAAAGGCTCCGAGAAAGGGGCCGAGGATGATGCCCCAAGGCATGAAGAACAACCCTACGATGGTGCCTATGAGGCAGCCGCGCGTTCCCCACCGACTGCCTCCGCTGTATTTGCTGCCCAGCATCGGGACGAAATAATCCAGTATCTGTACAAGGACGACTGCTGCCAGCCATAAAAGTAACTGCGTGGTGGAAAACTGCGCCTTGTCCGTGAAATGTAGAAGCAACAAGCCTGCATAGGCTACGGGCGGTCCCGGAATCATAGGCAGGATGCAGCCTGCCAATCCGACAATCAGGCAGAGGATGCCCAAGATGATGAGAAGAATGTCCATAGGTATATCGTTTCTGTTGGTGAAGATGACAGCGGTTGTTCCCTGCTACTCGAATCGGTTGTATATGACAATGGGGCGGGAGCGGCGTGTGCTCATCGACGGGAACCATATATCGTCGGCTGTGAGGCCACATTGCTTGATGGCTTCGGCGCAGTATTCCAGTCGTCCGAAGTCGGCATCGACATTGTTTGTACCGAATGTGAATTTGATTCCACGTGCTTTGGCGCGACGGATAATCTCGAAACTGGGAATCCGGTAGCGTGCATTGATTTCCAGAGCGATTCCATGTTGTTGCAATACATCCAATACGCGTTCAATGCGTCCGTCCGTCCAGTACTTGTCGTAATCATGCGCCATAGTATCGGGCAAGAAGGTAGGGTTGGCATAAATGTCGGCAGGCTCGTTGGTCAGAATCAGGACTGTTTGGTCGACAAGGTGGTCCATATACTGTTCAAGCGTAATGTCATCAAAGAGTGCTTCTTCGGCCCGGTAGATGCGCGAGTTACGTCCCTTGTGGTCTATGATGGTCATGGCGTCGGTAAACAGGTAATCGAAAATCCCCAAGGCTTCCTGCGAGAAAGTTGCCGTCCATTTGCGTCCCTCACCTTGTACACCGCACAGGAATGGCATCCCTTTTACTTCATTAAAATAGTCGTACACTTCTTTGTCATCGGCCAGCATACGTCCTACGCCTCCTTCTCCAGCATTGGGGGCGACACCATAGTTGATACCGTAATTCATGGACATGGCGTGTGCCATTTCCTTCGTCAGCCCTCCTTTCAAGTGAACGTGATAGTCTATAACTGGGAAATCGTGCTGCTGTAGCCTGATTATCTCATCCGTGCGCTCGTCTACCGGAGCAAGCGTGTCGGCTTCGTTGCGTGCTTCCTTGGCAAGCCGTTCGATGGCGAGATTCCGGAATGACACTTCGCCGTGTATGCCTTGCAGGGCAATGGAACCTTGACTCAGCAGTTGCCGGGCGTGCTCCTCTGTGCGATATGGGTATCCGGGTTCGGTATAGCAAACAACTTCGGTTCCGTTAATGCAGACAATGATGTTTTGTCCGCGTACGGTTATCTCGAAGTCAAACCATTCTCCATCTTTTGCGAGTGAGCGATAGAGGTTGCGCACCGAGGCGAGTGAGCCGCTCTTGCGTGTGCCGTCGATGTCTCCGTTACGGAATATCACTTCATAACCGGACTCGCCGTCCGTATGAAAGAGGAGGCCTGCTTCGGAGCCGGGTTGTGTGAGGGCTTCTCCGGTGAGTCGGAAATTTTGGTATTCTTTGTCGTTGAAGAGCTTCCGGCCTTCTGCAATGACCGGGTCTGTCGTGTGAAGCGTAGATGTCCCGTCATTCCATTGGTCAAGTGGCTCGGGAGAACTGCTCCTGCCACAGCTTGTCAGGGTTGTTAGAAACAGAATAATTGCGGCAGCTGCCGTCTCGATGCGTGCAGCAATGGTAGAATGGCAAAAAGTGTTCATTATAGCATGGATTTTATGAATGATTATATTCCAATTATTGTCGGTACAAAGTTAGCCTTTTCTGAAAATATCTTTGAATACAAAAGAATTATTATCTTTGTAGTATTCTGTTTAAAGCCTTTTTAGCTACTTTTGCACGATAATAAAAAAGAAAGTTATGGAAAATCAGAGACCTTTGATATTGATTTCCAATGATGACGGCATCATTGCGAAAGGTATTAGCGAGTTAATCAAATTCCTCCGTCCGCTGGGCGAGATTGTGGTAATGGCGCCGGATGCACCCCGCTCTGGAAGTGCGTGTGCGCTGACTGTAACGGAACCTATCCACTACCAGTTGGTCCGTAAGGATGTTGGGCTGACGGTATACAAGTGTTCCGGTACGCCGACCGATTGTGTGAAGCTGGCTTTTCATACGGTGCTCGACCGCAAGCCCGACTTGGTGGTAGGCGGCATCAACCACGGCGACAATTCTTCTGTAAACCTGCATTATTCCGGTACGATGGGCGTTGTGATAGAGGGATGCCTGAAAGGAGTGCCTTCCATCGGATTCTCCCTTTGCAACCATGAGCCGAACGCTGATTTTGAACCTGCAGGTCCTTACATCCGCGAGATAGCCCGGCTGGTATTGGAGAAAGGACTCCCTCCGTTGACATGCCTCAATGTCAACTTCCCCGATACCAAAGAATTGAAGGGTGTGAAGATTTGCGAACAAACCAAGGGGCAATGGACCAATGAATGGGAAAACTTTGCCCATAGAGGAGATGCCCATTACTACTGGCTGACCGGCGAGTTTGAGAACAACGATGCCGAAAATGAGAAGAATGACCATTGGGCGCTTGATAACGGTTATGTGGCAATCACCCCGACCACGGTGGATGCAACGGCATACGGCTTGATTGATGAACTGAAAGCATGGTTCTGAATTAATTGACAATTATCAATTGATATGAAGTATTACTTGATTGTCGGTGAAGCTTCCGGCGACCTGCATGCCTCCCATCTGATGGCTGCATTGAAGGAGGAGGACTCGCAAGCGGAGTTCCGTTTCTTCGGAGGCGACCTCATGGCTGCAGTGGGCGGTGTGATGGTGAAGCATTACAAAGAGTTGGCGTATATGGGGTTCATTCCCGTATTGCTGCATCTGCGCACCATCTTTGCCAATATGAAGCGCTGCAAGGAGGACATTGTTACGTGGCAGCCGGATGTGCTGATTTTGGTGGACTATCCGGGCTTTAATCTGGATATAGCCAAGTTTGTCCATGCCAACACAAGGATTCCTGTCTTTTATTATATTTCTCCCAAGATTTGGGCATGGAAGGAATACCGCATCAAGAATATTAAACGGGATGTGGATGAGCTGTTCTCCATCCTACCGTTCGAGGTGGAGTTTTTTGAAGGGAAGCACGGGTATCCGATACATTATGTCGGCAATCCGACAGTGGATGAAGTGACGGCTTTTCTTGCTTCCAGCTCAGAGACATTCGACGACTTTGTCCGGGCAAACGGACTTTCGGCCAAACCCGTTATTGCTCTGCTGGCTGGTAGCCGCAAGCAGGAAATCAAGGACAATCTGCCCGACATGCTTCGTGCGGCAGCTTCTTTTCCCGATTATCAACTGGTGCTGGCCGGTGCTCCGGGTATTTCCCCCGAGTATTACAAACGTTATGTGGGTGGGGTGGATGTGAAGATTATCTTCAACAAGACATTCCCTTTGTTGAGGCAGGCAGAGGCTGCACTGGTCACTTCGGGGACGGCAACGCTGGAAACAGCTCTGTTTCGTGTGCCGCAAGCGGTATGTTACCATACTCCGATAGGGAAGGTTATCGCTTTCCTGAAACGGCATATACTGAAAGTGAAGTACATTTCCCTGGTCAATCTCATAGCCAACCGGGAGGTGGTGAAAGAGCTGGTTGCAGATACCATGACGGTAGAGCAGGTACGCTCGGAGCTGAACCGCATTTTGTACGATAAGGAATACCGCCGTCAGATGCTCGAGGGATATGAGTATATGGCATCCTGTCTGGGAGAGGCAGGGGCACCCAAACATGCTGCCCGCGAGATGGTGGCATTACTGAGGAGGAGGGAAGAATAATCGAAAAATTAAGAATTTGTTAAAATGGGAAAAGCCGGTGCAGTAAATGCCCGGCTTTTGTATTTTCTATACAGAAACAAATGAAAAGGACTTTGATTATGAAAAAGCTACATTGGTTATTTATGGCAATATGTTTGGCAGTGATGCCCGCTTTGCAATCATGTGATGATAACGACGGATATTCTTTGGGTGATTTTACCCCGCCTTTGTGGGCCACTGTGCGTGTTACGGGAAATGCCTTTTATTTAAACTGCGATGTTTGGGGGACGCTCTGGCCGGTGAATACGGACATAGGGTGGTATGATGCCGTGGATGGGCAGCGTGTGATTACCGTGTTCAATCCTTTGTGGGACGACTATGCAGGATATGATCATGCTGTGAAGCTGCTGCGTCTGCAGAACGTTTTGACGAAAGAGGTGGAGACGCTGACTCCCGAAACCGAAGAGGAATTCGGTAATGACCCCGTGCGTATATATAAAGGTGATATTACCATCAGTGGTGGCTATATGAACATTTTTTTCATGCAGAATCTGCCATCTTCGACTGATAATAAACACCGTATCAGCCTGGTGCGTCCGCAAGAAGATGATACTTTGTATGGCGAAGATGGATACGTCCATTTGGAACTCCGCTATAACGACTATGATGACCTGACGGGACGTCGTAGTCCTGGTGCTGTCTCCTATAACTTGAACAGTCTGGACATCCCCTCTGAAACCAAAGGCATCAAGTTGAAACTCAATTCAGAAGAGAATGGAGAGGTGGAAGTAACCTTTGATTTGAAAACTGTGGGGAGTAATGAAAAGCTGACTACTAATGTGGATTTGTCCAATATGCAGTTGAAGTAAGAAAGAGTTTGCGAGAGTATATAGTTAGAAAGAGCACCCGGGATTTTGATGTCATTCATCTTGCCCGGGTGCTCTTTTTATATCTGTTTTATGTAAGTTTGGTCATGTGAACTGTCGTTAGAACATCGTCAAGGCATATAGATAAACGACTGCTGCGGGAATTGCCATCAGGGCACTGTCGAAACGGTCGAGCATTCCTCCATGCCCCGGCAGAATGTTACCGGAATCCTTGATGCCCAATTGGCGTTTCATGAGTGATTCGGTCAGATCGCCCCAAGTGCCGAAAATGACGACAACGATTGCCAAACCTACCCATTGCCATCCTGGCATAAAAGGAAAGAAATGTGCAAAGCCAAGAGAGGAAGCGATGGAGAATATTCCGCCGCCGATGCTGCCCTCCCAGGATTTTTTAGGTGAGATACGTTCGAACAGACGGTGTTTGCCTATCAGCGAACCTACGCAATAGGCACCTGTATCGCTCAACCAGATAAATACGAAAATGGAAAGCGGTAGAATAGGGTTGTAGGTCACACTGCTCGTTTCCGGGGAATTCTGAAAAGCAAGTACGTTCAGCAGGGCAAAGGGGAGTGCCACGTACAATTGGCTTAGCATGGAGTAGGCCCAGTTACCCGTCGGATTCTTTTTCTTGAGGTAAAGTTCCGTAATCATCATGTAGAGCAATAGTCCCAAATAAGGAAGGAATACTCGTGCTCCTACAGACTGCTGGGTACAGAAACTCATCAATGCAAGGAAAAGGTAGGCTCCCCCCAATGCAGTGATGGTCTTGTTTATGCTTACTTCGCCGCTCTTGCTGACTAATTGGGCAAACTCATGTACGCTCAGTGCGCTGATAATGGTGAACAGTATACCGAACGAAAGGGGGCTGTAAAGAATACAGCCCACCAATACTATGACGAATAACACGCCGGTAACGGCACGTTGGATAAAGTTATTTTTCATGCTTTTCTTCTTCCTTAACTTCCTTTTCTGCTTCTATGGCTTTTTGCTCTTCTTCTTGCTCCGCTTTTTTCAGCTCGGCAGCAGTCTTGTTTGCACTGATTTCTTCCGAACGGGAAGCCCATGGACGTTTCCCAAAGATGTGTTCAACGTCTTCGGCAAAGATTACTTCTTTGTCAATCAGCAGTTGTGCCAGCCGGTTGTGTCCTTCTTGGTTTTCGGACAATATTTTCTTGGCACGTTCGTACTGTTCATTAACCATCTGCTTCACTTCTTCGTCAATCAATTCCGCAGTCTTTTCGCTATACGGGCGGTTGAAGGAATATTCCTCATTATTATAATAGCAGAGGTTGGGTAGTTTTTCGCTCATACCCAGATAGGCAATCATACCGTACGCCTGCTTGGTCACGCGTTCCAAGTCATTCATGGCTCCGGTGGATATTCTACCTAAGAATAGGTCTTCGGCGGCACGTCCTCCCAAGGTGGCACACATCTCATCGAGCATCTGTTCCTTAGTGGTGATTTGCCGTTCTTCCGGCAGATACCAAGCCGCGCCCAAAGCGCGTCCACGGGGTACAATGGTTACTTTAATCAGCGGATTGGCGTATTCCAGTAACCAGGAGATGCTGGCATGGCCGGCTTCGTGTATAGCAATGGAACGGCGTTCGGCTTCGGTAGTGATTTTGGTTTTCTTTTCTAATCCCCCCACAATACGGTCTACGGCATCCAGGAAGTCTTGCTTTCCGACGAACTTCTTGCCGTGGCGGGCGGCTATCAAAGCTGCTTCGTTACATACATTGGCAATGTCTGCCCCCGAGAATCCGGGAGTCTGGCGTGCCAGAAGGTCTACATCCACACTATTGTCTATCTTGATGGGGCGCAGGTGTACACCGAATACTTCCTTACGCTCATTAAGGTCGGGTAGGTCTACATGTATCTGGCGGTCAAAACGTCCGGCGCGCAGCAATGCCTTATCCAAAACGTCCACACGGTTGGTGGCGGCTAAGATGATAACACCACTATTGGAGCCGAAACCGTCCATCTCGGTCAGTAACTGGTTCAATGTGTTCTCGCGCTCGTCGTTGCCACCCATAGCGGCTGCTTTGGCACGGGGACGCCCTACAGCGTCAATCTCGTCGATGAACACGATACAAGGCGCTTTTTCCTTTGCTTGGCGGAACAAATCGCGGACACGGGAAGCTCCCACGCCGACAAACATTTCCACAAAGTCGGAACCTGCCAAAGAGAAGAAAGGTACGTTGGCTTCTCCGGCCACGGCCTTTGCAAGCAGGGTCTTTCCGGTTCCCGGAGGGCCTACCAGCAAGGCGCCCTTGGGTATCTTACCTCCCAAATCGGTATATTTCTGGGGCTCTTTCAAGAACTCGACAATTTCTTCTACCTCTTGCTTGGCTTCAGCAAGTCCTGCCACATCCTTGAATGTAATCTTGATGGGGGAACCTTTTTCAAACAATTGGGCCTTGGACTTTCCTACGCTGAAGATGCCTCCACCTCCGCCCATGCCTCCACCACCGCTCATGCGGCGGGACATGAAAATCCAGAAACCGATAAGGAATGCAAAGGGGAGAATCTGCCACAAAATGGCACCGAAGTAGTTCCGCTTTTTTTCGTAGTTAATGGAGCCGTCAAAGTGGGCGTCGTCTCTTTCCTTTTGCAGGAAATTACCTAGGCTCTCGCGTGAGGGGGCCTCGGTCGTAATAAGCGGATTCTTGCCTACGCGGCTGGAGTCCTGACGAAATACGTTTCCTACGTGCTGGGGTTTGACGTATGCTTCGACGGAATTGTCGTCGTAGCCGATGACTTTGCTTATATAACCGTCTCGTACATATTGCTGGAATTCATCATAAGAGATGTTTTTAGTTGCCGTACCACTTTCATTGGTCAGGTACAACCCCAGCAACATCATCGCTATAATCATATACAGCCAGTTCAGGTTGAACTTGGGCATATTCACTTTATTGGGTTTCTTGTTGGTATTATTGTCCATACGTTTTGATTAATCGAGGTCAGGAATTTGAGTTAATTTGGCGTCTGCCCATAGGTGCTCCAGATTGTAGAATTCCCTTGTTTCAGGCAGGAAGACATGCACCAATATGTCCGAGTAGTCCATAGCTACCCATTCGGCATTGCGCAGCCCGTCTACGGCAAAGGGCTTGGTATCGGCACCCTTGCGTGTGAAGTCCCTGATGGATTCTACAATGGCTGTCACTTGGCTGGGAGAGTTTCCTTGGCAGATGACGAAATAATTGCATATTGTATCGTCGATTTTTGTCAGATCTGCGATGACGATTTTTTTTCCTTTTTTATCTTGAATACCTTCTGTTATCTGTTGAATCAGTTTCTTCGTTTCGTTCATTATACATTATTATATTAAAACAGTTGACAAATATACGTTGATTTCTCATATCAAACACGCAAAAGAGGAAAACTCTTTCAATTTTTGATTTTTTTTAGTTATATAATCCTTTGGATTACGGTATCTTATCAGTTTTTTGCGAAAAAAATACTCGTTTTTGTTTTGATTTATAGAAATCTTTGTATCTTTGCAACCGCAAAACGGAAATAATAACAATTGGGCTATGGTGTAATGGTAACACTACAGATTCTGGTCCTGTCATTCCTGGTTCGAATCCAGGTAGCCCAACGAACTTACCTTATTTAAGTCAAAAAACCACTAAAATCGCAAGTTTTAGTGGTTTTTTGTTGCTTTTCGACCATGTACGAAAATTTCAGTGTAGGCATTCGGTGGCAAATTCAGTGACAAGGCTTCTGTAAGCCGGAAATATTCTGTAAATTTGTAGCATTTCAACATTAAAGCAGAATTTTATGGCAAAAGAATTAGCACTGAAGTACGGCTGTAACCCTAACCAGAAGCCGGCTCGCATTTTCATGCAGGAGGGGGAGTTACCTATTGAGGTTTTGAATGGACGTCCGGGGTATATTAATTTTATGGATGCCTTGAATGGATGGCAGTTGGTAAAGGAACTGAAAGAGGCGACCGGTATGCCTGCTGCAACTTCATTCAAACACGTCAGTCCGGCGGGTGCCGCCATCGGCTTGGAACTCAACGAGACAATGAAGAAGATTTATTTTGTGGATAATCTTCCGCTCTCTCCGCTTGCTTGCGCATATGTGCGTGCCCGCGGTGCCGACCGTATGTCTTCCTATGGTGACTTTATCGCTTTGAGTGATGTGTGCGACGAGGCTACTGCACGTTTTATTAACCGCGAGGTCTCGGATGGCGTTATTGCTCCGGGGTATACGGACGAAGCACTGGCTATCTTGAGGGAAAAGCGTAAAGGAACTTACAATGTGATTCAGATAAGTCCCGGCTATAAGCCTGCCCCGATTGAACATAAGGATGTCTTTGGTATCACGTTTGAGCAGGGACGTAATGAGATAAAGCTGAATGGAGATGAACTCTTTGCGAATATTCCTACTCGGAATAAGAATTTCCCGGAAGCAGCGAAACGTGATTTGATGATAGCCCTTATCACTTTGAAATATACGCAGTCGAATTCTGTATGCTATGTGAAGGACGGTCAGGCTATCGGTATTGGTGCCGGCCAGCAGAGCCGTATCCACTGTACTCGCTTGGCGGGCAACAAGGCCGACATTTGGTATTTACGCCAGCATCCGAAGGTGTTGAATTTGCCATGGGTAGAGAAAATCCGCCGTGCCGACCGTGATAATACGATTGATGTCTATATCAGTGAAGACCATGACGATGTGCTGGCTAACGGTGTTTGGCAGCAGTTCTTTACGGAGAAACCTGAAGTGCTGACCCGTGAAGAAAAACGGGCTTGGTTGGATACATTGAAAGGTGTTTCTTTGGGTTCGGATGCATTCTTCCCTTTTGGAGACAATATTGAGCGTGCCCATAAGAGTGGAGTAGATTACATTGCCCAAGCGGGTGGTTCTGTACGCGATGACCATGTGATTGAAACTTGCGATAAATATGGCATTGCCATGTCGTTCACGGGTATCCGTCTGTTCCATCATTGATAAGGGGTATAAAAGTAGGCCCGCCCCCACGGCTGCATAGCTGTAGGGGCGGGTTCCTTTTTTATTAAGTCTTATCTTGTTACGTTATCCTTGGTTTTTGATGTTCTCGTCCACCACTTTTATCTTTTCTTTCACAAGCTCGATGTCTGCTTTCAGCTTTTCCACCTTGCGGTTGATTTCTGTCAGCAGACTATTTCCCTTCTTGGAAGAAGTGGTCAGGAAGCCGAGATTGTTTTCATATGTCTGGAGCTCGTTCTTCATATTGTCGAAGGCACGTACCAGCTTCTCACGTTCCCGGTAAAGGGCTTGTGGACTACCTTCCTGAATGGAGCTGATAGTCGACTTGAAATTGCTTAGCTTCTTGTTGGAGGCACTGATGTTGAAGCGTTCAAACAATTTGTCTATCTGACTATGGTATTGCTTATAGATTCGGTCTTTCTCTTTGAAAGGTACATGTCCTACGCCGTTCCACTCTTTCATGAGGTCGCGTACCAATTGGGTAGCTCCCTCCGTATCCATTTGGTCATCAATAGCATTCAGTTTCTCGATGATGTTTTTTTTCTTTTCCAGATTTTCCTGCTCTACGCTGCGCTGTGAAGAAGTGGCTTTGTTCTTTTGTTCGAAGAAGTAGTCACAAGCGGAGATGAAACGTTTCCATACCGCATCCGAATATTTCTTTGCTACCGGACCGATGGTTTTCCATTCTTTCTGAAGTTTGGTCAGTTCATCGGCAGTTACTTTCCAGTCGGTACTGTCCTTAAGAGCTTCTGCTTTTTCGCACAAGGCACGCTTCTTTTCCAGGTTTTCGTTCATACCTTCCTTCAGGGTCTTGAAGAACTCTCCCTTTTTACGGAAGAACTCGTCGCACGCTTTGCGGAAACGTTCGAAAATCTTCACGTTCATTTTTTGCGGAGCGAAACCGATGGTCTTCCATTTGTTTTGAAGTGCGATGACTTCTTGCGTTTTGCTCTCCCAAGAAGCAAAGTTTGTCAGTTCTTTGTAGTCGATGGCTTCTATGATTTCGCAAATTACGGTCTTTTGGTCAAGATTGTGTTGTTCCACTTCCTTCAACGCTTCGAAATGTTGCTGGTGACGTCGATTTACGGTTGTAGAGGCAGCTTTGAAACGTGCCCAGATTTCGTCGCGTAGTTCCTTGGCTACCGGCCCTGTATCACGAAATTCTTGATGTAGCTTCTGTAACTGATGGAAAGCTGAAACTACATCCGCTTCATCTGCCAGCTTTTCGGCAGCTTCACAGAGATGTGTCTTGATTTCCAAATTCTTCTTGAAATCGTATTCGCGGAATTCATTGTTCAGTTTCAGAAGGTCATAGAATTTCTCAACATACAATTGGTAGTTTTTCCAAAGCTCGTTGACCTTAGCTTGCGGAACGAGTTTAACTTCATTCCATTGCTGCTGTAGTTTCTTGAACTCCGTATAGCTCTTGTTGGCGTCATCTGGAGATTCAACCAGCTCCTTCAGCTCTTCGATGATGGAAAGCTTTACCTGCAGGTTCATTTCCTTTTGCTTCTCCAGTTCGGCTGTGA
>OLNS01000797.1_pt1 | contig 26739 bp, 22 predicted proteins | sample 1673031 | NCBI WGS metagenome assembly OLNS01 (sample SAMEA3136748, study PRJEB25190) | human gut metagenome | biome: human gut; feature: human-associated habitat; material: faeces | place: Austria | collected 2013
GAGTGTACAAGAACTTGTGAGTAGCGTATTGTTTACAATCGCCAAAGCATACACATCGAAGCAGTAAGAAGTATCCGCAAGGACTTTAATTTCTCGATGTGTTTGAGTATATTTGAACACATTTTGAGTGGCAGCCTGAGAATCCTTCTACTGATCCTCAGACTCCTGCTGTTTATAGCTGCAATATGTAATTAGTTTTTTTATTCCCGCATTTCCTTCTGATACTCTTTATTTACTTTCCACAATCCTCCGCTCTTTTCCATCTGCGATCTTCAGGAAGATGAATCCGAGGAAGAAAAAGATTGCCTGTGATGCCACTGCAATATTAATGGTCCCTCCAGCCAGTTTTACTCCTGCGATCACAGCCGATCCAAGGAAAGATGCTCCTTTTGAAAAAATATCATACAGACCAAAATATTCTCCCGAGTTATCCGGTGGAATGATCTTGGAAAAGTACGATCTCGACAGGGACTGGATGGATCCCTGGAAGCATCCCACACCGAATGCCAGAAAACTGAAACCTATCAGGTTCTTTAAGGTCAGCGCATACAGGCAGACGATAAAATACCCTGCAATGCATACCAGGATCAGCTGTACGGTATCGTACTTCTTCGACAATTTTGCAAATACCAGTGAACCGCCAAAGGCAACAACCTGTGTCGCTAGCAGACAGATCACCTGTCCCACAGTGCTCAGGTTCAGGTCCGTTCCGATATTGATACAGTTATCAATAATCGTTCCCACGCCATCGATGTAGAGAAAGAATGCGATCAGAAAGAAAAATACTTTTTTATCTTTTGTTGCGATAAACCTGATGGTTTCAAAGATCCTGCGGAACGCACTTCTCACTGCATGTTCTTTCTTTTCCACGTAATTGATCTGTTTATAATTCTTTATCAGCGGAACCGTCACCAGAAGCCACCAGAGCCCCGTAACCGCAAACCCGATCGCCATGGATAACTTACCGGAAATGATACCCGCCATATCCGGTCCGAGTACATAAGCCACCAGCGCGATCAGAAACGGAATACACGATCCAAGATATCCCCATGCATAACCATAAGAAGAAACTTCGTCCATCCGCTCTTCCGTGGTGATATCGTTTAACATCGAGTCATAAAACATCAGGGACATATTGTAAAAGATCTTGGTTACTGCAAACAGGAGCAAAAATACGATCCACTGACAGGCAAATCCATTCAGGATGCACCCACAGACACCCACTGCAACGGTACTGGTAAAAAAGATCTTTTTCATGCCTTTATAATCAGAAATCGCTCCACACATCGGACCCAGCAACGCAACCACGATCGTGATCACCGCAATCGCCATCGAGTAATAAGCCGTTGCCCGATCCGATGTCAGCTGCCCCGGCTTTGTCCCTATCGCCATCGCCTTAAACCAGATAGGTATCAGCGCACACGCCAGCATCGTATACGCCGAATTACCCACATCATAAAGCACCCAGGCGAACTCTTTGTCGTTCAGATTGCGGAATATTCTTCTCTTCTTCATACAGCGTCCTCCATCCCTATATACATTTTCTGAAAATTATCTTTTTTCACGACACATTATATAATTTATTATATATGAGAATGATTCATTTCACAATCTTCTTCGAGTAAAATGCTTGTTAATTTTCTCGCAGCTACAACAATCACACCATATTCTTCTTTTCAATTCACAGTCTCTCAAAGAGACTGACCAATATCGTGTCTATTATGGCATAACCAAAAAGGCATTTCAACACTCAAGAAGGCTGACCGGTACCGGTGCAAGAATGGCCAGTCTACATAGAAATTTCAACTCACAGCCTCACAAGGAGGCTGACCACCAGCATCCTTGAGAACTTCATCAGCCGGGATATTTCAACTCACAGCCTCACAAGGAGGCTGACAGCGTGTTGGAAGAGACGCAGACAATGACTTTGCCATTTCAACTCACAGCCTCACAAGGAGGCTGACAATAGGCGCAGGAGCAACACAATACCCATTGAGAACATTTCAACTCACAGCCTCACAAGGAGGCTGACATTCTTTGGTTCTGGATCCCAGCTGATACTCATTATTTCAACTCACAGCCTCACAAGGAGGCTGACAACAGCTTGACAGACCACTTGATACGATCACCACATTTCAACTCACAGCCTCACAAGGAGGCTGACTCGTTTTATACACGCCTAGTTTTGTGGTATTGTTATTTCAACTCACAGCCTCACAAGGAGGCTGACATTAATGTATGAGAGAAAGAAAGTAAATACATTAGCATTTCAACTCACAGCCTCACAAGGAGGCTGACGAATGTCGGATATTTAAGTCTGCCACGACTGGCATTTCAACTCACAGCCTCACAAGGAGGCTGACGTCCAAAGAAGTGAAAGAAGCCATGGAGAAGCTATTTCAACTCACAGCCTCACAAGGAGGCTGACCATGGCAGTACAGACCGCTCTGAACCTGGACTTCATTTCAACTCACAGCCTCACAAGGAGGCTGACCTTCTTTGGATGCCGTCAAAAATGACGCGATCACATTTCAACTCACAGCCTCACAAGGAGGCTGACATATAATGTTCCATATAATTGTAGTTAGATTGCAGATTTCAACTCACAGCCTCACAAGGAGGCTGACAAATCTTAACATCGTATAATGATGACAGAAAATTATTTCAACTCACAGCCTCACAAGGAGGCTGACGGTGCTTGAACAGCAACAAAGCCAGAATCAGATATTTCAACTCACAGCCTCACAAGGAGGCTGACGCCGGACGGCACTTTTTAAGGCGGTAGGAAGTAAAATTTCAACTCACAGCCTCACAAGGAGGCTGACATTCTTTGGTTCTGGATCCCAGCTGATACTCATTATTTCAACTCACAGCCTCACAAGGAGGCTGACATTATCGAGATTATAATTATCGAACAGGCTTTCCATTTCAACTCACAGCCTCACAAGGAGGCTGACAATGTATTGATGCAATGATTCTGACGTTCGGAGTATTTCAACTCACAGCCTCACAAGGAGGCTGACCTTACGAAGCCGGAATATGTTCCAATAATCGAACATTTCAACTCACAGCCTCACAAGGAGGCTGACGTGCATCTGGTGTAGAGACACCAAGGTACTGACATTTCAACTCACAGCCTCACAAGGAGGCTGACGTTGTTCCGAGATCCTGGAAAGATACCGGATCTATTTCAACTCACAGCCTCACAAGGAGGCTGACGGCTATGTGAGGGCTTTTTCGACTATCTCAGTCTATTTCAACTCACAGCCTCACAAGGAGGCTGACACAAGTAGGCGGCAGGAAGTTATTGATTATGTTATTATTTCAACTCACAGCCTCACAAGGAGGCTGACCGTTGATGCGAAGGAAGCCAGGAAACTCCGCAAAGCATTTCAACTCACAGCCTCACAAGGAGGCTGACTTGGCGCTGTTGCTGATAGTGCTGCGGTTCCGAATATTTCAACTCACAGCCTCACAAGGAGGCTGACTTCACATCCTCTGGTCCCACTATTCCGGCAATGACATTTCAACTCACAGCCTCACAAGGAGGCTGACATCAGAAAGGAGGTTGAGAGCATGGCAAGAAAAAATTTCAACTCACAGCCTCACAAGGAGGCTGACAAAGCAGAAGGATATGCTTACAATGATATGGAGCATTTCAACTCACAGCCTCACAAGGAGGCTGACTGCACGGAGGTAATAACAATGACAAGAGAACAGGCATTTCAACTCACAGCCTCACAAGGAGGCTGACGATCCGGTGCAGCATCACGGCCACCGGCAACAGTGCATTTCAACTCACAGCCTCACAAGGAGGCTGACCCGATCACCTACAAAACACGCGCAAGCCATTATATTTCAACTCACAGCCTCACAAGGAGGCTGACCTTGTTGTGCTTTGCCGGATCCAGAACGTTGATGTATTTCAACTCACAGCCTCACAAGGAGGCTGACCGGGATCTCACCAAGACTAAAGAGAAATTCGAAACATTTCAACTCACAGCCTCACAAGGAGGCTGACGATGATTCGTCAGACAAAGCAACGATTGTGAGTACATTTCAACTCACAGCCTCACAAGGAGGCTGACACCGATCACCCACAAAACACACGTAAGCCATTATATTTCAACTCACAGCCTCACAAGGAGGCTGACAGTTTCCTATCGAAAATGTTTTCATGGGTGTTCCATTTCAACTCACAGCCTCACAAGGAGGCTGACAAAATGCTGTTCGTCAGTGATTACGTTTTCGCGATATTTCAACTCACAGCCTCACAAGGAGGCTGACGGGAAACAGCACCAAAAAGAGCACTGTCAGCGGATATTTCAACTCACAGCCTCACAAGGAGGCTGACCGATAAGGTACAGAAATCTGTTGCTAACGCAAGATTTCAACTCACAGCCTCACAAGGAGGCTGACAGCAATTTTATTCAATAAAAATCGCTTCGTTCAATTCATTTTTATAACACTTTACCAATCTCCCCCACAACCTCTCCTCCTTCCTCCTTTTTTTCACCCTATTTTCTCATTTTCAGCAAGAATATCAGGTGCGAATCGCCCGAGGATTGGGTGGGGGCTTGGGGTTCGCACTATAGGATCAGGGTATCGGTGACATCAAAACCCTGTTTTGCACCTATGTGTTCTACTTTATTTTTGTATTTATCTCCGAGATAATAAAATCTCAGACTGTCCACTTCTTTATCAATAATTTCTTCCAGGATATGTCTTACCTGCGTGCATTTTGTTGCATCCATCTGACACTCAAATACAGAATTTTGTACGCGTTGTCCGTAATTGGTGCATGCTTTTGCAACCTGTCGCAGGCGTTTTCTTCCTGCTGCGCTCTGTGTATTTACATCATAGGTAATCAATACCAGCATAATTTCTTCACCTACTTCCAAAAAAATGGAGGATATTCATCCAAATCACCACGAAGATAACGGGCAAGTAACATGCTCTGGACATAGGGTGCCATCCCCCATTCAATTTTTTCATCCAGATACGGATGTTTTATTGTTTCCTGCTTTTTCGACTGCCATGCGGATAAAAAAGTCTTTCGCCCCTGATCTGTCATGATTACAGCTCCATTTTCTTTTTTTGTAAAATATTCCGGTTTCATAATCCGTTTGTTGATTAACGTCAGGACAAACCGATCTGCCATAATTCCCCGGAATTCTTCCATTAAATCAAGTGCCAATGACATTCTTCCCGGTCGATCCGTATGAAAAAATCCAACATACGGATCCAGCCCGACTGCTTCCAACGCTGCTCCGCACATACCTGCCAGTAAAGAATACGCAAAAGATAACATCGCATTTACATTATCCAATGGCGGTCTCTTATTTCTTCCATGGAAATAAAATTCCTCTTTCTGCTGCAAAATCAATTCATCAAATACCGAAAAATATACGGAAGCAGCTTCTCCCTCCAGACCAAGCAATTCTTCTGGAGTCTCGCATTTTCTGATTTTTCCTAAACTCTCTGCAAGAAACGCTGATTTTTTCTTGATTTTTTCCACATCCAGTCGCAATGCATAATCTCTGGAAGCCCGTTCGAGGATCCATCTGGAATTATATACTTTTCCGAGAATAAAATTCCTGGCAATCGCCACACTTTCCTCTTTTTTTTCACTGATCCTATACTGCTGTTTTCTCAGTGTTACATTTCCTCTGACCTCTCCCGTAACCCTCGCCAGAAAACGACCATTTCCTGACATAAAAGATAAATCAATATTTCTCTGCGCGCATGCTCCCATCAGTGCCGGACTGGCTCCTGTATAACCGAAGGTAACAATCGTCTGCAAATTATGTAATGGAATTCTTCCAACTTCTTTCTTATCTTCCAGCACCACTACATTTTCTCCATCCAGGGACAAATATCGGTTGCCGGATGTCACATATAATGTATTTAAAAGTTTTTTCATTCGTTTTCCTTTTCTGAAAGCATCTTATCTATATAAGTTGAAACTGATTTTCGTTTGTTTAATACAGGCACACAGATATCCTTTAAAGAACATGCATTGCATCGCTTACTGATCTTTACCTTTGGTGTATAGCGTTGCTCATAGTATTTATGCATCTCTGTAAATGCCTTTTTCACCTTTTCTCTTACTTCGTCCGTAAAAATCACTTCAACTCGATGCTTTGTTTCCCCATAATAAATGTAGCCTTTGGGTATCTTACAACACAGCATTTCTTCCAGACACATTGCCTGCGCTGCAACCTGAAGAATATCAGAATCATCTGTCTTTGGAATTCCCCGTTTATATTCTACCGGGATAGCAATATAGGTTCCTTCTCTTCCCGCCAGGGAGATTCCTTCCGGTGCTTTGTGAAATTCTACCACATCACATTCGCCACTCACTCCCATCTCCCGTGAATGGACCGGCATTGCCCTTACAATCAACAGATCTCCTCTTTTTTCTTTCAGCGAAGGATCATGTGCTTTCTCATGAAGGATTCTTCCTTCAGCAGTTCTGACATTTTCCTGCCACTGCATCTCGATATAAGACAAAGCCCACTGCCTTCTGCAAAAAACAAAATGCTGGATACCAGATAGCTGCAGAAAATCTTCTTCCCTATACACCTCAGATTACCTCCGGTTCTTTACAGCCCTCTACTTTCCATGTAATCTCATAATCGCTGAACTTCGTTGGATGTTCCACTTTTTCTTTAATGTCAAATCCTCTCTGAATCTTTCCGCTGGAAGTTGCCGGTGTCTTCTCATCATGCTGCCACCAATACATTTTGCATACTTCCATACTTCCCTCCGGTCTTGCAGAGGACGCATCGTTTTCAAATAATGTTTTCAGTGCTTCTTTTAATACTTCTGCATCTTCCTGTGTAAATCCTGTTTTTTCTGCGAGCTGTACATTGACGCTTCCCATTACTTTATACACAGCAAAGCCAACCCGATGCTTCATTCCCATCGTATCCGATGCTTTACTGTCTTTTCCAGATTCGCTGTTGACACTTTTCGTTATCTGCATACTGATAATATCAATCGGAGACAGACTTACTGCCTGATGAATCGAAACCGGTCCTCGCACACCAAAAGAAACCGGAATTCCCTTAAACGCAAACACCTGACCAAATGCCCGCACATCCATCCATTCTTTACATGCAATTGCGGCACAGGTTTCCCGGTTCGCATTTTTCTTATTATCCATCTGTTCTTTCAGTTCTTTGCATCCATCTGCCCGGTCTTTCAGACTGGTATATCCGTCATCTGAACGTTCATCCGACTGTACAAAGATTTTCTGTCCCAGATCCTGTAAGCGGTTTCTTATTTTTCTTTTGATACAAACATCTGAAATTTCTCCATGTCCATCCAGATTGATTCTCGGACGGTTCCCATTCAGCGGATCTCCGTTTGGATTGGCATTCCATGCACTGATAAATAACGTAAAATCAATTTTCCCTTTCAGTTCACTCATTGTTTATTCCTCCTCGTCTTTATTTTCTGTGTTCTGTTTTTTCTTTCTCATTTCGTATGATTCACTATGGAACCCGAGCAGATATAAACCATTCAGTCTTTCATTTTTTCTGAACGTGTCTACCTCAAACAAATTCAATATCTCATCCAATTCTTTTTGATAGTAATAATACTGTTTAATCTTATCTCGTTTCAACTTGTCCAAATACGGTTGAATATTCTGCTCAATCACCAGCCATGTGTCAAATGGTCTCTGACTGAATGTACTCATATATCTTTTCGCATTCGTTATTCTTCCATTATCCTTTTCATCATATGTACTGTATTCGATTCTGTCTGCCACAGCCAGCAATCTGCCATACAGATAATCTCTGCCATTTTCCTGTCTGTCAAGTGCCACGCTCCATTCCTCCTTATTTTTTTCTTTTCGTTGCTTTTTTACCATGGAACAAGCCAGAGTCAATACCCGTTCCCAGTTTTTTCTTTCCTTATAACACAACGGCATCGATGCCTTATCTACCGCTTTTTGTACATAATCGTACGGGATATGTTGTCCATTCCAAATACACGGCAACAGCCTTCTTGCAACCTCTGCGTAAAGCTTTTTCCCATTTTCATCTATAATTTCAAGTGCTCCTTTATTTTCTGTTCCGTACAAAATATTTGCAATATCCCGCACTCCAACCATTCCGTAAAATGAATCTTTTTTTCCCTCTTTCTTATGTAACCAGCCACATTCTTCATGCCATTTTTTTATATTTTCCAAATATTGTGAAGCGTTCAATGCCTTATCTTCGACCATGGCAAGTCTCCCCGGAGTCGCTGCATCGAAACCCAGCAGGTACATCATCGATGTCTGATTTACCCGTTTCCCATACCCCCTCAATGCCTGGTAAAATTCCCGAGCTGATATCGGATTTTCATCAATTTCTATCTCCTCTTCGTCATCCCAGGAACTCAGACTACTCTCATATTCTTCTCCAATAGTATCTGTATCCTTTTCCCAGGCGGGCATCCTGAGAGATTCCGATTCCCAGGTTACCAATGTCAGTGTATGAAAAAATGTTCCCTGTTTTCGAATCAGCCATTTTAATGTGTTATGCATCTTCTGGGACGTTTCACTACCCACTGCAAAGGCTTCCTCCTTATTGGAAAATCTGCCGCGATATGTAAAATTCTGACTGTCATTTGCAGAAATCAGTTTTGCACCATCTCCCTCATTTCTGATCTTTTTGGGATGCAGATAAGAAATCGTTTCTCTGTTGCCTGTCAGATAACACAATCCTTTTTCTTTTTGCTGCTCTCTGGTATATGCAATATAACTTTCCTGTAAAGTACGATCTTTCCAACACTCATCCGGACAATTGTCATCTGGCTGTATCATTGCTGACCGAATAATAAAACGGACAAATGCCTTAGGCTGCGGGATCGTCTGGATTTTCTCTTTTTCATCTATCTGATTCTTTTCATCTAACCGGATAATATCCGCACAAACCAGATCATGAAGCAATGTTTTTTTCTTTAAATATTGATAAATTGCCTTTACTTTTTCATGACAGAATTCCGATTGCTCCCACTTCTGTAACTGCTCGATATACAGCGAAAAACAGCTTCCATCATCCTTATAATATTCCGGATAGTCACCTGCCAGATATCGAAGATTATCACACAGCGGATGAGGCTCTTTCCCTGCGGTACGGCTCCCTGACTTTTCACTGACCGGAATAATCGTCATTTTATCATTGGCTTCCACTCTTTCCGCACGCATAAATGTTCCATTCTGGTCAATCGTTACGGTAATCTGTGCAGTAACCGTTGTATGAAAAGGTGGTAATAACGTATAAGGAGTATCTCCCCGATATTCTATCACGCCAATTTTATCCTGATTTCGGTCATAGATCTGAAGCAGTTCATTTACATAACTCATTCACCCACCTCCTCATCTGTAAATTCCTCCAGACCGATAAAGTTTTTGTTCTTTCCAAAAACTTTCCGTTCCATATCTCGGATATATCGTTTTTGTGTACATTCTTCCGGTCGAACAAATTCAATGATTCCGCCTTTTTGCATCACCGGTCTCCAGAAACGAACTGTCATTTTATTTTTATCTTCTTCCAGTATCGCTTCATCCGCATAGGTAATTCCGTGATACATAAAACCATAATCCACTTCTCCAGGCATCGAATCATAAGCACTTTCTCCCTGCCCGAATTCACATGGTTCCACAAATGCCTGGCATTCTCTTGTCCCAAGGAAAATATCTCTTCGTCCTCCACGCTGCACCATACGTTTTGCAATATTATGGTGTTTATTCTCATTCCAGTCTTTGTACAGTTCCGGATGATTCCTGTTCTGTTCAAAGTGTGCCCTTACCTGATACCTCACATCTTTCAAATAGGTATAATATGCCAGTTCATTACCACCATTGTAGGATATCGGTCGAATCCCCTTGGTTTCTGTCTGAATAGGATTCATCACCCTAACTCCATCTATGATCCACATGATCGTCGGTTTCCAGTAAATGCTCTCCACAATTCCCTTCAGTGCTTCATATGTAGGAATATGATAACTTATTTTTTCTCCTCCCACACGCATGACCGGATTGGAAAACAATGCATACGAACCATATACCTCGAATTCAATCGTATTTCTGTATTTTTTCAAAAGATCACCTCATTTCTAAAATAACAATGTTTGCATTATGGGTTCATCCACAACTCCAACTTCACCATCATAATATCCATCCGCCAGCATAAAAATTTTTCCATCATAATATTCATGAATCGCATTACTCAGGTTTTCCTTTCTTTGTATGGTGATTCCTACCGTGTACCGCTGCAATTTTCTTATTATTTTTGACCCGTCTGAATTTTCACAGGCAACTAATTCTTCTACCAGTTCTCTGGCTTCTTCACAATACGGAACCACAACGTTGACTTTATGATTATCCTCTATCACTTCAAATATTTTTCCTGCGGTAGCAAATGCCTGCGGAATCCGTGTTTCACTTTTCTTCATTCCATGTGTGCGGCAATACTGACTGGTTCCGGTTTTATTTTTCCCTAGTAATTCCACCAGTGTGGTATCGTACTCGGGCACTGGAAACTTTGTTTCATTCGGTCTTATCTGATCCTGATAGTTTCTATAATACACTGTGACCGCCTGTTCCGAATCCAGACATTGATGAAAATATTCCGGATTCGCGTCAAAATCATCCAACGTTTTCTGTAATGCCTGCTGTGCGGCAGCGATCTCATAAAGTTTATCAAGTTTTTCTACGTCCTTACTTATGTCGACGATATAGACGGCTCCCAATTGAGCAAATTCTTTGTGCCGATTACACCGTCCTGCTGCCTGAATCACATTATCCAACCCTGCTTTTGACCGTATCACACATCCAAAAGAAAAATTCACTCCTGCCTCCACCAACTGCGTGCTGACACAGATTATTTTCCTTTGTCGATCCTTTAATCCTTTTCTGATCTGTTCCAGCGTATCCAGTTTATGCTGTGGACACATATTGTTACTCAGATGATATATATTATAATCTTCCGTACAATTTCTTTTCAGTTCCTGAAAGAGCTGAAATGCTGCTGCCGTTGTATTCACAATACATAATGTACTGTGATACTGCTCTGTGTTCTGCCAGGCAAAATCCGCCAGATTCTCAATCGTCATTGCTCTGTCCTGTAACTTTGTACCGTCTATAATGCTTGTCCTGCGGAATTGTTCCTGATACATTTCCACATGATCAACCATTTCTTTGCACGGACAAATATTATTTTCCTGAAGTTTTGCCAGAGATGGCTGCGTAGCTGAGCATAAAATAATGGTCGTGTTACAAAACTTGGAAAGGAAATTGACCGCCAGATGAAACAGTTCCATACACCGAACTGGAATGGCCTGCACCTCATCAAAAATAATAATACTATTACACAGCGTATGCATTCTGCGGATACTGCTTTTCTTATCCGAAAATAACGTGTTCAACATCTGTACCGCCGTTGTGACGATGATCGGTACATCCCATGTTTCTGTCAGACTTCGATATTTTTCTTCTTCCCCCTCTTCGCAGACCACGTTGCAATGATGTTCCAGAACGATTTCCGGATTTCCTGTCGCTTTTCGAATCTCCTCAGCGTTCTGTTCCAGAATCGCATTAAACGGAGCTACATAAAAAATATGCTGCTTCTTTTTCTCTTTTGCATGATGCAACGCAAATCGCAGACTGCTCAGCGTCTTTCCTGCACCGGTGGGAACCGTCAGGCGATACAGATTTTCTTCTGTCTTTGCAGCATCCCGGCATGTTTCTGATATGTTCTGCCGAATCTGATTTAATGCACTGCCATTATCTGGATTTCCCTCTACTTCTGCTGCCAGATAATTTTCAAAGTACAGAGTTGTCTTCTCCCATATTCTCCACATCTCTTCACTTGGTATTCTGGTTTTCAGCGGTTCATTCTGAAAGAAGCAAGCCGTATCGGTCCAATCTGCATCAATTAAAAGAGACAACAACACTCTCAGGTACATTCCCATGTAGAAATAAGGAGTTCCGCAGTTATTCTTCGGCATATTATATTTTATGAAAAAAGAATCTATCTTTTTGTCAATCTGCAAATATGCTTTTCGCAGATCAACACATTTTTCTTCCAGAACTTTTCTGTCGTAAATCTGAAAAAAACGCTGATCTATTTCTTCATAAGCAATCTCTTTTCTTCTTCGCTGTTCGGTAACCAGTTCTCCAGTTTTCAAACTAATACAATCACCAATCCCATGATGAAAATAGATTGCATTGCTGAGTAATTCTGCCACTGCCTTATATACTCTCGTATCCTCTATCATTTTTTCTATTAAATCTTCACCAATCCATCCACCTGCGGTAGAATGATCCAAATCATTTCTATGTACTCCATCCCCATGCAACAGAATATTTTCAAAGTCCTGCTGATTCTCCGAACCTAATTTTCCCGCATCATGCAGTTTCCCGACCATCCAAGCAAAATCGCGAAGTTCCGGAAGCATACACATCTCACTCGCCAGAAACGCAACATTATCCGAATGCTCTTTCATAGATTGGCGCCTTCCACTTGACCAATCCACATGCGCCAGATACTCATTCCTATCTTTATTCATTCCTCTCCTTTATTGAATCTGCATATTTTTTCTGATATTTTATTATTATTTTGTTTATTTTTAATAATACTATTCCTAATTTATTTTGTCAATGCATTCTTTAATTTCATAATCATTTAAACAGTAAATATAATTTTATTTAAATGATCAAATAATAATTATTTGACCACTTAAATGAAATTACATAAACATTTTTTTCAACTCACAGATATCCTTTTCCAAAACACCTGACATTTCACAAATTTCTTTGCCATACCATTATATATACCATCAAAACATTTTACAATTCTTTTTCTTCTTTATTTTCCTGTATCTCTTTCTTCCACCCCAATTCTATCTTTTCCATCTGTCTAAGAATTGCTTCCTCTACCGTTCCACCAAGATACGCTGCGTTTAGTTTCTTTTTTGCATACGCCAAATAAGTATCCCTGGTGTTCTCAATTAACACAGATGTGAAAAACCGTTCCCAACTGAAATAATCTCTGCTTTCTATATATTCTGCCGGCTCATCCAATATCTGATCTATCTGATTATTTTTCAATACCCCAGACTTTAAAATCAACCATTCAAAGGATTCCGGCAGATACAGAGCTGCTGTTTCATTTTCCCGGATCAGTTTCAATACTCTGTCAATTTCCGAGCCGAACGCCGCACCGTCTGCTATTACAAGGATTTTCTGATCTTTATGTTCGTTGATATAGTGGAAAACATTCGATTTTCCATTCATAGACTCGCATTTCAACCCATTCGCCTGGCATATGTGAGAAAAAAACTGATAACCCGAATTACTGTCCTCTGTGAGAACCATCTCCGGTTTTACCGGGTTAGTACAGGTATCTGTTCCATATATTCTGTAAAACTCATGATAACTCTGTTTCAACGTCCCATATTTTCCAGATGTTCGGATACCATAAATTTCCTCTGCACTGTATGGCAGTGCAGGTAAAGATTCCCTTGTTACAATTACATAATAATTATCTGTTTTCTGAATAGTTCCCGCGAACTCTTCTGTTTTGATAAATTCATTTCCTTCATCTATGAATACGATACCATCTGAAATCTCCGATAACTGTGCTTTCCATAAGTTTCCCTCCAGCACATAGCATGTTTTATCACAAACCAGCTCCACCGGTGTGCCTGACGGGTTATTGATATGATCCCGGATCATATCTACCAGCGTGGTTTTTCCGGTTGCACTGTCTCCACGAATGATAGTCAGATTGCGGTGCAGTTCAAACTCATATTTTAAGCGTTTTGTTGAAACAACAATTTTATGTTTTCCCTTCATTCTCCCTATCTCCTGTCAGACAAATTCACCGGCTATCGATATCAGTTCTCTCATGGAACATACCACCTGATTCGTATTCAGAATACGGATCTGAAATGGTTCTTCCCCAAATTCCATCAAATGATGCAGATTAATTGTACGATCCTCCGATGCAGCAATTTTCAACAACCATTTTGCGCAATTGTCACCGCATGTCGAAGCATTAAAAATCTTATCTTTTTCGAATTTAACAAGAATCAGTGTTTTCACTCCACCGGATAGTCCTGTTGGTGGTATCTTCCCAAGAACCGGGCTGTCGATGACACCACTGTCTAAGACCGTAGACCGATCGACATCCTGAATCATTTCTTTCACAAACGGATCTACGATCCAGCTGTCCTCATAATCATATTTAAAATAAGCTGCCGTATTATACACAGCTTCTTTCATATCACCATAAAAAATATTCAGCATACGATTTTCTCCTTTTTCTGCATGAAAACCTTTCCTGCAACCTCTATTATATGTCTCTTTTGCTTACTTTCGCAACCAGAAACAGCAAATCCTGCCTCACCTGTCATGAAAAAAAGCCGGAAACCTGTCTTACCTTCCAGGATTCCGACTTTTCTTTTGTATTTTCTGCTTTACTCTCTCACCCAGCACTCCCGGATCTCAGCGATGTACATGGTATGATAATCTTTTTCCGGATACCATCTTTCATCTTCTTCCGTTTCATAGAAGTTTTCCGGTTTGATCTCGTCATGGTAAAGCTTTCTGCATACCAGCACCTGTGTAGCCTCTTCGAATCCCGGCTGACCGTCTACTTCTGTCAGATGCAGACCGGACTGTTCGATCTTGTCCGGGACATCTTTGCCGGAGACTTTGCCAAGGTAGCCCAGCTCTTTCATGTGCTCGCCACCAAAGAAACTGATGGTAAATGTATCACCTGCATCTACGAATTCTTTGGTGTGACGCTGCGGGCGGATATATACTGTTGCCACATTCTTGCCCCACAGAACGCCGATGCCGCCCCAGGAAGCGGTCATTGTATTGGCTTTGCCGTCTTTTGCTGCGGAGATCAGCATCCATTCGGAACCGATCTTCTCAAAAGGTTTCATCTCGAGTGTTTTCACATCAACTTTTTTAAATCCCATCGTACCTGTCCTTCTTTCTATAACACAGAAGGTAACTGCAGGCTGCTGCCCCGGTTACCTTCTTTTCTTAGTAACTGTCTCATCTTTCACAGCTACTGTTATTATACTATTTTCTGCTAATATCGCAAAGCTATTTCTGCGATATTTTTGCCTGTTTCTTCTCATCCGCCGAGTCCAGCACTCCACCGATGATCTGTAACAGAATCGCGAGTCCGATCAGACTTCCCGCTGCGATCTTACCATGAAATGTCACGAAAAATGCAAGTACCCGTCCAAGCACCGGAACAGAATACACTACCTTTCCCATGTAATAATCATAGCCCACCGGATACAGATCTTCTTTTTCATTTGCATCACCCTTGGTGTGAATCTGACCGGTTACTATATCATTTTTGATAACCCTGTGTGTGATGATTGCTCCCGTATCCATAGAACTGTGGAATGCGATCACATCATCTGTCTCGGCATCCTCCGGTGCTCCCGGCTGTACATAGACCAGACTTCCCACCGGTATCGCCGGCTCCATACTTCCGCTGATGACTGTATAGATCTCATACCCGAAGACCCGCGGAAGGGTTAATGGCAGACATACAAGAATCACTGCCACCAGACAGACCGTTCCGAATATCTTACAGATTCGGGCACATCCTGCCAGTGCCCCTCTTTTTTCTTTCTTCTTTTTTCCCATATCCTGTACCAGAACCGATGCCTGCCCGAAAAACACCTTATGACAGGCTCTGATCATCCTTTGCATTATTCAGACTTCTGACAGACTTCACGCTGTACCGGATCTCATACACGGTATTTTTCTTTCGGAACTGTGCATCGATGCGTTTCTGGATCTCCTGACAATCCTCCGGTTTTGTATTGAACAGAAGCACCAGATACTGTCCCTTCCCGTAACGGGTAACTACGTCCCCCGCACGAATACTTCTGCAGATACTTTCCCATATATACCGAGACAGTACCTCTGCACATTCATCGGATCGGATGGGATGTTCCTCCATATCCGTTAATGTACATAACATCAGCTGCACCTGTTGTCCGCTTCGCTCTATCATACGTACAACCATATGATAAATCTCCCGGAACACCATCCAGTTACACTGATACGGCTCCTGTACCTTTTCCAGCCGTTCTGTCATATTCTCCTGTATATTATCCAGTATATCATACGGATGGTCAAGCTGTTCTTCGATTTTTCTCCGGAAATCCTTTAATTTTCCCAGTTCTTCTTCCTGATAGACCTGACGATACCTTTCCATGGTTTCTCCATACAGGATATGTACCTGTTCCGTTCTTCCCATACCGGCCAGCGCCTCAATCACCAGCAATTCCCCTTCTTCATATGGCGCTGCTTTCGATACATGCCGGCCCAGCTTCTCCAGCTGGATGTACGCCTTCTTTGTCCGCAGAACCTCTGTCATATGTTCTACCAGCTTCCGGAACATGATATGGTAACGCTCCCGTTCCTCTTTTACCCAACCTTCCTGCTCAGAGTCCTTAAGAAAAGCACCTTTATACAGCAAAGCAGCTTTCCAGCACAGCTCCATCCGTTCCTCCCAGTCTCCTGCCCTGCATGCTCTGCTGCAGTACTCTTCAAACAACTGCGCATCCTCTTCAAACGGAATCTCTTTGTCCCAGTAAAATCTTCCCCTTCTGGAAATAATATATTTTCCTTTCGGAAGCCCTGTCTGCTCCAGCTTCTTTCTGATATTATAAATCAGACTGTGGATCGCATGGTTCGCATCGTCCAATGTCCGTCCACCAAACAAAACCTTCTCCAGATGTTCCCGGCTGATTCCCTCTTCTCCGCTATGGAAAAGCAACTGCAATACCTGTGCAAACTGCGTCTCTTTTTTCTTCTTTGCGATCAAAGATCTCCCCTGATATTCCAGGGAAAAATCACCGAACATTTTTACATACAAAACCTGCTGTTTCTTCGATATTTTGTTCTTCATACACGTTCCACATGTTTGCATACTTTTGTTTGCAGCCTCCTGAGACAACCACTTTCCTGAGTTGTATTACACTTTCACGGAAAATATGATTTTCGTTCCTTCCGTGAAACACATATGCATATTATAATACATTACGTGAAGGAAAGCAAATCTTCTTTATATGTTATTTTATGCAAAATAGAATACCCTTCGCGACTTTGATTTGTGTGGACAACAAAAAACTGCTGTATGGAGTTTTGTTGTTACTCCATACAGCAGTTTCACTGTTCTTTCCACTGTCTGATTATCTGCGTACACGTTTTCTGACGATCACAATACCTGCTGCCAGTGCTGCAAGTGCTGCTACGCCGGTACCAACGCCGGCTACCAGAGGAAGGCTCTTCTTTACTTTCTTGTTGCCGTCCAGGTCTTTGTCACTCTTCGGTACATCCTCGTCGTCCAGATCTTTCAGATCCTGGTCTGCTTTTGGTGTATCTTCATCACCGATAGTGGTGGTGTCTTCGTTACCCTGTGCATCCTGGGTGGTTCCGCCGTTTTCTGTGCCTTCTGTTCCCTGATTATCTGTTACATTACCAGGTCCACCATTGCCGGTTCCACCTGTGGCATCTGTGCCCTGTGCATCACCGTTTCCGGTGGTTGTGCCTGCTGCGTTACCGCCATTGGCATTGGTTCCTGTGCCACCGGTTGTGCCTGTAGTTCCACCGGTTCCTGTACTACCGGTTGTTCCGGTAGTTCCACCGGTTGTAGTCGTTGTACCTCCCGGTACGGTAACTGTCTGCTCGGTGGTGTTGGTGATGGTCTGTCCCGGTGTTGTCACGGTTACAGTCTCATATGGCAGATAATTAAAGGTAAATACGTTCTCTGCTGCATTGGCAGATAAGGTCTTGGTCAGGTTTCTGTACTCCGGTGTGTAACCATCGATATAGGTATATGCAACCACCGGTTTGTCACCTACATTACCATAGAAGGTCTGGCTGTCTGCCAGCTTGTTGCCGTTAGCATCCTGATAATTGATGGTGTAAGCTACCTGATCGCCTTTGATTCCGTATGCTACTACGTATTCCTGGTCTCCGGTTACTTCAAAAGAAGAATTCTCTACTGCGGCATTATTATCACGTCCACTGATACGAATACCCTGCACATAATACTTGCTGTCCTTATCCAGCGCTACTGCACCGGATCTTGCTTCAAAACTTACGGTATCTCCGGGATTCAGATCTTTGATCACGATAGCATCTGCAGTATTGGAAACACTGTAGTCTGCTCCCTTTACTACCAGACCTGCAGTTCCGGAAAAAGCTCCCTGCTTACCGCTGAATATCGTTACCTGATACTTATAATCCTCTGCCTTAACACTCAAAGGAACCGATCCAAGCAGAAAACAAAAGGCCAGAAGAACTGTGGCTATCTTATACATTTTTTTCATCTCTGACCCTCTCCTTTCTCCTCTTTTCGCTTCTTGATCAGTACCACTGCCAGGATCAGAAGGATCACACCGCTTGCCAGCGCTACCGCACTGATGGCAAGGATCTGAGTGGTATCACCTGTTTTCGGGGATCTTACAACATTCTTTGTCGGTGTCTGCACTGTCTTGGTCACTGTCTTATTGACAACTTTGTCTTCGCCCTTCTTCGTTACGGTTGTTACCGTCACCGGATCGGCTGCGAAACTCATCTGAAGACTTGCCAGTGTATCCTGATAATCATTACCCTGTGTCTCACCGTCCAGCTTTACTGTCAGATGAACAGAAGCTACATCACCTTTGGAAAGACGATCCAGATACAGATACTTATCCAGTGCATCGGTAGCCTGGTGAAGACCTTCACCCTTCTGGGCATCCTCACCGCCTACGGTTTCGCTGTCGTATAATACGGTTTCCTTCTTATCCGGTCCCACATAAGTCAGCTTGTAACCATATGCGCCGCCCTCTGCGATGCTCTGGCTGTCTTCCAGAGATTTTAATACTTCGTTGGTCATATACCAGTCTGCATCTTTCTCGCTGGTGTTCTTCAGTCCTACCTGAAGTTCCATGGTATCTCCCGGCTGTAACTGGAAGATATCTTTCTTCATGTCTGCGGAAGTAAAATTACTGCTCATCTTGGAACCGTTGAATTCTACCTTCCAGTCAGAACCGCCCTGCAGTGTCTCTGCAAATGCTGTTGTATGTATGCCTACGGCCATGATCGCTGCCATGGCAAGGCACAAAATTTTCTTTTTCATATTCTGCACCCTCCTATCGTAAGCTGATATTGCCATTGCCGTCTACGTCTACATTCACACCCCAGGCACTCTTGATGGCGTCCTGTGCGTTGTGCGTCTGTACTGCATCTGCTTCGGCTTCAAGCTGGAAATTATAACCATCGTATGCGTAGGTTGTGGTGATGGTTTTATAACCGTCTTTTTCTGTGACATCCTGTTTTACCTTGGTAGCGATGCTGCCGTCAATCGTCAGCGTATCGCTGAGTGCCGGTGTGCTTTTTCCTGCTGGAAGAATGCCTGTATAATAAAGAATGGTTCTCTCTTTTGTAGATGCATTCTTATCGATTACCCAGCCACTTCCCTCTTTTAGATTCAGATCGATCAGATCCGGGGAAAGAGTGGTATCTTTCACCCCCTCTTTATTCGTCCAGCTCTTCTTCAGGATCACACGGACATAACTGTCAATGGAACCACTGTTTGTCACCTTGATCGCTTCATCGTACTGTTTTCCCGGTACGATCTTTTCTTCTTTCAGACCTGTCAGCAGATCACCTGTTGCCTCATCCCATTTTCCGTTGAATGCGTAATCTCTCTTGCTGATCACCTTGTCATTTTCCACCAGGCTGACACCGATATTGGAAACCTCTACCTGTGCGCCATAGTTCTCACTGTAATAAGTCAATGCCGCTCTGGCACTTCCCACCGTACTTCCTGCCAGCAATACCACAGAAGCGGAAAGAAGAGCCACGGTCAGTCCCCCAAGGGGCATTCTCTTTTTCTTACTCATCTCTCACCCTCCTATTCTCCGGCTGTCTCGCTGGTATCAGCGATCTGTGTCCAGTCTGCATACGGTTCATTCTTTTCATTATATAAAACCTTTGTGGATTCCTGAACGACGACTACATTAAAACTGTCTTCTGTATCCTTGCTGTCGATCTTAATATCCAGAACCGAACTGCTCTCTCCCGGAGCGACCGGCTCACTGTAATAATAATAGCCTTCCTCTCCCGGTGTCCACTTTCCATCGGAATCACTGTACTGCAGGCCATCCTGATATTTTTCTCCTGCCAGTGCTTTTACACGGACAAAACATGCAAAATCACCGGTATTCTTCACGGTTACATGTTTGGTCCAGTTACTGAATTCCTCTGTAGGCGTTGTCTCCGTAAATCCCATATTCAGGGTTACATTACCGGAAGCCTCCGCATACGTGGTAAAATACGCCATCGCTGTTCCTGCGCTGATCCCCGCTGTCAGTGTCAGGGCTGCGGCTGCAAGGCAAAGACTTTTTTTACTTAATTTTCTCATATCCTGCACCCCTTTCCCTAATTGGCAATGGCGGGTTCATCTGTCTGCTGTTCCCAGCTCCACTCGCCGTCCTTATTCTCAAAATGGTTCACGATACCGGTTCCCGGGATCAGTTTTCCGTTGTACGTATTGGTAAAGCTGACGCTTGCCGGATTATCTGTAACTCCCTCGGCAACGATCACTGTTTCCTGTGTGTCACCGGAAGTGTTGCTGTAGCTTCCGCCTGCATACACTTCTTTTACAGTAACTTTTGTTCCTGCCGGAAGATGTTTCACCAGGACTGATTTTTTACCTGCCTGGTTGAACTTAATAGAAACTACATCACTGTAGACCTGTTCACCGTTTCTGGTGCCTTCTACCTGGAAGACGAAGAGTGCATCCTTAAGGGAAGCATTGTACTCTGTCAGATCCTTGAAGATCTCCAGATCTCCGTAACGCTGTGTCTGCTGCGGCTTCATACCGGTTGTCACATCATATACCCAGGTATCGTCCGGGTTCTCTTGGGAATAATAGTTATTCGGAAGAGATACCAGGTACGGGGTAAAATCATAGGTGTACTCACTGGTCTGCACGGTTTCGGCCTGTACCAGATACATACCGGTCTCCAGATTGTTGATCACACCGGTGGATTCCGCTGCACCTGCCGGTTTGGTAACTTTTACATCTGCGGTTGGTGCAATTTTCTTATCCTCTACGATCTTCATGGCATCCTCTGCCATCTGTGCCCATTCCTCTGCGGTGGTAGTACTGCTCACATTTTCCAGTCCCAGACCCGCAAAATCCGTATACTTTGCAGTATCATACACTGCTTCTTCTGTAATGTCCGCTACCTTGTACACATCCACCGGAATCTCCAGGTCACGAAGCTCATCGAACTCCGTGTCGTCCAATGTAAATGTAAGAGAACATTTTCTATCTGTCTCTACTCCAAGAGCACCATATACACTGGATAAACCGGCTGCTGATAAAACAGTTATTGCTGCAAGGGTCAGCGCCCCTGCGGTTTTTATTCTCTTTTTCATAGTCACCTCTATCCCTCCTTCGACATATCATCCGTCTTACCGGAGCGTTTCTTATTCTTCCGGTCAAACAGGAACTTCATGATCAGTATCACAAGCAGTGTCACTGCTAATCCCAAGATTAAGTATAACATATAATAATTCTGGATGGCACGTAACATGCTGTCCACCGGTGTACTCTCCACTTCCTCCTCACCGTTATACGGAACTCTCGTTCCCCGGACCAGAAGCCGGTGGGAATTGACACCATATGGGGTACAGGTGAATAAGGTCACCTGATCTTCCCCCTCCTGGATCTGCAGTGCCTCCTCCAGTGTCTCGTGATCATCTTTATCTACCATATCCAGAATCTGGTCTACCTGATAGGCCATCGTCTCATCCAGTACATGGATATAAAACATATCCCCCTGCTTCAACTGGTCAATATCCGTAAATAATCTGGCTGCCGGAAGACCTCTGTGAGCGGCAAGTACACTGTGGGTACTCTCTCCGCCGATGGGAAGGGATGTGCCATTCATATGACCGATCCCCGTCTGTAAAACATCCTCCGCGGTTCCGTGGTAGATGGCAAGCTTGATATTGATCTTCGGGATGGAGAGATACCCCATCACGCCATCACCTGCCACATTCAGAACCTTCCAGTAGTCTGTGTCCTTCATGTCCACATCATCACTGCCGAACACATCACCATATATATTATTCTGTACCAGAGTACTGTCGAACTCTCTCGCCGCTTCCCACTCTTTCGTGTAATCCTCCGGCTGCATATCGCTGACCGCCTGTTCATAATTACTGATCAGCCTGCTCTGCCGGTACGTATTCCACTGATTGGATACCGTGGGGTAGGCAAGGATCCCAAATCCTACCAGAAACAGCAGACCAAAGAGAATTCCCGATAATTTTCTTCTCATCTCTCTTCCTCTTTCCGGTCAGAGGCATCTTTTAGTGCCCCACCTGCTGCTGCCTGTTTTTCTTTCCTTTTTCTCTTATGCCGTTTGTCGTACTGCCATAAGAATATGATCAGCACTGCGGTTACTGCAAGCCCCACCACTACCCATAACAGATAGTTGGTATAGAGACTCATCGGAGATTCTTTCTCTTCCTTCTCGATCGTCTCTTCCTCATACGGTACGCGATGCCCTCTTACCAGAAGACGTTTCGTGTTGACCGCATATGGAGTACAGGTCAGAAGAGTTACCAGATCCTGTCCCGGCTCCACTGCCAGATCACTGGTATTCTCCGGTTCCACGATATGGATCTGATCCACTTCGTAGCAGAGTGTCTGATCCAGTACACGGATCAGAAAATGATCTCCGTCTTCCAGCTGATCCAGGTCTGTGAAAAGACTGGCACTTGGAAGACCACGGTGTGCAGAGATTACCGAATGGGTATTCTCTCCACCTACCGGAAGGGAACTTCCTTCCAGATGACCGGCTCCTTTGCTGAGTACTTCTTCCGAAGTGGTGTGGAAGATCGGGATCTTGATATTGATCTTCGGCACTTCCACATATCCCATCATCTCATCTGTCAGGATGTTCAGACAGGACATATATTCCTCACCGGGCTTATCGGATGCTGCTGCGATTGCGAAAGAATCGGGAAGGATGCTTGGAAGAAGAGACTGGTTATACGCATTGGCCCGCTCCCATTCCTTTTCATAATTGATGGTTCCTTTCCTTGATTCGTCTTTTACTACAGATTCATATTCCGAGATCAGTCGGCTCTGTCTGTAGTTATTCCACTGGTTTGCCACCAGCGGATACAGCAACAAGGACAAACCGGCTAAAAACAAAATTCCTGCTAATACAATTGATAATTTTTTCTTCATCCGGGCTCTCCTTACTGTTGTATCTTGTTTCAACTCTAATGCTATATCTGTATGCTGTCTTGTGATGCTTTTTTATCAAAAACGGGGCGGGCGAGCCGCCCCGTTTTCATGGGTTCTTCCGTTCCTCCTGAGAGTGTACGGGGTTCCTTATTGTTAATTATTTCTGAGTTTTTCTTCTTGTTGCGAAGAACAGACCAGCTGCTACGATCATGATAGCGCAACCGCCGATTGTGAAGATTGTTGTACCGATACCACCGGTGGATGGCAGAGCGGAGAGTTTTGTATCAGTCATGCTAGCTGTACCAGTACGTTTGTCTGGTGTCTGTGGATTTTCATCTGTTGCTGTATCCCATGTTGCACTAGAATCATCGGTGTTAACAGAGTAGCCTTCTGGTGCCTTAACTTCTTTAAACTTATATGTATAAGAGTCATCAAGACCTCTTACAACAACTTTACCTTCTGAGTCTGTCATAACCAGATTGTTCTCTGCTTTTGCTGTTTCAAAGTTTTCTGTCCATTCTGTCACAACGTATTCATTGTTAGACTTGGAGGTATCTTTTACAACTAATGCATAATATGTTTTTTCGCCATCAACCCTGTAAACAACAAATCCTGCTCCCTCTAACTTAGCACTTGCATCACCAGTTTTTGTCATTGTGATTTTTGCCGTATACAAAGTATTTGTTTTTGGTGTGAAAGTATGGTTTCCATCATTTGGTACAACGGTATTTTCTACTTTTTCAGATTTAACAATTGCTTTATATTTAATAACAAGTGATAAGTTTGCATTGTTTCTATTTTTTGCGATATCACTCAAATCTAAAACAAAACTCTGTCCTGCTGGTTCAGTTTCAGTTTTAACAGTTACCTGACGTGTTTCTGTTTTCGCAGCCTCTCCATCGCCTAATATCACTGTGACATCCAGTGTACCATTCTTCGCACTATACTCTGCTCCGGTAATTTTATCAGTGATAGTGTATTTAACGTCTTTATCTGCTACATTATCTGAAATATACGGAACGTTTGTAGTTACTGTATATTCAACTTCTTTATTGATCTCTACTACACCATCAGTTTCAGAACTTGTTTTTTCGATTTTAATTGTCGTTCTTTTTGCGTTTACTGTTGCATTATCTAATGTTGTAGGAGCAGTTGTATATGGTTTGAAAGATACAAATGCTGCCATCGGGCTATATGCATAGTTAGCTGTATCTGTAGTTGTAGCTTTAATAGCATAAACACCAGCTTTATTTGCTGTAATTTCATTACCTTTTACGTCATTAGCCGTATATGAGTTTCCCAAATTCTTCTCTACATTTACCATTGCAGCCTGGAAATCTGCTGCTGTTGCCGCTGTTGTACCTGCTGGCACAGTCACTTTATTATCTTTGTCAGCATATTTAATCAATTTCCAAAGAATCTGCTGTTCATCTAATCCACTGAATGCTGTAACTTTCTGGAACTCAGCCAACGCTCCATTAGTAAATGTCCAACCTGTTGCAGTAGACTGGCTTGGTTCTATAATCTGTAACCAGGTAATAGTGGCCTTTGCATCCAGATTGTTTACTGTAATCTTTGAAGGTGTTACTGTTCCTGCGAATGTCGGTACGCTCATCGCCAGTACCATTACCATCGCCATAATCACTGATAAAATTTTTTTCACTTTACTCATATGATTTTCTCCTTTTCTTTTTTATTTCCTCTCTTTTATTTTCAGTGCCTTTTCTCCTTTTATTTGCACTGGAAATCATTGTTGTGGCTTGGAGGCCACTGAAATATTAAGGTTTCTTATTTTTCAGCACCTCCTTGCCTTTCATCTTGTATATGATTAGAATGCCTGCGAACATCAGCAGGATTCCACTCATCATGATGTTGAAGATTCCGGAGTGTCCGGTGGATGGAAGATCGTAGATAATCTCATTTTTAACAGTTAGAGTATATTTTCCATTTGTGTCCGAAAGATTCCACATTTTAGGTATACTTGAAAGTGGGTTTCCATTCTTATCTGTTAAAGTAATTACACCCTTTTCCTGTTTGAAATAAATCTTGTCTGCTAACAACATACAAGCTTCCGGTGCCTTTACTTCTTCCAGATAGTACTGTCCAGACTGAAGATTTTTAAGTTCAGCTTCTGATCCTCCGGTATTTATTACCTGAATGGTTTCTCTTGTCTGATTTCTTCCAGACTCATCTGTATATTCAAATTTCTGAAGTTCATATACTCCCTTATCATTCTTCTTATACAGCTTGAATTCTGCACCATCAAATTTTGTTCCGGCTTCTGAAGTCTTAATCAAATCTAAATCTGCAGTTTGCTCTGAATAAGTATTCGTGATCTGAATCTCAGCGTTCTGTGTTTCTTTAAATGTGTACGTTCCAGCTGCAAACATTGTCCACTGCTTTGATGCATCAAACGTAAGTTTATTCTGCCCGTCATACTTGATTTCACCATTTCTGAATACCAACGTGTCTTCTATTCCATTTCCACTATAGAAATAGCATTTTTGTAATTCTGCTTCTGGACTAAATCCGATTCCTTTGATTCCAACGATTTTATCATTTATCAATTTCACTATCTCTTTACGTTCACTGATGCTTACCGGTGTGCTTGTCCACACAAAATATCCTTCGTTCGCAGTGAGCTTTGCAACAATTAAATTAACTTTGCCTATAGTAAACTCTTTTGGTGAACGCGTAGTAGTCTTTCCAGATTGTTTATATTCGCTTATTGTTGCTTGCTTTGTACCTACTGAAAAATCAGTCCAATCTGTAACTTGTTGTCCATTGACAGTGACGGTTACATCGTATCCTTCTTTACTGTAATTACTTTCGCTGACTTTGTATGTGCCATCCAAACAATCTTCCAGTTTCCAGGTGTATGTCCATACTTTTTCATCATCACTGCCCCGAAGAATACGGTCTAATTCACTTGCATCCATTGTAAGCGGTTTAGTCGTATTTGTTTTAGTATGAGTCAATGTAATTGTATACGGACTACTTGCCTCTGCCAACTCTCGAATCTGATCTTTTGTAAGCCCTTTAAATGTTTTTGTCACTTCAATAAACGGCTTATCTTCCTGATCTTTCTTCTTATTCCGAATCGTAGTGGTCTTTCCATCACTTGACTCAGTAACCTGACCGTAAAATGCCTTTGTCGCATCTGTCTGGACTTCTTCTACTGTGTAATGGATCTCTGTTTCTTTGATACCATCCGTAGTTTCGTAGAAGTATTTAGTTGGAAGATTTTCCCAGGTATATGTCCAGTTGTTTGTTTCTGACAAATTAACTTGCATGGACGTCGGAAGATTTTTTACATCTGCACTTGTAAGATACTTCGGATTATCAGCGTTTATTTGAGAATCCGCCGCTTCTGTTACATAAGCCTTCAACTCGACATCAACTGCTACTTTATCTGAGTCATTTTCCCACTTCTTAT
>OLNS01000802.1_pt1 | contig 26654 bp, 23 predicted proteins | sample 1673031 | NCBI WGS metagenome assembly OLNS01 (sample SAMEA3136748, study PRJEB25190) | human gut metagenome | biome: human gut; feature: human-associated habitat; material: faeces | place: Austria | collected 2013
GCGAATTTGAAACGTTTATTGAATTTATGTCCGAAAGGAAATATCTACGGCATAGACCTGTCAGAAGAAAGTGTTTCATTCGCCCAAAAGTACAACGAAAAAGACTTGAATAAAAGATGTTTCATACAACAAGGGAATGTTTGTTCATTACCTTATGAGGATGGATTCTTTAATGCTATCACGGCTTTTGAAACGGTCTATTTCTGGTCGCCTGTAAACATAGCGTTGTCTGAAGTGGCGCGTGTTCTCCGAGAAGGAGGTTGTTTCCTTATTAGTCTGGAAGCGAGCGACCCCGAACTTGGAAAAATGTGGACGGAACGGATAGACGGTATGGTTGTCTATACTCCGGCAGAATTGGAAGAGCGGTTGCATGAAGCCGGATTTTCATCCATCAGAACAATCCGTAAAAAGGAAGAAATACATATTATAGCATATAAATAAAAAATAAGATATGAATGCAATAAAGAATATTACAATAGGTCACACGGAAAGACTTTACAAGCCGGTGGGTTACACCATGCTTGCCAACTTAGTGAATATAGTACCGTTTTGTCTTTCTATAGAAGCGATACGTATCATTTTCAGTGCATTTGACGGGAGCGGACAGCCGCTTGACACGACCCGCCTGTGGTGGATATTCGGCATTATGGCTGTTTATATGCTGGTCATGGCTTTGGCAGAACGGGCATCCTACCGAGCCAATTTTAGAGGAGCATACGAAATGAGTGCTTCCGGGCGTTTGTCGCTGGCGGAGCACTTGCGGAAACTATCGTTGGGCTTTTTGTCGAAACGTGATCCGGGTGATTTGTCGTCTATGCTTGTTACGGACTTCATGATGGCAGAAACCGGAATTTCGCACCACCTGCCCCAACTTATGGGTGCCATAGTCATGCCCGTACTGGCTTTTGCTTCGCTTGTATGGATAGATTGGAGGATGGCGGTCAGTATGTTTGCCGCCTTGCCGCTTGCCTTGCTCGTCCTGTGGGTAAGCACAAAGGCACAGCGGAAGTTAAGCGGCAGGCAAATTCAAGCAAAAATAAATGCTGGAAATCGGTTGGAAGAATACTTACAGGGTATTCGTGTAATGAAAGCGTACAATCTGATAGGTGACCGCTTTGTCAGGTTGCGCGATGCGTTTGCAGAACTTCGCCGTGCTTGCATCCGTCAGGAAGCCTTGTTAGGCCCGTTCGTCTTGTTGAGCATCACTTTGGTACGTGCTGGGCTGACAATGATGGTATTATGTGGAACTTATCTTCTGTTGGGAGGAAAACTTTCAATCCTTGTATTCGTGCTATTCCTTGTGGTCGGTTCTCGTGTGTTCGACCCGCTGACTTCCGCCCTGACAAACTTTACCGAGTTCCGCTATTTTTCCATTGCCGGTGGACGCATCCTTTCCTTGATGAACGAGCCGGAGATGAAAGAAGAACGGCAATCCCCGGCAGCGGGCGACATCCGGTTTGAACACGTATCGTTTGCCTATCAAGACAAGGAAGTGTTGCATGATATAAACATTACGCTTCCCAAAAACTCTTTGACGGCTCTTGTAGGTCCTTCTGGAAGTGGGAAAAGTACGGTGATGAAACTTTGTGCACGTTTCTATGACCCACAGAAAGGATGTATCTTTTTCAATGGTGTTCCGATGAATGAGATAAATCCAGAAAGTCTGATGAGCCACATATCTATGGTATTTCAGGATGTTTATCTGTTTCAGGACACCATACGCAATAATATCCGCTTTGGTAAAACTGACGCGACGGAAGAAGAAATTATAGCCGCAGCTAAAAAAGCCTGTTGCCATGACTTCATCATGCGGTTGCCCAAAGGATATGACACCTTGGTAGGCGAAGGCGGGTGTACCCTTTCGGGCGGAGAAAAGCAACGCATATCCATAGCCCGTGCCATGCTGAAAGACGCACAAATCATCCTGCTTGATGAAGCGACCGCCTCACTTGACCCCGAAAATGAAGTGGAAGTACAGAAAGCCATAGATGCACTCATCAAAGGGCATACTGTCATTGCCATTGCGCATAAACTTAAAACCATTAAGGGGGCAGACCAAATTATTGTGTTGGATAACGGACAGATAAAGGAAAAAGGTACGCATGAAACATTGATGCAGGCCGAAGGGTTGTATGCCCAACTATGGAATATTCAGGAACAAATTTCAGGATGGAAACTGTAAAAAGCGGCATAGAAATCAATAGGATGTCTGTTTTTATAAAGCAGGCATCCTTTCAAATAATAGATTCTTAAATGAATTTACGGAATAAAGTGTTAGTAGGATATTTTATTTTAGTTGTACTTATCGGCTTTATGGCATCAATTCTGATACACGAGCGACATCGAATATCAGAAATTGATTCACAAAACAGCGAAATACAACAAGCTATACGTGATATTCACAATGTCCATCGATATATCACTCGGCTTACCATGTTGGGAGAGAGTGTCATTGATTGGAACAGAACAGACTGTAGTCATTACCGTATCCAACGTCTGTGTACAGATAGTCTGTTGCAAGCATTGAAGTTTCATTGTGCAGCATACGTGCATCCAGTGCAGATAGACACTCTTCGCTCTCTACTGGCAAGCAAAGAGGAACATCTGCGGCATATCATGTCGGTATTTGAACGGCAGGAAGAAGCCGACAGCCTTTTAGTGAATCTCTTGCCAGAAGTAGCTAAACGTGCTACCCGTTTACAGAAAAAGCCCCTGCAAACGCATTGTGGCTTGTAGGGGCTTGCAGGGGCTAATCCTAAATCTTACCCAACGAATCAAAGTTCGCCCGGCTTCTCATCCTCCTTTTTCGCCCGCATAGTGCGTGCTTTTGAGATAGCTTTCTGACGCTCAATCATTGCGTTCACGTGGTCGATGAAAGTAGCATATTCCGCATCACCATTTATCATTGCCAACGCATTGACGGTATCAACCAATGAACGGTAAGCTGCTTCTGCGGCGGTGCGGGTTTCCTTCACGATACCCACCTGACGGGCAGCGTCGGCTTCCGTGCGCTGGGCGGCTGCGGCAAGGAAAGCGTTTTCTTTCGTTTTTAAATCCGTAATCCATACATCAAGATTCAACGCGGTGCGCTTGTTCGAATCGAGCGCTTCAAGGTCTTGCAACAGATTGTGCAGTACGCCGCTTTCTTCTGTTTGAGCTAACTTTGTCGGATCACCGTACTTGTCAAACAACGATTTTGCTTCAGCAGCGTAAGCTGCGATTTCCGCGTCGGGATGGGCGCACATCGCCGTTAGGTAATTGTTGCCACCACGCCAAGATGCGTCACGGGCATCATCCGTCGCGGTCGCCGTGGCGGTGGCGGGATTCGTGGAGGATGCCTTCAACGCATCGTCGAAAGCATCGACAGCGGTGGTAAAATCGTTAGCCTTTGCCTCCAACACGGGATTCGTAGCGGACAGCTGGCTTATCTCGCTTGGGGTTCCTGTCTCCTCGCCGATAGGCAGGTTCGCCGTTTCCGCCACGACCTGTTTCTGATAGCCGAACGACTCCTCGGTGCGAAGTTGCTTGATGTTTAATGTGAGAATCTTTTTCATATTCCGTGATATTTTAGAATTTCTGTAACGAATGTAGCTAAATCTTTCCGGCGAGCCAAGTTCAGAGCGGGGAAAGTTCCAATCCGTCCCGATTTTGCCTTTCCCCAGCGGGGAAAGTGCTTATCCTGCAGGATTGGCATCGTCCCCGCCGGGGAAAGCGGTTATCCTGACGGATTAGGGCTGTCCCCGCAGGGAAAAGTGGTTATCCGGCAGGATTTGTGTTGTCCCCGCTGGGGAGGGCGGTTGTCGGCGCGGATTGGCATTGTCGACTGAAATAATTTATCTCACTTTCAGATAGAGGTCTTTGTTCGGCTTGCCGTGCTCGTTGAGAGAATAGTGCAGCACGAAATTGCAGCGGTGCATAAATTCGGCTCCGATATAGTTGGCGTTTACCACGCGACTGTTCACTACCTCACAAGAATCAACCCGTGTTCCGGCAACCGTGACGGGAATCTTGAAAACGGTGAGCGTATCGGTCAATTTCCCTCCGTGCTGTTTGATTTTTTCTTCGTAAGGAAAGTACGTTTTCAGCCGGTCTGCAAGTGCGTTGTTTATCTCCAATACTCCTGTATAACCCAAATCGAGCGTAAAGCGTATTTCTTCATTCAATCCATTCATATAAACCGGAATGGAATCCTCGCGTAATCCTTGAGGGAGATAGGTCATTCCTGCGGTCTCCTTTGCCAGCAGGTCTTTGTTATTGGAATGGAAAAGCGTCATCGTGCCCGCTTCCGTGTCGAATTTCCACGTGCCAATAGCCAACATTTCCGTTCCGAACACGCCTTCATCTATCACATCATATATCACGTTATCTTTGCGAATGCCGTTGAACATCGGTTCTTGGATGCTTGCCTCACCAAAAGCAATAGAAGTGAATGTGTATAACTTAGGAGTATGTTCCTCTTGATACGCATTGGCGCTTGTCATCGGCAGATCCCCCCAGTATTCGCCGCCATAGGCTTGGATGGAATCTTCGCGCATGAGGCTGGTCGCTTGCGTGTCGATACGGAGCGGAACTTTGTGCGTGCCGTTGAGGGTGCAGTCAATCAGGAACCAGCCCTCTTTGCTGTACTGAATCGGATATTGGTAGCAGGCGTTTTCCGGCAGGGCTGAACGGTACGCAAGCGTATGCGAACTATAACGGATGAAAGGATAAGCAAACCAAGCGGCTCCCGCGGCAATTAGGACTATCGCTATCGCCGCGATAATCAAATTACGTTTTGTCTTTTTCTTCATTGTATTTTCTATTAAATGTTAGTTTTCGGGTGGCGAAGATAACGAAAAGCAAGGAAAGGGGCAAGGTTGTCGCCGAGAAAATACATACAATGAGCAAACGGTACAGACCCATAGGCGGCAACAAGGAAAAGACTGCTGACGTGCGCATCATTGCCGCTACCAACGAGGATATGCAGTCAGCAGTAGCCGAAAAGCGTTTCCGTCAGGATTTGTTCCATCGGATTAAGGAATATACGTTGAACATACTTCCATTGCGTGAGTGCCGTGAGGACATCATGCCGCTCGCGGACTTCTTCCGTGAACTTGCAAACAAGGAGTTCGGCAAACAGGTGAAAGGCTTTGATGCAGAAGCAAGAAAGCGGATGCTCGTCCATCCGTGGAGCGGCAATGTGAGGGAACTGAAAGGCACGGTACGTTCGGCGGTGCTGTTCACCGACGGTGATTGGGTTACGGCAGACAAGCTGGAGTTTGAAGAAACACCCTTGCCGGGTGAAGCATCATTGTCCTTGAAAAATGAAAAAATGGAAAAGAAACAGATAATCCGTGCGTTGGAGCAAGCGGATGGCAACCGCTCTTTGGCTGCTGAACTGCTCTGCATCGGACGCACCACACTATACGGCAAGATGAAACAATACGGCATCAAGTACAAGGAATAAGACACGATTACCGCAGGTCTGGAACAGGTTGTCCTACTTCGGAGGAGCGACCAAGCGGCAAGGCTTTCGGGAGTAACCCGTAAGGTTTTGAGTAACTCAAAACATACCTTGCTACTGCCACTTTTCGGCAGTAACCGAAAAGCCTTCGGGTAACTCGAAGGACACCTTGCTGTGCTTTTGAGAGCACAAGAAATCCGTCAGCAAACGGATTGGAAATTGTGCTGTTATTACGGCTCCCAAAGCATCGTTTCCTGATGCCCAAACTGCCCAAAAGAAGAAAGGAAATGAGGGTATAAGAGGGCATAAGAGAGTGGTTATATCCGCATGAATGCTTGCAAGCCAGACTGCGTGTGGGTTCTCGTGAATGCAAACACGTGCGGACATACACACACTAGCCTGCAAGCCTACCCGCGCTCCAACCTGCCTGCCGTCCAGCTTGCCTGCCGACCGGTCTGCCGGCGTGCCTGCCTGCCAGCACACAGACAGGCGAACCTGCCGACAGGCTATTCGCAAACGGGCAGGCTCAAATATGATGTGGAAACGGTATGGAATTAAAAGCAAGACAGTACTACCGATTTTCATCAGCAAGATGTGCAACAAATATACATAAATGATAAGATGTTTGATTTTCTCTATTTTTCAGAGGAATAGCTTTGGTTATAAGGAAGAAAAACATTACTTTTGCAAATGAGAAAAGCGTTCTTTTGATTGATGCAGAACATTGCAGAATAGAGAAGCCCGCTGGTTTCTAAATCGTTACCTGTTAAGCTGACAATCTTTGTAAGTCCCTTGTTTTCAATGGGTAAGAAGAATTGATATGTCTTCTTAAATGGAATGAAATCGGCTTCTCTATGCCGCATCTCTTCGCCACAGCCTTGATGCGTTTGTTCACCGTGTCAAGTGAGCCGACATTGAAAAGTCGCTTGTCAGTCCTGAACGATTCGTAACGCCTGATAATCTGCATGGGGATGTCCATCAGCTTGATTTGGAACGGTACGCCCGTCTTCTGGCGTTTCGACACAATCCACGATGCGCCGTTCATTTCAACGATGTTGTCGGTGGTCAGGTTCTTGATGTCCGTGAACGAGATGCCCGTCCAACATCCGAACAGGAACAAATCCCTTGCCAATGCAAAGTTGGGATTGTCCAGCTTGATTGTACTTAATGCCTGAATTTCGTCCTCCGTCAGAAAGCCACGCTCCTTGTGGTCGGGGTCAACGTGGTACATCGCAAACGGGTTCATCGGTATCTTGCCATTGTAGTGCGCCGTGGTGACAATATGTTTCAACGGTATGGAGTATATCCACACGGACGATTGCGCCAGCCCGACCTCGTTTCGCAGGTACAGGCAGTAGTCACGGATGAAGTCCTCCGTCAGTTCGTTCATCGCCATGTCCGTCCGCTTGTAGTGCCTCTTGATGAACTCCGCCACGTATTTGCGGACGGTTAAGTACTTTTGGTACGTGCGCTTGGAGCGGTCTTTGCCCACCCGTTTGGCGAACGCCTCGTTCTCCTTGTCAAAGGCACGCAACAATGTTTCGTACTCCGTGCCGATGCCTTGGTAGGCGTTACGTACCATTTCTGCCGTAACAAACGCCTCACGGTCGGAAAGCCGCTGGTAGTGCTTCGTTATCTGCGCCTTGATGTTGTCAAGGGCATAGTTCACCGCCACCGCCTCACGGCTCTTGCCTTTCGCCCTATTGCCTTTGGCATCCCAAAGTCCCTTTGAAATGCTCTGTTTGCAACTGAACTGTGCGATAGTCCCGTTGATTGTAACCCGTCCCATAATGGGAACAATTCCGTTCTTCTCTTTACTTCCGTTTACATAAAAAACGGTCTTGAATGTACTCCTCATAATCCTTGCTTTTTGTTTGGTGCAAAATTAGTCTATGGGAGTTGTAAAGGCAGAATGTAAACCTACGCAGAACGCAGAAATAGAGACCGTTAGTGTTAAATGTGCATCAGGTGTCGGGTAATGATTTGGAAGTGCATCTATTTCTGCAATCTGCCTAAATCCGTTTTTCCCGACCTTATGCCGTTCTGTGCCATTCGAAGCCAAACCCTCTGACTGTCAGTGAGAATACTCAAATTCGCTTTATTCTGCGTTTTGTCCTATTATTTTTCAAGAAAAATCGGATTTTTCTCTTCTTTACCAATGCCATACGTAGGCAACATCACGATTTCTTCCCAAGCCCTTACTTCGGAAGTATTTACCGTGCTTTGAATCAAATATTCTGTTATTTTTTCCATGATAAGTTAGATTGTTTTTTCAATGTTTTTCTGATACAAAATTCGGTAAAACTATGTACCTGAAAAATGGAATAAAGAGCGGAAAAGATGTATTATTCTTCCATCTGTTTATTTAATCAATTCTTTTTCCAATTCTTCCAGCGACTTGCCTTTGGTTTCCGGAATACGGCGCCATACGAACAGGAAGCCACAGAAACAGATAACGGCATAAAGCAGAAAGGTACCGCCAGTGCCCAGTCCGGAATTCAGGAAAGGGAATGTGTAGGTAAGCAGGAAGGAAGCAACCCACAACGCAGCCGTACATACTGCCATGGCTACCCCACGCACTTTATTGGGGAATATTTCAGAAAGCAACACCCAGGTGACAGGCCCCAACGACATAGCATAGAACCCGATTGCCAATACCACAAACACAATCATGATGAAGCCTTTGAACTCAAAGAAATAGCTTAATCCCAACAAGGTATAGATACCTGCCAGTCCGATGGAACCAGTCAGCATCAACGTCTTTCTTCCCAGGCGGTCGACGGTATAGATAGCCACAAACGTAAATACCAGATTGGCAATACCTGTCACGACAATGTTCATCAGTACGTCTGAAATGCCATAACCTGCCGCCTGAAAAATTTCCTGTGCATAGTTGAAGATGACATTGGTACCGCTCCACTGCTGGAACATAGCTACCACGATACCGATAATCAGTACGTTCCGCATTTTAGAAGAGAAGAGCAATGACAATACACCTTTTTCTGCATGCGAAGCAGCACCTGCACGGGTATAATTTTCAATTTCACTATCAGCATAGGCTGCTCCCCCAATGGAACACAGCACTTTTCTTGCTTTCTCCATCTGCTTCATGCTGGCCAACCAGCGCGGACTTTCTGGAATAAACAACGCTAACAGGAAAAAGAGTCCCGAAGGAACACACACGGCCCAGAACATCCAGCGCCATCCGGTCTGTCCGTTCCATGAGTTCAAAATGTCGGCTGCCGTAGCACCTTCCGGCACCGGCTCTGCAATCAGCATATTTACAATCTGTGCGCCAAGAATTCCCAATACGATAGTCAACTGGTTCAATGTAACGAGTTTACCACGAATTTTAGTCGGTGCCACTTCCGCGATGTACATCGGAGAAAGGTCGGCTGCCAGCCCGATGGCCATCCCTCCTACAAGACGAGCAATGATAAAGGTAGGAATAGTAGTGGCAGCTCCTGTGGCCCACGAAGAAGCAAAAAAGATAAAGGCAGATAATACCAGCAGCTTCTTGCGTCCGTAACGGTCGGCCAGGAAACCTGCCATAGTAGCCCCTAACAGGCATCCTAACAGAGCGATACTCATGGTCAATGCCTGCATACCCTCATCGCCGGCAATATGAAAATATTCTTCATAGAAAGGTTTTGCACCTCCTATCACTACCCAGTCGTACCCGAAGAGGAGTCCTCCCATGGCAGACACCAGGCAAATAAAATAGATAAACAATTGATGATTTTTCATGGTTATACGGTTATAATAGATTTTTCATTAGTAAATGCCCTTAGCTGACTGTTTCTGGTTACGTGCGGTTCCAAACATATCTTTTATCTTATCCAGTCCTTCCAACTGACTGGGAGCAAATTCCTCGCTGTTCATGTAGTTCAGGATGGAGTAAAGCATCTGACGGGCTACCGGACGTTTATCAAGAGCGGTCTGCAAATCAAAAGTGGCCAGCATCAGTTTTCCTTCTCCTACACGTCCTTCATACAAGGAAGCCAGGCGACGGTTGTGAACAAAATTGTCTACCATATCTACCACAGGAGCACCTCCCTGAAGGCTGTCTACTACCAAGGTAGTCTAATTGATATTCAAATCCCACCATTGCCAGTCGGTGTGCATGTCGGTCGGGAAGTCAGCCAAAGCCGGATGAGTGGGGTTACAAAGTACACCCATGGTACCAGCCTGATTCGGGAAGTGTACCGGACTCCAGAATACCGGCACAAACTTTCCTTCAATGCCTTGAAGTGTGCGCCAGTCGGGATTGAACAACACTTTCTCACCTTTCTTGAGCAATGCCATTGCTTCGTCGTAATTGCGGGTGTATTTCACGTCTCCCCATTTTGTATCTACGGATGACGGATAAACCCATACGTTCCAGCGGCATCAAAGTTCCCGTATATTTAGGAATTTCCGTAAGATCCGGATAGACAGAATACTGTCCTACTTCGTGAGTTACCAAAGGCACTTCCATACCTTCTATAGATGCACGGAAATCTTTATCGAATGACGGCAGTTCCTGATTGAATACCCCCTGTCCACGCACCCAGCCTTTCTTGGTCCACTGAGTGACGAAGAAATCATCCTGGTTTTCCGGCCAGTCGCCGTGACCTTTTTCGAATGTAAACGAAGTGGTGGTATATAAATGACGGTCGTCTGCAGCCTTCATTTCACCCAACATGGATGCTAAAATATTGAAATCATATTGCAGCTCATTTCCGATGCTCCAGAAGCAGAAAGAAGGATGGTTCCCATATTCCTTACTTATACGCTTTGCTTCGGCACGCAAGAACTCGACCGTCGCAGAATCTTTTCCAAGCGTCACACTCCATACCGGAAGCTCTACCTGCACATAGAATCCCATTTCATCGGCTACATTGAACGCAGCTTCCGGCGGACACCAGGAATGGAAACGGAGATGATTCATTCCATATTCGCGTGCAGAAGCATAAAGTTTTTCCCACGAAGCCTCATCTGTAGGAGGTGTGCCGGTCAAAGGAAAAATGCAGCACTCCAATGTACCACGAAGGAATATCGGTTTGTCATTCAACACCAGTTTGTTTCCTTCATGGCGTATATCGCGCAATCCGAATGTTTCAGTTGTAAGTGAAGTCGATTTTCCGGGTACTAATTCTACAGAAGCATCGTAAAGATAAGGATTGAATTCATCCCACAGAGGAGCATTATCTCCTAATTGGCAGGTCAGTTCTACCGTTGAATAGCCTTTCACTGCCTCTATTTTAGCCTCGGAAGAAGCATAAGATTTGCCATCTTCTTTCCCTTTCACTTTCAGGCTAAGATTAACCAGTGCAGTCTGTGCCGATGAATTATATACGGAAACAATAGCCTTTACTGTGCGTGAAGCAGCATCCGGATAAAGCTGCAGACTTTCTACGCGTGTTTTCTCCACAGCCTTGATGTACATATCGCCCAAGATACCATTCCACTTCACCTGAGTGGCATCTGTGTAGGCATGCGCCAGGTCATTCACCGACATGTCATAACGCTTACGGTTGTCCACTCTGACAGTCAGCACCTGTTTTTTCCCGGGCTGAATATAAGGAGTCAAGTCATACTCATGCGGAGTCGTCAGACTTTCTTCATGACCTTCTACTTTCTGCCCGTCTATCCACACTTGTGTATCCCATAACACGCGTTCCAAATGAAGGATACAATCTTTTTCTTTCCAATCGGAAGGTACCTGAATCTCGCGTGAATACCAGGCCGGACCTACATAACTGTAAGCACGGGTAAGATGGAGCAGCTGCGGTTTCTCCAATGCAGGTTTCAATGTGCATTTAGTGCCCAGATGAGCTTCATCCGTTGTACCCGGAAGTGTAATGGAGGTATCAAACAATTTTCCGCCAAAAGAAGCGTCCATCCCCACATCAGTACTATCCAGACATACTGTCCACTGTCCGGAAAGATCCATCTGTGTAACAGGACTTGTACACGAAGCAAAAGGAAGACAGAACAACCAGGCGATGAGTGTATTTTTCATGATATTTTTTTGTTATATTGTATTACGGATGCAAAATAACAAAAAACAAACAGGGCAGGAAATGGAATATTTACCGGATAAGATGTAAAAAACTACGAAAAGGCAGGCTCTACCGATGAAGTGGGAAAAGAATGGTCTGTATGCAAGGAAAAAGCAACTACGTTTTCCCAGTACTTCCGTGGAAGTACTGAAGTACTGCAAAGGAAGTACTACAGTACTTTCAAAGAAGTACTGCAATCCTCCTTAGAAAGTACTGCGAACCGCCAAGCCATTGTGTATCAGTCTCGCCCCACTTAACCCATCAACTCATCCCACATAAAAACACATAGCCCGCCCCTTTTTTCTGAAAAAGGAACGGGCTACAGTTTCCCGAAGGATATAACCAACTTAATCGTCAATATCAATTACGCGCATCTGGCTGTCGAATGTAATCTCCCATCGGTTAGAGAGTTTCACTTCATACTCATTACGCTTGCGCTCAATCTGAATGATGGAGGCGTCAGGGTAATTATTCTTCACATACGTGCGGATGGCCGACGGAACAATCTGAGTCGGTACGCCGGATTTGCATTTCACTTCTGTCCAGTCGCCGGACTTGTCAAACTCAATCTTTTCACCGTTTGTGAAAATCACATCGTATGACTTGCTGAACAAATCGCTGTCCTGTTTGGCCAACGCTACCTTGTGGCCCTTAAAATAAGTAGTGATGAAAGTCTGCGCCTTAGTTGGCAACTGTCCTACCTGAATCGGTTTTTCGTTATCTGCCATTGCTACGGTTGACACTGTAAACACACACACCAGTAAAAAAACTAACTTTTTCATAATGTTCTATTTTTATAAGATGAATACTTTAATGATTTATTTGTACTGCAAAAATGGGATGTAATTCTGAAAAGAATCTGAAGATTTCCCCTTTTTCGACAAAAAAATCAAGAAACAATAGAAAAAATATGCTGTCCGTCTTCAAAGGTATATGAAAGAGTGAGATGATAGGCCTTACAGATGGAGTCTACCAAGGCCAGTCCAAGTCCTGTAGAGCCCTCGGCCTTTCCTTCTTTATAGAAACGTTCAAAAATACGATTCTTATCCAATGAAGCATCTCCGGTATTGCTGATACGGAAAGACGAAGCCGTAAAAGAAAGAGAAATCACTCCCCCCTCCGTCACATGCACAAACGCATTTTTCAGCAGATTGGTCAGCAGGACGGTAGCCAGCGACTCACTCATTTCCAAACGGAAGCATTCTTCTACATGCACTTCCACCTGCACATGACGATAGGCATATACCTCCTTGTAATCATCCAGATACTGCAAAAGCAGTTCATTCAGGCACAAAGATTTTACATCCGTAAACTGACGGTTCTCTATCTTGCACAATAGTAACAGCGACTTATTCAGGCGTGTCAGATTTTCAAGTGTCCGATGGGTCTTCATCAGTTCGGAAAGCTGTTTCTCGGTCAATGTTTCATCCTCCATCAGCATTTCCAGGCGGTTGCGGCAAATAGCCAGCGGTGTCTGCATCTCATGTGAGGCATTTCCGATAAACAGTTTCTGCTGCTCATAGAGTTTCTCACTGCGTTCCGAGAACATATTGGCCGCCTCATTCAGTTTCCGGAATTCCACAATCCGAAGTGATTCATCGAGCGGTTTTTCCTTCGTTCCCAAACGATAATCTTCCAGCCATTTCAACAAAGTATAAAGTGGCCGCATATTGCGATGGAACACCCAGGCATTAACCGCTAAAATCATCAGGAACAGCAACACATAAAGAAAGACAATCCACCCTAAAACGGCCCGCTGAAGGTCGAATTTCTCAATGGTAGGAGTATAGACCACCAGCTCCATGTATCCCCCATCCTCCTTTTGGAAAATGGTCATTAATATTCTGGCAGGTTCCGTCTCTCCTTTTTCGGTAATATATACCATTTCGTCCCGATAGGATATATTAGGATAGGAGGCTGCATATTCCGGCGTGACCTCATACAGAAAGTACTGATTGTTCGATCCGTTGCTTGTATCAGGCATCTGTTCTCCCGACAGGGAACGGAGAATCAACGACTCGGCATAATCGCTCAAGGAGTCATCCACTTCGTCGTTTACCTCCTCCATAATGGCCAGGTAAAACAATACCGCCCAACACGTCAGTATGACCACTAAGATGGTGGACATACGCCACATGACCAACTGAAACAGTTTCATTCTTCTACCAGTTTATAACCTATACCATACACTGCTTTCAACTCCACCGTAGCACCGGCTTCTTTCAGGTGTTTGCGCAGATTCTTGATTTGTGCATAGATAAAGTCAAAATTATCTACCTGATCAATATGGTCTCCCCATACAGATTCAGCCAGTGTGGTTTTGTTTACCAATCTTCCGGGACGCAGCATAAAATACAGCAGAATATCGTATTCTTTCCGGTTCAGGTCCAGTTCCTTCCCTCCTACTGCAACCTTAAAATGGTCTGGGATGACTTCTACATTGCCATAGCTTACCTTCTTTTCTCCTTCCCGCTGGTTACGACGGAACAGACTCTTCAACCGCGCATGGAGCTCTGCCAGATGATAAGGCTTAGGGAGATAATCATCCGCTCCTAAATCCAATCCTTTGACTTTGTCTTCCAGAGAATCCTTGGCCGACAAAATAATGACATTGGTCCGTTTTCCCAACGCATGCAATTCTTCCAGTAAATCAAGTCCGGAACCGTCCGGCAACATTATATCCAGCAATATGCAATCGTAATCGTAATCTTCTATTTTACGAAGTGCCGTTTTATAATCGGGTGCCTGCGACACGACATAACGTTCTTTCTCCAACGAACGGGTGGTAATTTCCCGCAGGTCTGCATCATCTTCAACGATTAATATTTTCATGGCATATAGTTTTTGAAAACAAAAAAAGCCATTCCGAATATCAAAATTATCCGGAATGGCCTGTTTATATGATTATCTGAACAGACAGAGGTCTTTATTCATTAAACCAGCGTACATAGCAGAAATCCTGACGGTGAGGCAGTGCATCGTTCTTCGGGAACATACGGTAAGCGACCTTAAAGCTACCCGCATTTGACAAACCTGCAATCATTTCGAAAGTAAACAAGTTGCCTTCACGTTTTACCATCTTCATCGGGTTAACCGCATAAATGTATTCACGGCCTTCCGCATTGGTATAAGTAACCACCTGTTCGATACCGATTGCATCGTCCAGACCCTTTTCATCTACCACGCAAGTAAGCTTGTAGTCTTTACCGCTTTCTACGTTACCGTTGCACAAATCCTGACACTTGTTGAATGAAACAACCTGAATTTCATCCCATTTAGCGGCTACTTCTTCCTTCCATGCAGCCAGTTTCTTCACTTGTTCGTAGTTGTTTGCTTCAAGCGCGTGGAAACGTTCAGCTTCCTTACCATAGAACTTAGCGAAGTAATCATCCAACTGACGTTTCATGGTATAATGAGGAGCAACCTGAGCGATAGAGTTCTTAATAGTCTTTATCCAGCCTTCAGAATATCCTTTCTTGTTTCTTGCATAATACAACGGCAGGATTTCTGTTTCCAGGATACTGTAGATAGTAGCAGCATCCAGCTGATCCTGATGTTCCTGGTTCTGGTAAGTACGTTTTTCAGTCAATGCCCATCCGGCACCTTCACGGTAACCTTCCAGCCACCATCCGTCCAATACAGAGAAGTTAACCACACCGTTCATCAAGGCTTTTTCACCTGATGTACCAGATGCTTCCAACGGACGAGTCGGAGTGTTCATCCAGATATCTACACCAGATACCAGGCGACGAGCCAGCTTCATATCGTAGTTTTCCAAGAAAATAATCTTTCCTAAGAATTCCGGACGGTTAGAGATTTCAATAATTTTCTTGATCAATCCCTGGCCTGCTCCATCATGTGGGTGAGCTTTACCAGCAAACAAGAACTGAACCGGATAATCAGGATTGTTTACAATCTTAGCCAAACGATCCAAGTCAGTGAACAACAAGTGTGCACGCTTGTAAGTAGCAAAACGACGAGCAAAACCAATCAGCAAGGCATTCGGGTTAATCTTATCCATCAAAGAAACCACACGTGACGGGTCTCTCTGGTTCTTCAACCATGTATCACGGAACTGATCGCGGATGTAGTTAATCAGTTTGTTCTTCAAAGCCACACGAGTCTTCCAGATTTCTTCATCAGGCACGTTGTAAATACGTTCCCAGATTTTCGGATTTGACTGGTCGTGCATGAAGTTCTTGTCAAAGTATTTATTATACAAAGCTTTCCATTCAGAAGCACACCAAGTGGGGAAATGTACACCGTTAGTTACATAACCTACATGATTTTCTTCAGGGAAATAGCCTTTCCAGATTCCAGAGAACATTTCCTGAGAAACCTTTCCGTGCAACCAGCTTACACCGTTCACCTCTTGACAAGTGTTGCAAGCAAATGTAGACATACAGAAACGTTCGTTCGGATCACCCGGATTGATACGTCCCAAGTCCATCAAATCCTGCCAGCTGATTCCCATACGCTGCGGATAACCACCCATGTACTTACCGAACAGTCCTTCATCGAAATAGTCATGTCCAGCCGGAACCGGAGTATGTACAGTATACAGAGAAGAAGCACGAACCACTTCCAATGCTTCGTCAAATGACATTCCGCTTTCTACGTAGTCACACAGACGCTGTACATTACACAATGCCGCATGTCCTTCGTTGCAGTGATATACATCTTTCTTGATACCCAGTTTCTTCAGCAACAGCACACCACCGATACCCAGCAAAATTTCCTGTTTCAAGCGGTTTTCCCAATCACCACCATACAACTGGTGAGTAATAGAACGGTCGAATTCGCTGTTCATTTCATTGTCTGTATCCAACAGATACAAAGGCACACGACCTACATTGACTCTCCATACGTATGCATGTACATAATAGTTCAAATAAGGTACATCCAATACCATCGGCTGGTCGTTTTCATCCTTCACGCGTTCCAAAGGAAGGCTTCCGAAGTTCTGAGCTTCATAGTTAGCAATCTGCTGACCGTCCATTGAAAGGCTCTGTGTGAAGTAGCCGTAACGATACAAGAAACCGATACCGCACATATCCACATTACTGTCTGAAGCTTCTTTCAGGTAGTCACCGGCCAAAATACCCAGACCACCAGAATAAATCTTCAGTACATGAGTCAAACCGTATTCCATACAGAAATAAGCTACAGACGGACGGTTCTTGTCTGGTTTTACAGACATATATTCAGTAAATCTATCATAGATTGCATTAATCTTACCCAGCATTTCTTTATCTACAGACAGAGCTTCCAGCTTTTCGTAGTTAAGACGTTCCAGCAAAGCAACAGGGTTCTGTCCGACAGCACGCCACAATTCCGGGTCAAGTTCTCTAAACATTTCAGTAGCATCATCATTCCATGCCCACCAAATGTTACGAGCCATCACTTCCAGCATCTTCAAAGATTCCGGGATGCGAGATTTCACATTAATTTCTCTCCAAACAGGAGTATTAGCATAGTTTGTTTTGATTTTCATATCACTAATGTTTTATAAGTTCATTTTTGTTTATAAGATTTGCAACGTTCTTTTGCATTGCGCAAAGCCACGTCGTATGCTTCATAATAATAGCGTATAAAATGTTTCCACAAAGCCTTTTCAGCAATGTCGGCCGCATTTTTCCGAATTATCTGTACTTCAGATTCCGGCAACTTAGCAAATTCGGTAATCGTATCACGGATTACATCTGCCACTTCCGAATAATTGTAGTCGGTACGATGAATAACTTTTACACCGTCCTCCAATGTACCGGGATGACCTTTCAATGAATTTACCCACAAGCCAAATCCAGCCAGATCCGTCGTAATGGCAGGCACTTTGAATGCCACACTTTCCAATGGAGTATAGCCCCATGGCTCATAATAAGATGGGTATACGCTCAAGTCTGCCCCTATAATCAAATCGTAATAGGTTTCATTCAATATTCCATCATTGCCATCCAGATAGCAAGGTATAAATATAACCTTTACTTTTGACTCCGGTGAGTTAGACATGTTCAAATACTTCAACATATCCAATACCTGGTCATGGCTCATATTATGCAACCAGTGCGTAATAAAAGGACATTCCAGCGGTGTATCGTAATCCTTGTCACTTTCCAAACGTTGCTTCAAGTCTTCACGGGCATCACCTACCCACCCTGGAACATTGACAAAAGCCAGGACTTCACGGTTCAGGCTCTTTTTACGTGTCAAACGGTTCAACGCTTCCAAATACACGTTTATACCCTTATTCTTGAATTCATAACGACCGCTTGTTCCTACAATCAGCGTATCATCGCCCAAATGAGTACCCAGCAACTTGTTAGCCAAATTCAGCAACAAAGCACGGGCATATTTCCTTTTCTTTTCAAACTCTTCTCCTTTGGGAACGAAATCATCTTCAAACCCATTCATCAGGACCACGTCCGCCTCTTTGTCCAACAATTCCTTACATTCATTGTTGGTAATATCGCTGACTGTAGTAAAACAATCTACATGATGGGCTGTCTGCTTTTCAATAGAGTGCTTTGACTCTACATTCAGTTCACGGGACATTTGGTCACCGTTATAAGCAAACAAGTAATCATAGAGAGGTTTGTTATTTCCTGCAATGGAACGCCCGATAGTAGTAGCGTGCGTAGTGAAGATTGTAGCAATTTCCGGAACGTGTTTTTGCAAGTATAGTGCGCCAAGGCCAGTCATCCATTCATGAGCTTGATATATGACCTTATCGCTCATTGTCAGGTTGTAACGATAAAAGCTTTCGACTACTTTTCCCGCAGCATACGAGAACATAGAAGCTTCATCATAATCTCCATAAGCATGCAAGGAATCTACTTGAAAGTCAATCCACGCCTGAGTATATATCTCATTTTTATCCTTATAGAAAGGAGTGAAATCGACTAAAATAGCAATCGGCTTGCCTGGAATGTTCCAACGCCCTATGCGTACTTTCAAATCATCTTTCTTGATTGCATGCTCTCTCCATGCCTGAAGAAGCTTTGAATCTTCCACAAACAACGGATTTTCCTTACCCGACCAGAAATCTGGTCCTATAAAAAAAATTCGATCAGGGAAAGTATTCTGCAAGGTTTTTGCTCTTGTAGACAATACAGTGTATATGCCACCCACTTTATTACATACTTCCCAACTGGATTCGAAAATATAATCAGGTGTTAGTAACTGTTTCATCATCGTCTCATTAATATCTTCTAAATCAGCCGCGAATATACAAAAAATATTTAATCGGAAGAAAAAAAAGGAAAGTTTTGTATTGCTACACTAATTTATGCATGCCAATAGTAACGAAAAGATACAGAGATATTTCTTTTTCAATACGATACGAAATCATATTCCATCATAGAATCATACATAAAAAAGTCCCCGCTGTACACTAACAAAGAGTATACAGCGGGGTAAAGTAGATAAATTAAAAAGAATTCTGAAAATTACGCTAGAGCTGAGCCCATCAAGAAGGTAGCAGCCAAAGCTACGATTGCGTACAATTCAGGGAATACGGCCAAAATCAATGTATTACCGAATACGTTGTGTCCCTGCCCGATAGCTGCGATACCATTGGCACAAACTTGTCCCTGACGGATAGCTGAGAACAAGGCTACCAAGCCCAAGCCAATACCTGAACCCAATACAGCACAAGCCTGAATACCGGTAATTTCCGGAGTCAGTACACCAAAAATACTCTGGAACATAAAGTAACCGGCAAATCCATACAAACCCTGAGTACCAGGAAGAGCTGTCAATACCAGGAAGTTACCAAATGCACTGTCGTTCTTCTTCAATGCACCGATAGATGCGTTACCTGCAATGGTTACACCATACGCACTACCAACACCAGACAAACCTACCATAATTGCGATGCCAATATAGGCAATCAAAAGATTCATTTCCATAATTATTTTGTTTTTAGTTTTTAATACTTTGTTTATTAATTCTTGAAAGGATTATATTCCTTTCCTCCTCCTTCGTATCCGGCATTCTTGAAGAATTCCACGAAGGTCAAACGCATCGGATGTACCATGGCTCCCAACACGTTCATAAAGATATTGATGGCATGGCCGATGACAAAGATCAATACCATCACAATCGGACCGGCAATCACGTTGTCCGGGCTCATACCTACCGCCAGACTGTTAAACACACTGGCCAGGATGCCACCTGAAAGTCCTAAGGCAAACAGGCGGACATACGACAGAATATCACCTAACAGACCGGTAGCCATATTGTAGCTATCCCACAATCCCAGACCGATATTCACAAAAATATTCTTGTCAGGACTGTTATACAGATAAGCCATCAAGCCTCCTATAGCCAATAATATCAGATGTACTGTTCCTCCCATTGCCATCAGTCCGGGAGCTGCAAAAGCTACTGCCGTACTGACCAGAATCAGAATCCAGCCAATAGTTGCAATCGCATACTTCACACCAAACTGAATAGTCTGGTTTACCGCCTTCAGTATCATACCAAAAATGATCTGCACACCTCCCAAAATCAGAGAAAGGTTGAACATTTGCTGGTTGTCCAGCGAAATAGTTTCCTTTAACGTCTGGAAGAAAGGAACATGAATGTCATACAGATTAAATCCAAAGCATGTACCCGTGAGTAAACCACAAACCATTGTCGAAGCTCCTAAAATCTGCACCAATGTCAGGATGGGCTTCATTGAGGCACTCAGTTTCTTGGCAAACAGACGATACAGGGTTACCGCCAATAACATGAACAAGCCATAACCGGAATCGCCTAGACAGAGACCGAAAAACAACATAAAGAACGGAGCAAAGAACGGTGTCAAATCCAGTTCATTATATTTCGGCAGCATATACAGACGCATGATAGGCTCAAACAGTCTGAAGAAGCCTTTGTTTTCCAGCAGGATAGGCACATCATCCTCCGGTGTCGGAGCAGCCGTTTCATAATATACCTCCTGTGTACGAAGGTATTCGGTCATTTCCGGCAGACGTTCCGAAGGAATCCATCCTTCCAGCAACATCAGTTTATTGTCGGCCAAAGCATCCGTGCTGAGTACGACTTTCGAAAACTCAATCTGAGAATGTACCTGATGCTGGGCAGCCTTCAAATCTGAAATCACCGTTGCAGCCAAGTCTTTCAATTTTTCTTGAAGAGCTGTCTGCTGTGCTTTCAAATCGGCCACCTTTGCTTGCAAGGCTGAAAGTGAACTATCCGGCAACTTAGCCGTTTCTACTTCCAGTTCCGGCAGCACCATTCCTTTTGTCACTGTAACAAAATACATCTTCGAGCCAATCCGGTTGATGACTGTTGCGTGATACAAGTCTACCCACTCCGGTTTAAACTGCTTTTCGGAGCAAATATAAAAACCCATCTGATAGCCAGCTTTACGCAAACGGGATATATTTTGTGGGTCAAAATCACCCCACGGTTCCAACGCTGCCAATTCTTTCTCGGCAGCCTGTACACGATGCGTAAGCTGCTGTGACTGTTGCAGCAACTCATCAGTCTGCTTTAAGGCTTGCTCTCCTTTGGCTGCATCTCCTTCACGCACTTCGGCAGAAGCAGTTTCCATGCCCTGCAACAATTTGATAGCCGCAGCATAACGTGCAGACAAACGGATACTTTCCTGCAGAGCCGCATTCTCAGCACCTCCCTGTGCTTTTGTAGCTACATGTACCACTCCCAGGTCACGGATATTTTTCAAAAAGCAATCATACTCTTTATGGTATACCAAAAAAGTAACTTTTGTCATTTTTGCAATCATTCTTCCGCCTCCTTTCTTTTCTCCTGGATAGACTTCAAAATCTTTTGAGAGGATTTTGACAAGTTTTCCTCGTCTTCCATAAAACGTTTGATTTTCCGCAAAGCGTCCTGATAACCCGGAATCTGCACTTTCTCAAAAAGGTTTACTTTCTGAGTCGTTTTCTTACGTGCATGTTCCAGCAAGTCCAACTTGGCAAGAGCAAACTCTCTTTCAATGGCAGTCTGGGCAAGTTTTTTCAATAAATGAATACCGTCGGCATACCACTTCGGGCTACAGAACAAACTAAATGGCCGGATATCAAACTCCACCTCATCCAGCAACGGAACCCGGACACCCGCAATCTTCCGCACACCCAGATGCACATCTTTCACCCTTACCAATGAAGCATCAAACTCATTCCAAAGGGCATGCATGTGCTCGTATGACGAGATTTGCGTTTCCAGTCGTTCCTCCAGTTCGGCAGCTTCTTCCTTACAGCGTTTCACTTCCATGCGCAGGGCACTCTCCTTATTCTTAATGATAGGGAGCGTACGCACACGGACCTTCAGCTGCTTTTCAAGCTGTTGCAAAGAGGTCTTGTTATACTGAAATTTTATTGCCATTTTAAAGTCTTATAATTTTATTTCTTCCAATACTGATCTACGAACTCTTTCTTGATGTTCACTTCTTCCGGCTTGAAGTATTTGCTGAACAAGCCCCAGGTTACATCCAACATTTCTGTCGTATTCAAGTTCACATCAATAGCCAGCAGCTGGTTGGCATAATCCTTGGCAAAGGCCAGCGCACGTTCGTCGTAGTTGGTCAGGTCGAAACCGTTTTCCATCTTCGTCTTGGCATTCGCTGCATCGGCATACAGACGTACGGCCGCATTCATCACCTGCGGATGATCTTTACGTGTCTTCTTACCACTTACCAGCTGTTTCAAACGTGACAACGAACGGAACGGGTCGACAATTACCTTACCTATATCACTGTCACGACGCAGGAAGAGCTGACCTTCTGTGATGTAACCGGTATTATCCGGAACTGCATGAGTAATATCACCACCGGAAAGAGTAGTCACCGCAATGATAGTTATAGAACCACCACTCGGGAACTGTACAGCCTTCTCGTAAATCTTAGCCAAATCAGAATACAAAGAACCCGGCATAGAATCCTTCGACGGAATCTGGTCCATACGGTTAGACACGATAGCCAATGCATCGGCATACGAAGTCATATCGGTCAGCAGTACCAATACCTTCTGGTTATGTTCTACTGCAAAATATTCAGCCGCAGTCAATGCCATATCCGGAATCAACAGACGTTCTACCGGCGGATTCTCTGTCGTATTCACAAAGCTGATGATACGATCCAGTGCACCGGCATTCGAGAATACATTCTTAAAGTAAAGGTAGTCATCGTTTGTCATACCCATACCTCCCAGGATAATCTTGTCTGTCTCTGCACGTAGAGCTACGTTCGCCATTACCTGGTTAAAAGGCTGGTCAGGGTCTGCAAAGAACGGAATCTTCTGCCCAGATACCAGCGTATTGTTCAAGTCGATACCGGCAATACCCGTAGCAATCAGCTCAGACGGCTGTTTACGACGTACCGGATTCACTGACGGACCACCAATTTCCACCTCAGTACCTTCAACCTCCGGTCCCCCGTCAATCGGTTCACCGAAAGCATTGAAAAAACGTCCGGCCAGCTGGTCACTCACTTTCAGCGTAGGAGACTTGCCCAAGAATACCACCTCTGCATTGGTCGGAATACCTTCCGTACCTTCAAATACCTGCAGGGTCACTTCATCTCCGGCAATCTTCACCACCTGCGCCAGCTTGCCGTTCACCATAGCCAGTTCGTCATAACCAACCCCTGTTGCTTTCAGCGAACAGGTAGCCTTGGTTATCTGGCTAATCTTTGTATATATTTTTTGAAAAGCTTTTGTCGCCATTTTCTACCCATTTATTGATTTCACTTATTTTACTTTTCTTTCGGCAACCAACTCCTGCAACTGTTTCTGGAATTCCACATATTGCGGAGAACGGAACTGTGCATAGTTCATCTGCTTGCAGATATTGATCATCTTCTTGAAGAAGTCCATTACTTCCACGAAATTATCAAAGCTGAAATCAGTATGGCAAATGTCAATCACCATATTTACGATTTCTTCCTGACGTTCCATCGGAGTCACTGCATCCACTTCATCAAAGGCATCCTGCTGCAAAATGACAAAGTCAATCAGTTCTGACTTCCAGAAGATCACGTGATATTCTACAGGTACACCGTCATCACCCAAGATGTTAATCTGTTCGGCAATTTCCTTACCACGCAACAGACGAGTCTTCAGCTCAGTCACCTTACCCGTCCATTCCGCGTTGATATGTTCTGTGATATACGCTTCAAATTCAGGATACTCCAGATACTTAGAATAAGAATCAATCGGGTTTACAGCCGGATAACGCTTGCGGTCGGCACGCTCCTGTTCCAATGCATAGAAACAGCGGGCTACTTTCTTCGTATTTTCTGTCACCGGTTCCTTCAAGTTACCTCCGGCAGGTGATACGGTACCGATAAAGGTAATAGATCCCGTTGCTCCGTTGTTCAGGTGTACATATCCTGCACGGCCATAGAAGTTAGAAATAATCGCTGAAATATCCATCGGGAAAGCATCCGGTCCAGGAAGTTCCTCCATACGGTTAGACATTTCACGCAAAGCCTGTGCCCAACGTGAAGTAGAGTCAGCCATCAGCAAGACTTTCAATCCCATGGCACGGTAGAACTCGGCCATTGTCATGGCAGTATACACAGATGCCTCACGAGCCGCAACCGGCATGTTAGAAGTATTTGCCACAATGATGGTACGTTCCATCAACTTACGTCCAGTATGCGGATCGACCAGTTCCGGGAACTCTGTAAAGATTTCTACCACCTCATTGGCACGTTCACCACAAGCCGCGATAATTACGATGTCAGCTTCTGCCTGCTTGGAGATGGCATGCTGAAGCACCGTCTTTCCCGTACCAAATGGTCCCGGAATAAATCCTGTACCACCTTCTACAATCGGGTTCATTGTATCAATCACACGTACACCCGTTTCCAGCAGTTTGTAAGGACGCGGTTTCTCCTTATAATTGGTCATGGCTTTCTTCACCGGCCATTTCTGAATCATATTCACCGGAATGTCATTACCCTCTGCATCTGTAAGTACAGCTACGGTATCTTCTATTGTATATTCTCCTTCCTCTACTATGGACTTTACTTTATAAGTTCCCTGCAATTGGAAAGGTACCATGATTTTCAACGGCTGATGGTTTTCTTCCACTTCTCCCAGCCAGGCAGACGGTTCCACTTCATCACCCGCTTTCACAATAGGCTTGAACAACCATTTCTTCTCCTTGTCCAGCGGATAAGTATACTGACCACGTTTCAGAAATACTCCCTCCATTTTATCGAGGTCATTCTGCAACCCGTCATAATTCTTCGAAAGCATGCCAGGTCCTAATGTCACTTCCAGCATGTGGCCTGTAAATTCAGCTTCTGCACCCACTTTCAGTCCACGTGTACTTTCAAAAACCTGCACATACACATTCTTTCCTACCACCTTGATTACTTCGGCCATCAGGCGGTCACCTCCGGTCGAGATGTAGCAGATTTCATTCTGTGCCACCGGACCGTCGACTGTCAATGTAACCATATTGGCGATTACGCCTAAAACAGTTCCTTTTGTTGCCATTCTATTTTATTTTTACTATTTTCTAAACTCTTCCGGAATCTGTACCTCTTCCTTCAGATGCTGAATCATCTGGCGGAACAGTTCATTTCCTTTTTCTTTGTCCAGTGAAATCCATCGTTCAATCATTTCCAGCTGTACGAGGAAAACGAACAAACGCTCTACCGTGAAATAATTAAAGAACGACTCATCCTCCAGCCATTTCCAGGCCAACAAGTCTGTCTTCTTTTCACGTTCCACCAGTTCCTCCATTTCTGCAATGCGCTGCAATTCTTCCATATAAACCAACTGTTCTCCCAGTCCGAAATCACGGGCATTCGAAGTTCTCAGTTGCTCACACACTTCCGTGTCTCCCACAATCCGGGGAGCCACTTCCATCTTGTATTTACGCAAAATAAAAGCAGAGAGGATATTGTTCACATTCAGACTAAACTCAAACCAACGGCTTATGAAGCGATTTCCACATCTCATGGCATACGCATAATAGGCAGCCGCCAGCGCCTCCTCTGCCACGAAGTGCTCCTCACCTGAATTTTGTAGATACAAAGCGATGAAATCATACAAGTAAGAAGGGAACTTTTTCTCGCAAGCATCTCCTTGGCGAACAGCCTCTATCAGAAGCAGCAATTCTTCTGCCGAGAAGTTACCTCGTTCATCAATTTCCGCATCTTTGTCCTTTAAAAGTTTCAACAGATTTATATTATCAAATTTCAGGTAAAACAAATCAATCAGCTTTTTGTCTTTATCAGACAGAGAAGGATAAAGTTCAGATTTAAAGTTTTCAACGGTATAACTCAGTTTACCATCGTCCAATGACACAGACGGCAAACCAGCTACCAGATAATAATAGTTGCTCATGCCACTGGATTAAAACAACATTTTAACTAACTGAGGACGAAGGAATTCCTTGAAATAGTTTTCAAATTCTTCCTCTCCAAAATTTACTTTATAGGAACCATCCGCAGGCGAAATAGAGAATAACATCTTCATTCCGTTCACCTGATTAATAGTTACTCCTTTATCCAGCAAAGCTTTTGCCTTAGCTGTAAAGTATTTTTTCAGACTGTCCGCATCTTTCACCGAAATTTCAATCGGTTCATGTGCTGACCATTTTTCTGCCAGTGCCAAAATAAATTTATAAAGGAACTCTTTGTCGGCAGTAAATCCTTTTACCGTTTCTTCTACTGTTTGATTAGTCAGCAAGTTTGCCACTTCCGTTTTCAATGCATTTACAGCTTGTCCAGCAAAAAGTTTCAATTCCGATTTAGTGTTCTCATTCAATTCGTCGGCTGATTTCTTCGCTTCAGCCAATATAGACTCAGCCTGCTTTTTTGCATCTTCAATCAGTTTTTCCGCCTGAGCCTGAGCCTCGCTCACAAGGCGTTGAGCTTCCTCATTTCCTTTTTCCACCCCTTCACGGTAGATTTTATCAGTTAGCTCTTGAATCTTGTTTTCCATGATGAATTTATATTTATTAAAGATTACTGCATTTATATGAGGTTTTTAAAACCGCCCAAATATAGCAACTTTTTTATTCAAAGCAACTAAATTCATCATGAATATTGTCTGAAATATCGCTAAAAGCAACTCAGGTTACATTATTGTATACTGAACCCAAACCTTATCCGGAAACGTACAAACACAAAAAAGCCCTGAAGCATTTCTGCCTCAGGGCTCCTGTTAAAACGGCGACTACCT